>Ga0255171_1000118_pt1 | contig 31216 bp, 30 predicted proteins | sample Atl_Yuk_RepB_8d_FD_183176 | JGI IMG/M metagenome (GOLD analysis project Ga0255171, IMG submission 183176) | Freshwater microbial communities from Altamaha River, Georgia, United States - Atl_Yuk_RepB_8d | ecosystem: Environmental > Aquatic > Freshwater > River | place: USA: Georgia | collected...
CCAAGCGCAGATTGCTTGATTTCGAGGCCGTATTCCTTCGCATAGACGCGAGCCTGATACACGGCCTGCAGCATATCCTTGGCGTAGGTGCTGACCGAAGTAGCGTCGGTGTTGGGGAACCACCACTCGCTTTCGACACCGGGAAAGATTTCGCCGGAAATCGTCACGCGACCTGCACGGTCAGCGGTGATGGAGAGGCCGAGGGAGGCAGCGCGCTTGATGGTGGCGTGGTGAATGGTCTGTGTCATCGTAAGGTCCTTTCTCTATCCGGCCCGATCGCCGTATTTGTATTAGAACACAACGCGTTTTGTTTTACAATATACCCCATTTCGAGGGGTGGAGAAGTACCCGCGCCGAGGGGGATCGAAGATATGATAGGTAAGGTGTACTGACCTACTGCGAGGCGCAAAACGGGTGCAAAAGAACTGGAGGAGGCCGAGTGCGTGCACAAGGGGTGCTCAAAGCGTTAATTGTGCGTAACGCTGTGCGGACAGTTTGTGCATAAACCAGGCGCGAGAGTGTCGGCGCGACGCGGGTCGAGAGAGACAGCGACCCCTGTGCACACCTACACACTTCAATTTATTACACAAGAGAGAGAGAGAGAGAGAGAGAGTAAAAAGAAAAGGGGGGGAAAAGAAGAGGGGAGCGTATCTTTGTGCCGTTGCAAATGATTATATGTGCAGGGTGTGCAGACTGATCTGTGAGAGCGCCCTCCCTCGGGCTCTTTTCTCGGCGTCTGCGCTGCGTCAGGGGTCAAAGTGCGTCCGCATTTTTTGACCGCCCTCTCTCGCGCTTTCTTGCGGCTTCGTGGCTTCGCGTGCTTTTATGCGTCATGCCTTCATTTTGTTGCATCGAGGTTCCGCATGCCTGAATTGCAAATCAAGCTGCCACTGCTGCCTGATAAACCAATCGTGTATGAGACTCGCTCAGGCAAAAAGCCGATGACCGAGTTCACGGAAGAGCGCAAACGCGTGTTCCTCGAACACTTGGCTCAGTATCCCACCGTCGTTGATGCGGCTGAGGCTGCAGGCATCACGGCACGCACTGCGTTTTTGCATCGGCGCGAAGATGCTGAATTCGCGAAGCAGTGGGAAGACGCATTCAATGCCGGTGTGGCCGTGCTTGAACGTGAAGCGGTTCGTCGCGCCACAGTCGGTGTTCAAGAGCCGATGCTCTACAAGGGTGAAGTAGTTCACCACGTGACGAAGTACAGCGACACGCTGCTTCAGTTCCTGTTGCGTGCGCATAAGCCAGAGATGTACACCGAGCGCAAAATCAGCGAAGTGACCGGCAAGAATGGTGGCCCGGTTCAGACTGAGGCTCGCACTGTCATCGACGCGGAGTCGCTCACACCCGATCAGCGTGAAGCTCTGCGCACTGCGTTGCTCGCTGCACGAGGTGAACTCGAAGAATAACCGGCTAGGGGGTGAATTGTGAAACTGGTTCAGCTGGATGGGAAGCTTATCGATTCTGACGAGACGTTGAGGAATATCGATCGCATTGAATGCGAAGAGACCCTGTACACATTCCTGCGTAACGCGTGGCGCTACATTGATTCGTCCCCATTCGTCGATGGCTGGCCCATTGAGGCTGTAGCTGAACACTTGCAGGCTGTCTGCGACGGCGAGATTCGCCGACTGATCATCAATATTCCGCCACGCTGTGCTAAGTCGAGCCTGACTTCTGTGGCCTTTCCGGCCTGGGTCTGGGCGCAACGCCACATCAGCCCGACCAGTGGCCCTGGCGTGCAGTTCCTCCACGCGTCTTACGCTCAGCAGCTGAGCTTCCGCGACAGCGTGAAGTGTCGCCGGTTGATCGAGTCACCCTGGTACCAGGACCTCTGGGGCGGACGATTTCAGCTCACCAGCGACCAGAACACCAAGACTCGGTTCGATAACGACAAGGGCGGTTCTCGCCTCTCGACGTCCGTGGGTTCAGCCCTGACCGGCGAAGGTGGTTCGATCATCGTGGTCGATGACCCGAATGGCGCCCAGGATGCCTTCTCCGAAGCGGTCATCGACGCGACCATCGAATGGTGGGATGGCGCCCTGTCCACCCGTCTGAATGACCCCAAGACCGGCGCATTCGTCGTTATTCAGCAGCGCCTGTCGGAAGAGGACCTGACCGGCCACATTATGGGAAGCAAGCAGTCGGGTGACTGGACGCACCTGTGCCTGCCGATGCGCTATGAACCTGACCGCAGCTTCGTCACCACCATTGGCTGGAAAGACCCGCGCACTGAGCCCGGCGAGCTGCTGTGGGCTGATCGCTTCGGTGAGGACGAGGTACGCCAGCTCGAGGTCCAGATGGGGCCGTGGAAGGCTGCCGGTCAGCTGCAGCAGCGCCCTGAGCCACCGGGGGGCGGTGTCATTAAGCGCGAGTGGTGGCAGCTCTGGGAGGCCGGTTCATATCCGCCTATGGATTACGTGATCGCCAGTCTCGACACCGCCTACACCACACGGACCGAGAACGACTATTCCGCCCTGACGGTCTGGGGCGTGTTCAGTGGGGGCCACAGCGCGCCGACACCCGCCTACACGAAGCGCGACCAGAAGCTGCCTAGGGCGCAGCAGCAGGAGCAGTCCGACTTGTTCGACGAGGCGGTGCAGATGAAGTTCCCCAACTCGCCGTCTTCGGGTGGCGACATTCCGCGCGTTATCCTGATGAATGCCTGGATGGAGCGCGTCGAGCTTCATGATCTGGTCGTCAAAGTGGCCGACACCTGTCGCAAGATGAAGGTGGATAAGCTGATCATCGAGAATAAAGCTGCCGGTCACTCCGTGGCCCAGGAGCTTCGGCGCCTATTCGGCCACGAGCCCTGGATGGTGCAGCTGATCGACCCCAAGAGCCAGGACAAGCTGGCGCGTCTATATTCGGTTCAGCATCTGTTCGCCGAGGGTATGGTCTATGCTCCTGACCGGGCTTGGGCTGATCAGGTGATTACGCAGGTCGGCACGTTCCCCAAAGGAAAGCACGACGATTTGGTGGACACGGTGAGCATGTCGCTCCGCCACCTGCGCGATCTTGGATTACTGACCCGCGCACCTGAGTGGGCCGCTGAGGTTCACGACGGTATGTTTCACCGTGGGCGCCGCGAGCTTCCACCGTTGTATGAAGTTTGAACAGGTGCTATGTTATGCCCGTGAGGAGTCAAGCCAATGGCCCTAGTACCCGGTCTCTCGCCTAACATTCGGATTCCAGCACCCGAGCCTGACGCCATGCCTGAGGCACAGGACGTCGTGGTAGAGGATGCCGATGAAGAGTCGGATATTCCGGAGTTCGACGATGCCGGGAACCTCCTCAGAATCGATCATCCAGATGGCAGCATCTCCATCAGCATCGACGGGTCGCCGCTAGCTAAGGCGCAGGACGCCAAGCCCACTGGCTGGTTCGACAATCTGGTAGATCAGATCGGCGAGATGGAGCTAAGCCGCATCAGTGAAGAGCTGTTGCGCGGCATCCGCGACGACATCACGAGCCGGAATGACTGGATTGAGGACCGCGCGACGGGTCTTAAGCTGCTGGGTCTCAAGATCGAGATTCCGGGCTTGGGCGGTAGTGTCGAGGGCGCTCCGGTTGAAGGCATGTCCAAGGTGCGGCATCCACTGCTGCTGGAGGCTGTGCTGCGCTTCCAGGCTAATGCACGTTCTGAGCTCCTGCCGACTGATGGGCCGGTCAAAGTGCGGAATGACGCGGTAAGGACCACGCTGCAGCAGAATGAGCTCGCCGATGCGCTGGAGAAGGACCTCAATCACTACCTGACGGCGATCGCCACGGAGTACTATCCCGACACGGACCGCATGCTGCTGATGCTGGGATTCGGCGGCACGGCCTTCAAGAAGGTCTATTACTGCCCTCTTCGGAACCGGCCCGTCAGCGAGACCGTTGATGCCGAAGACCTGATCGTCAACAATGCGGCGACTGATCTTGAGAATGCGAAGCGCGTTACGCATCGCGTGTACATGCGCCCAAGCACTGTGAAGCGTCTGCAGATTCTCGGTGTCTATCGCGATATCGACCTCAGCGTACCCAACGCGCCGAATCTGGATAGCGTGCAGCGTGAGGAGATGGCGCAGCAGGGCATCGCACCTGAGACCATGAACCCGGATGACCGGGACCGCGAAATCTACGAGTGCTACTGTGAGCTCAATATTCAGGGTTTCGAGCACAAGTGGAAGGGCAAGGACACGGGTCTTGAGATTCCGTATCGTGTGACGATCGATGTCTCATCGCGTAAGATTCTGTCCATCGTGCGGAATTACAATGAGGACTGCGAGCGTCTGCCCACCGCGCGCAGCAACTTCGTAAAGTACACCTTTACACCCGGCTTCGGTTTCTACGATATCGGACTGTTGCACATCCTCGGTAACACCACCAATGCGGTGACCGCTGCGTGGCGCGAATTGCTTGACGCGGGTATGTACGCCAACTTCCCAGGCTTCCTGTTCGCCGATGCCGGTGCGCGTCAGAACACCAACATCTTCCGCGTACCTCCTGGCGGTGGCGCCCTGGTGAAGACCAACGGCATGCCGATCCAGCAGGCGATCATGCCGCTGCCGTACAAGGAGCCCAGTGGCGCTTTGATGTCGTTGGTGGAGAATATCGCGCAAACCGGCATGCGGATCGGCGGCACCAGTGAAATGGTGGTAGGCGAAGGCAGGCAAGATGCGCCAGTCGGAACTACCCTCGCCATGATTGAGCAGGCGCAGAAAGTACTGAATTCGGTGCACAAGCGTCTGCACGCCTCGCAGGCACGTGAATTTCAGCTGTTGGTGGACTGCTTCCGTGAGCACCCGGAAAGCCTGTGGGAGCGCAATAACAAGTGCGTGGGCCAATGGGACGAGCAGACATTGGTGCAGGCACTGAACGACTGCGAATTGGTGCCGCAGGCTGACCCCAACACAGCCAGCCACACCCAGCGTATCATGAAGATCATGGCGCTGAAGCAACTGCAGCAAGCGCAGCCTGGGCTGTACGACCCGATCGCCATCGACACGGCGGCGCTGCGTGCGATTGGCTGGAGCAATCCAGAGCAGTTCCTCGCGCCTCCGTCTGCCCAGGGCAAGCCGCCGCCCGAGCTTATGGAGAAAATGGCGAATCTCGAGATCAAGAAGCAGGATGCCGACACCCGAGCCAAGGTGGCGGATGCGAAGATTACCGAGATAGCCGCTAAGACGCAGCATCTGGCCACGGGCGGCATGGCTGGGGAACCCGGTCTCGGTGCAGCTGAAGTGGACATCAAGGCCATGGATGCGCAGAACAAGGCCGAGCAGCTTCGGTTCTCGATGCTAAATGCTGCAGCCGATGCCGTGAACCGGGCTGAAGATCGTGATGCCGACATCAAAATCGAGCGCATGAAGCTTGAGCGTCAACGCATGAGGGACGCTGAGGATCGTGAGCACGAGCGCGAGATGCAGGAACGTGAGCATCACCTACATCAGGCGAAACAGGTACTTGCCGCCATAACACGACAAGGTAAACCGCAATGAGCGATACCGCGATCAAGAATGCCCTAAGAGCTGCTGGTCGCAAGGATAAGCTCCCCCGTGATCCCGAGTCGCGCATGCGACGTGCGGAAGAGCAGGGCTTCACCGAAGATGTATATCACGTAACCAAGTCGCGTAAGCCTATCACGCGCTTCAAGCCCTACAGCAATCTGGTGACTTCGGGCGAGCCCATCGACGAAGTGCCGGGTATTCATGTGGGCACCAAGGAGGCGGCGGCTGATCGCTTTGAGCAAGTGATCACGCACGCTCGCAATTGGGAACCGCGCGAGCCTGTTATGCAGACCATGCCGCTCAAAATGCGCATGAGCAAGCCATACTTGAAGGCAGACGGAACACCCTTTGATGAGTTCGAATTGAGCTCCCACATCCAGGATTTTGGTAGGAAGAATCCGGGTGAAGGTGTGCCGGGCGAACGGTTCGCTAAGCACTTGCTCGACCAAGGGCACGATGTGATTCCGTATGTGAATCAATTCGAGACTCCGGGCAGCATAAGCTACTTGGTGCTGAAGCCCGAAAATTTGCGTTCACGTTTTGCCCAGTTCGATCCGGCGAAGGTCGATAGCCCTTATATCATGAAGGCTGCGGGTGGCCCCGTTGACCATGACAAGGCAATTCGCAAAGCTCTACTCACTGCGCGTCGTCAGGCTGCGTATGGCGGAGCGTACGGCCCTGCAGGATACAGCGCCCCACTCACTGAAGAAGAATTAGATCAGTCGCAAGCAGGTGGCGATGTTGGCCCAGGCATGGCTGGCCCTCCTGGCGCTCCTAGCACTGGCGATTTTGGTACTGATGTCGCCAGCTTCGCCGAAGCCACTGCGCCTGCGATGGCTGGTGCAGCAATCGGCGCTGCCATGGGTGGCCCTGCTGGTGCTATAGGCGGTCTTGCTGCTGCTTCCATGGCGCAGGGGCTTGCGGAAGCTACAGGGCTTTCGGCGCCTGCGAGCGCACCTCCTGGCGGAATTGCAAGTGTGGCGGGCAATATGGCTCAGACGGCCATGGGCATGACGCCAAACAGCAACCCGCTGGATGCGGCGATGGCTGCGATCACTGGACCCGCTGCTCCTGCTGATGTTGAGGATGCTGATCAGGGTGCTGCTCAAGCCGCTGCTGCAGCTGCAGCACAGGCTGCTGCCGAAGCCGATAACGCCAATTCAGCTTCCGAGGCTGCGACTGCCGATGCCGCTGGACCCGGAGACGATAGCGGTGGAGGCGAAGGAGGCGGCGATGGGGGTGGCGGAGGAGCGGGCGGCGATGGTGAAGCTCGTGGTGGGCGTATATACAAACGTGATGACGAGAATTTCTCGAAGTGGTTCAAAAATAGCCACATCGTAGATGAATCGGGCAATCCCGCTGTTCTGTATCACGGCACGGACAAAGACATTAAGACATTCGACCCGAAAAAAGTCGGGGAAACCGATCACGGGTTTTATGGAGCGGGGCATTATTTGACCGCCAGCCCCGAGTCTGCATCTGCTTACTCCAGCTACAAGAGTACAGCGGCTATGGAGGGAAAAGAGGTGCATCCGGGTGCAAATGTGATGCCCGTTTATGCGCGTCTTGAGAACCCTTATTACTGGCCCAAAGATCGCCCCGCTGCCACGAGTAAGGAAGAAGCCCAAAAGATAACAGAGGAGCTGAAGGCAAAGGGACATGACGGAGTTATAGCTCCGAATGAATATGCAGAGGGGCCAGAGGCTAAATTCTGGGAGGTGGTTGTGTTTACTCCTCACCAGATTAAGTCGGCTGTGGGGAACGTTGGCTCTTATAACCCTTCGAATCCGGATATAACCCGCGCCGATGGTGGTGCTGTTGACGGTGACCCGTTTTTGTCCAGTCAAGTGCCGATTGAGGGTGTGAACGGCGCCACGTATGTGTCGCAGGGTGATCTGGATAACCGCATTCAGCAAGCCGCCAATGGAATGGGCTACGCTAATGGTGGCGAAGTACCCACCGAAGCCGAAAACACGTATGACGAAGAGCTTCGCCAGTCTGATCCGTGGGAACGTCAAGCCGCTGCAGTACGGCAAAGATATGCAAATGTTGCTCGTGAACCCGAGCAAGCCCAAGAGCAGGCATGGCAAGAGCGTAATTGGCGCAGGTGGCCGCTAACCGAGGGTGAAGAGGCTTCGCAACGTGCTTTTCGGGAAGCTCTGGTGGGCAGTTCGAGCGGTGGTCGTGACGCTATTCGCCACATGGTGGCCGCTTCATATACTTCGCCTCTGGTAGCGAGAGCGCAAGAGATAATCGGTGGCGATACTTGGAACGCCATGATGGGTCGTCCTGATTCTCAGTGGGACCTCATCAATAACCGATTGGGCTACACTGCGTTATCCGGAATAGACCCAGAGCGTCGATACGACGTGGCGAAAGACATGGTGAGACAGCAATATGAGCATTTGGCTCGCACGGGTGGTCTTAACCCCAATCTCCCGGCTATGGACCCTAACTTCCGCGTCACTGACGTGGGTCGTCCAGGCCAGCCAACGTATGGTCCAAGCGATTTTGCGCGTTGGATCGAGACTGGCGAAAGGCCGGATATCAGGCGGCAAGTAATTCAGAAATCGCCCGGATATGAATCCGGAGGTAAAACTGAATCTACAGGAATGCTTGACGCGGCCTTGCGTTTGGCTTCAAAATATCGCTGAGGAGCTGCCCCTTATTCGCTGTGTTCTCATGGCAGCCCAGGGACGCCTGGACTATTTCTCCTAGGAGACCAGATATGACCGAACACGACGCAAAGAAAATCCGGGCGGACCGGGAGGCCAAGGCGAAGCGTCTTGGCTCCGCTGGTGAGCCGCATCAGAAGGTGGACGCGTCCTCTTGGACCCCACCGGAAATGATGAACACGGGGGCTAAGACGGGTCTTCGCCCTGTCTCGCCTCGTCAATACCGTCACGGGGGCACAGTGCATGGTGCAGCAGCCCATCGCGCTGATCGCAAGCCCCGCAAAACGGGCGGCGAAGCCACCAAGTACGCCGAAGCGAAGGTCAATCGCAACGTTAAGGAGGCCAATGCTGAACTCGGCAAGCCTCACGTGGGCGGCATGAAGAAGGGTGGCCGCGCGAAGAAGATGGACGGCGGTCAAATGACCGATCCGAGGATGGCCGCGCAGGCCCTGATGGCCGCTGCGAATCGTCAAGCGAATGTGACGCCGAATCGTATGGACTTCAGTGGCCTTCGTCGGGGCCGTATGGCCCAGATGGCGGGGCTGAAGAAGGGCGGCAAGGTCAGCCATATGGAGTGGGAACACTCCAAGGCCGATCTTGAGCAGGACAAGAAGCTCGCCAAGAAGCATGGTATGAGCATGGAGAAGTGGGAGAAATCCGCTCTCGATGCCAAGCACGACAAACAGCAGTCCACTGAAGGGCTGAAGAAGGGTGGCGTTGCCGGTAATTACACTGGCGGCACCCGCCCGACTGGTGGCCGGATTGCAAAAGCTTCTGGTGGATATACCAAAGAAGCAATGCTGAAGCCCGGTGTATTAGATCAAATGGTTAAAAATGCTGAAAATGACGACGAGCTTCGTAAAATTGCTCGCGCCGTTGAAAAGCACGGGCTTTCTATGCCCCAGCAATTATCCGATGTTTCTACGGGCCGCATGGGCCGCAAGGCCGGTGGCCGCGCCAAGGGCAAGACCAACATTGTCATCGCCATCAATCCGGGTGCTGGTCAGCAACCCATGATGCAACCCGGTGGCGGTGCTATGCCTCCGCGTCCCGCGATGCCGGTTCCCGTGGCGCCTCCCGCGCCTCCTCCGGGTATGGGCGCGGCTCCTATGCCAATGCCGGTCCCGATGCCCGTCCCGGCCCCTTCCGCAGGCCCCGCGCCTATGCCGGGCGGTATGCCTCCGATGGCTCGGGCCAAGGGTGGCCGTATCTATCCCAAGATGCGCGCTGGTGCCGGTAGTGGTGAAGGGCGGCTGCAGAAGATCGACGAGTATGGTCTGACGCCGCCTCGTCGGATTTGATTTCGTCGGAGAGTTCTTTCTTATAAGAATCTCCGATGGAAGGGGGGTGGAGACGTTATTCCCCTATCGATCTCCACCCCTCAGATTACTAAATAGGGGGCAGCAATAGGGGGCTGCATGTGCTTACCAACGCTATTCTCTTCGAGAGAGAGCTTAAGAAATTGGTCGAGGAAGAAATCGACCGGCTAAAAGAAAATCTAGTCACCGTGCCTTCCAATATGGTGGGCCCTGGTGGCATCGAATACCTTCAAGGCGCTATATCTGCGCTTCGAACGGTAGGTGATCTGATTGAACTCGCCAAGACGAAATCGGATCAAAGTTCACGATGAAAAGGGGAAAACAATGCCATTTATGACTATGGAGCATTCCGTGGATCCAGCCAAGGCTATCAACGAAGCCTTGGGGGATGGCATCGAGAATACTCGCATCTTTAACAACCAAGTTCTGGTGGCCGTTTACGTGCGACCAAAGAAGACCGCTAGCGGTATTTATCTTCCGGACGCTGTGTCTGATGAGGATAAATATCAGGGCAAAGTGGGTCTGGTGGTCGCAAAAGGCCCTACGGCCTTTGTTGACGACGAAGGAAACTGGTTCAAAGACGTCTCTGTCGATGTGGGAGATTGGGTCATTTTTAGGCCCTCCGATGGATGGAGCATCACGATCAACAATGTATTGTGTCGAATCATCGACGATACACTGATTCGTGGCAAAATCGATCGTCCGGACAGGGTATGGTAAAGGAGATCACGATGTCAGAGAAAGAAGAAATCGAAGTAACTATCGATGAAGTCGAAAAGAACGACAAGGGTGCTGATTCTGAAATACGGGTAGAAGCGGAAGCGGAAAAGCCGTCTGCTCCTACCCTTGAAACCAGTATTGAAGACCTTCGTCGTCAAATCGAAGAAGAGCGTCAAGCTCGACTTGCTGCTGAAAAGCGTGCTGCCGAATTGAGCAGCACAGCTGCGAAGGCGCAAGAAGAAGTCGATAAGTCGTATTACCAAATCGTCACCAATGCTATTGATACTGTTAAGAGGGAAACCGATATCCTCAGAAACAGCTACAAGGTGGCGATGGAGACTGGTGACTTTGACCGGGCCAGCCAAGTTCACCTTGAAATGAATCGACTGATTTCCAAGCTTGATCAGCTTGAGAATGGTAAAATAGCGATGGAGGAGAAGCAGCAGAATCGCGCCCCCATCCAGCCGATTCAGCATAGCGATCCTGTCGAGCAGATGGCTTCCAATCTGTCCGAAAAGTCAGCAGCGTGGGTCAGGGCGCATCCCGAGTACGCTCGTAATCCTGCTCTGACACAAAAAATGATTGCTGCGCACCAATTTGCTATTGCAGATGGACTTGCCGCAGATACTCCGGAGTATTTCAATACTGTAGAAAGACTTCTTGGAATATCTAATGAATCCTCTTCGGCAATGTCTTCAGCCTCAGAGCCGATTCAAAGGCGTTCAGCCCCGGCTGCGGCGCCTGTTTCAAGGTCCGGAACGGCTAACGGGACTCGGCCCAATGTTGTTAGGCTGACTTCGGAAGAGCGTGAAGTGGCCCAAATGATGGGTATGTCTCCCGAAGAATACGCTAAGAACAAACTGGCACTCAAGAGAGAGGGGAAAATACATTGAGCGAAGAATCCGAAACTGATTTCGCATCCAGCCGCAAGCTCACTCCCGGTAAGAGTGAAGCTTCGTCGGCCTCTTCACCTTCTCGCCCGCCCGCTAGGCAGGCTATGAGGGAGGAAGACCCGCGTGAAGCCGCAGCTAAGCGCGCTCAGGAAATCCGTAAGCACCTTGGTGGCATGGACGAAGGCATTGACGATTATTACGTTGACCCTTCGGATATCCCTCCGGGTTGGACTTATGAGTGGAAACGTAAGACGGTGTTGGGCCAAGAAGACCCGGCCTACCAAATCGGTCTTATGCGGCGCGGTTGGGAGTATGTCCCAGCTTCTCGCCATCCTCATATGATGCCAGACGGGTGGACGGGAAACACAATCGAGCGTAAGGGTGCTGTCCTTATGATGCGGCCCGAAGAAATTACAAATGACGTGCGTCGTTTGGATTATCGCCGGGCACGTGAACAGGTCCGCGTGAAGGAACAGCAGCTCAGTGCCGCTCCTGATGGGCAATTCACTCGCGACCACGATAAAGTTAAGCCCAAAATCAGCAAGGGCTATGAGCCCATGCCTATTCCTAACGACTAAAAAGCCTTGGGGAGAGTGTTCATTCACTCTCCCTATTGTAAAGCTATTCTCGGTATGTTTATAATAAAGCATTCCTCCCCCGGTGTGGAGGAATTCGTTTAATCCTCGCACCTAGCCGCCCCGGCGCGCGGTAACGGCGCTTTCAATCGGAGGACGTTTCGTGGCAAACACGAATACCCCCTTCGGCTTTGCGCAGTACCAAGGCGGCGCTGGTGGGGCTCCCACCTTCGCTCAGACGGCACGGCGCATTGCCTCTACCAATACCACGCCGATTTATTTCGGCGATCCGGTTATGCCGGTCATTGGTACCGCCAATGGCTACATCACCCAGGGTTCTCCTGGCACCACGACCCTCGCGGGCGTTTTTGCGGGCTGTCAGTACGTGTCGGTTTCCCAGAAACGGACCGTTTGGTCCAATTACTGGCCCGGCTCTGACGCGAATGGTGATGTGATTGCTTATGTGATTGACGATCCGAATGCTCGTTTCGTCGTCATGGGCAACAGCACGACCTTCAATATTTCTGGCACTCTTTCCGCCTATGGCTCTTCGCCTGTTGGCAAATATGCCCAGTTTGCGATCGGTTCTGGCAACTCCAGCACGGGTATTTCCGGCGCGTACCTCAATTCTGTTGGTACGACTGTGACGTTCCCGTTTGTTGTGGTTGACCTGATCACTTCGCCTCCGGGTGCGAATGGTGCCGATCCGACTACTGCCTATAACTGGGTTGTCGTCGGGTTCAACAACGAGTGGCTGCGCAGCAATGGCGCTGGCCCGACCGGCATCTCGTAAGGAGGGCATGAACCATGGCTGTTAATCTTTCGGCTATTAAGGACCTGCTCCTCCCCGGTCTGCGTGGTGTTGAAGGCAAGTACGAGATGATCCCATCTCAGTACGACAAAATCTTCACCAAGCATGATTCCAAGATGGCGCTGGAACGTACTGCTGAAATGCGGTACCTTGGCCTCGCTCAGCTCAAGACCGAAGGCGGCCAGACCGCTTTCGACAACAGCGCGGGCGAACGCTTCGTTTATAACCAGGAGCACACGGAAATTGCGTTGGGTTACGCGATCACCCGCAAGGCGATCGACGATAACCTGTACAAGACGCAGTTCCATCCGTCGAACCTCGGTCTGATCGAGTCCTTCCAACAGACCAAGGAAATCTACGGCGCGAACATCCTGAATACGGCGACGACTTACAATGCGGCTATCGGTGGTGACGGGCAGGCTCTCTGCTCTACCTCTCACCCGATCGATGGTGGCACTGTGGCGAACCGTCCGACCACGGATGTGGACTTGAACGAAGCCACGCTGCTGAATGCCATGATTGCAGTGCGTACCAACTTTAAGGACCAAGCGGGCCTTAAGGTGTTTGCGCGCGCTCGCAAACTGGTCGTTCCGCCTCAGCTCGAACCCGTTGCGATTCGCCTGACGAAGACTGAACTTCGTCCGGGCACTGCGGATAACGATGTCAATGCCATTATGATGACGGCGGGTGGTCTGCCGGAATCCTACATGGTCAATGACTTCTTGACCTCGCAGTACGCTTGGTTCCTGCTCACGAACATTGATGGTCTCTCCTACATGGAGCGCATCAAGTTCGAGACGGACATGCAGGTTGATTTCGTGACCGACAACCTCTTGGTCAAGGGCTACGAGCGGTACTCCTTCGGGTACTATAACTGGCGCTCGATCTATGGGTCGTTCCCGACTTCGTGATCCCCGTAACAGCCCCCGGCATTTTGCTGGGGGCTAACTCAGGAAAGGGCTAAAAATGGGTGCTACGCATTTTAGCGGTCCTGTTGTTTCGGGCGATTTGCAGCAGGGTGAAACCAATGGCCCCAACCAGGGTTTTGCGGTTCTCTCACAGTCAACTTCGATCACCCAAAACAGCACGACTGCTGTTTCTTCCACGCTGTATATCCCGGCTGGTTCTCGGATTGTTGATTTCAACATCGACGTTCTGACGGCTTATAATTCTGCCACTTCTGCGACCCTGACCATCGGCACTGCTGCCGCTGGTACGCAGTATGTTGGCAGCATTGATGCCAAGACTGCCGGGCGCGCTGCGATCACTTATTCGGCGGCGCAGCTTGCAGCGATGAATGGCGTTACCGTCACTGGTACTGCCGCTGCTACCACGGCCCCCGTGGTGGTTACTGTAACCCCGGTTGGCGCGACATCTGCTGGATATGTCGTGGTGACCGTTCTTTATGTCCAGCAGTAAGGAGGACCTCCATGAAGGGTCGTAAGCATCGCGCAAGCGGCGGTAGGATGGATTCTCCCGCTGTCGGCACAAAAGAGTACGAACAGGATCTGGCCTCCAAGCCGGAACGTCGCGTGAATGCGCCCAAAATTATGGGTGCTGCTGAAGAGCGCAAGCGCGGCGGCAAGGCTATGGGCAAGATTCACGGTGCTGCTGCCAAGGCTCATGCGGGTCGCAAGCCCCGTAAGTCTGGTGGCCGGGCTGGTTCCAATATGAACCCGCTCTCCAGCGCCCATGCTGGCACCCCTGCAAAGGGTCGTCACACAGTCGAAATCGACTGATCTAGGTGGGGGCTTCGGCCCCCATCTTTCCTTTTGGAGAGTGTCATGGCTGGTGCTTGGACGCGTAAAGAGGGTAAGAACCCCGAAGGTGGCCTAAACGAAAAGGGTCGCGCTTCGCTGCGTGCTGAAGGTCGTGATATCAAACCGCCTGTTTCGAAAGAAGAAGCTAACAAAAGCGAAATGGCTGCTGCTAGGCGCCGTAGCTTTTGTAAAAGGATGGAGGGCATGAAAGCTAAGCTGACATCTGCAGCTTCCGCACATGACCCGGATAGTCGTATCAATAAGTCCCTCCGTAAGTGGGATTGCTGATATGAAAAAGCCATTTTGGGAACGTGAAGCCCCGAAGGATGCTCAGGAAAAGCATTTGAGCCGGAAACAGGTTCAAATTGCCAAAGCGAAGGCGCGTTCTGCAGGCCGTTCATACCCCAATTTGGTGGATAACGTCGCAGCCGCTCGCATTAAGGGAAAGTGACATGCAACCGAGAACCGTTTCCACCACCGATGCAACGGCTGGCACAACCTACAGCAGTCTCGTGCGTATGGATACTTGGGCTGCCGCGCAGTCGGTTATTCAAGTGAACGTGACCGGCACCGCGACTTATACAGTCGAAACCAGCATGGATGACCCGAATAGCCCGACCAACCCGGTGGCTGTTGGTAGCATGACCTGGGTTGATGCCACCGATGCTGCAATTGTCGGCAAAAGCGCCAAGGCTACTGGCATTTTGGCTGCAACTCCGGTTTTTGTGCGGTTAAAACAGACGGCTGGCAATGGCTCATGCACGATGACCATCGCGCAGTTCGGCAACGCAACCTACTGAGGTAAGCTATGACCACGAGCGGGACCTACAATTTCGATCCATCGCTCGGCGAAATGGTATTGTATGCCTATAATCTGATTGGCATTCGAAATACGTCTATCACCCAGGAGCATATGGAAGCCGCGCGTATGGCTTCCAACATGGTTCTGGCAAATTGGTCCAACAAAGGTGTGAACCTTTGGACCGTGGATTTGCAGACGGTCACGCTGAATGCTGGCCAAGCGACCTATACGGTGCCGCAAAACACCGTGGTTATGTTGGATGCTTACATCACGGTGGATAATGGCAATTCGCAGCCGATTGACCGCCTGATCCTACCGATCAGCCGCACGGAATACGCCAGCTACCCGAATAAGGAACAGCAGGGCTTTCCTACGGTTTACTGGCAGGATCGCTTGATCAACGGCAATGTGACTTTGTGGCCCGTTCCTGATGGTCAAAGCGCTCAGTATCTGAAATATTATCGTGCCGTTCAGCTTCAAGATGTGGAATTCACTAACGGTCAAACCATTGAAATTCCATACCTGTGGCTTGATGCTTTTGCTGATGCTTTGTCCTATCGGCTTGCGCGGGTGTGGAATCCACAAATGGCGCCTGCATTGAAGCTCGTGGCTGACGAAAGCTACAATGTAGCCGACAATCAGAACGTGGAAACTGCCTCTCAATACATCACTCCGCAGGTGTCTGGGTATTATAGACCTTAATTGAGGAGCTGTTATGGCGTACGCTTCACAAGCAGGCCGCGCTAGAACGAGCGCCAGCAACCCTCAAGCTCATGCTATATGCGACAGGTGTGGATTTCGTTATAACCATGTTAGTCTGCAATGGCAGTATGACTGGGCCGGGGCATCCTTGATCAATAAGCGCCTTCTGGTTTGTAATACATGCTATGACACACCACAGCAACAATTGAGAGCGATCGTGGTTCCCGCCGATCCCGTGCCGATTGTTAATCCGCGTGTTGAACCCTTCGTGCAAGACGAAACCAGTACTCGTTATACATCTGGTCAAAATACGGTTGATCCTGTTACAAACATACCTGTTGTCGGTGGTGATGTTCGCATTACCCAGGATGATAAGGATCGTGTGACGCAGCAGACTGGTGAGCCTCCCGGCGGGCTTAATCAGGAGCCCGGCACTGATCCGAATGCTCCTGGCAATAATGACCCTGGCCTGCCGTATAATAACACTGAAGTGCCGAAGACGGGACCAAATACACCATGAGCAACATTCAAATCCCGAATCTTCCTCCGGCCATTGCGCTCAATGGTTCTGAGCAGCTTGAGATTGTGCAGGCTGGCACTTCGCGCCGCACGACTGTTGCTGATGTTGCTGCGTTAAATCCAAGCCCGACTGGTCCTACGGGACAGACCGGTGCAACTGGCCCCACAGGGCCTACAGGCGCCACTGGAGCCACCGGCCCTACGGGGCAGCAGGGTGTGCAGGGCAATGTTGGCCCGACTGGCAACCGAGGCCCCACAGGCCCCACAGGGCCAACGGGGCCGCAGGGTATTGCTGGCCCTGTAGGTCCGCAGGGCAATACCGGTCCTACTGGTCCGACTGGACCCACTGGATCTCCCGGTGCGCAGGGGCCTTTTGGGCCAACTGGACCTTTTGGGCCAACTGGTCCTACAGGGCCAACCGGTCCCACTGGGCCAACTGGTCCGACAGGCCCAACTGGGCTTCAAGGAATTCAAGGACCAACTGGCCCTACTGGTCCGACTGGCCCTACCGGTCCTACGGGGCCGACAGGCGCTGATTCGTTTGTCCCCGGTCCTACTGGCCCCACCGGACCTACTGGTCCTACGGGGCCTACTGGTCCAACTGGTCCAACTGGCCCTACCGGTCCTACCGGCGCTTCCGGCACTTCTGTTGGTTTGACGTTATTCCTTGATGGTGCAACGGCAACGGGACCGCAAGCATATAATTTGCTTACGATTCCAAATACTGGCGCACAAACTGTTCTTTCCATAACGACAAATGCAAGCACGGCTGTTTTGCTTGGGTCATTTGTTACGGCTGCGGGGATTCCAGGGAATTCATCTTTTGTTGGGGGTCTTTGGACACTTCAAGGTTGGATGTCTCACCAATCGGGCGGGTCAACGTATCGTTTTTGGACGGAGTTTCAGGAAGTCGCGTCCGATGGCACGACTGTTTTGCAAACGCTTGCTACGGGTGATTATGCATCTGGAACACCTGTAGCAACAGCAACACCTACGCTTCTTGAGTATGATTTATATGTGCCAACGGCCACGCTTGGCAGCATTTCAAGCCGTATTTTGATGAATGTTTATGTGCAAGCGCAGACCGGAACGCCGACTGCAAGCTTGCGCATGCGCGACAATACGCAATCGCATCTTGTTACGACTATTGCGTACAATGTGAGTGGCCCAACTGGTCCCACCGGGCCAACTGGTCCGACTGGGCCTACTGGCCCCACTGGTCCTACTGGGCCGACTGGTCCTACGGGCGCAGCTTCAACCGTTGCTGGTCCGACGGGGCCTACAGGCTCGGGCGTTTCATGGTCCATCAAGACATCAAACTATACTGCGGTTTCCGGCGATTGGATTTTCTGTGATAGCTCTGCTGGAGCATTAACCATCACGCTTCCAGCCACGCCTTCTGCGACCAACTACGTTTTAATTGCTTCTGGTGCTTTTGCATCAACAAACAATATTACGATTGGCAGGAATGGAAGCACGATAATGGGGCTTGCTGAAAATATGATTGTCAGTAGTCCTAATATTAGCTTCCAATTGGTTTTTGACGGTTCAACTTGGAGGCTCGCATAATGAGCAACTTATCTCAGTTTTATGGTTCTGGCTTCCCCATAGGAAGCAACCTTAATCAATTATATGATGGCGACTTAATTACAAGATCAGATGGCAGTCAGTGGCTTACAAGTACTCCAACTGCGCCGTTTCCCTATGCCTCCGAATATTCTTATCTTCCAGATCTATTTTTATCTCCGCATCCTCTACTTTCAGGGCCTGAGAATGGTTTATTTAGATTTCAGGCCCTTCCTATTATCGCTTATTCTCCTTCTTCTGGAGTTTATTGCACAAATACTTTTGTTGGTAGCTCGGGTGCTGGTTTTTCTTATTACACCAGCGCAGATGGTGTTAATTGGACTCAGAGAACATTTCCAAATCCAACGATTAATTACTCTCTTATTGTGTTTGTTGCGGGAAAGTTTATTGCTTTTGCGTCAACAACAACAACAAATGGTGCGATTTATTCCACAGACGCAATAAGTTGGACTTCAGTTACTATTCCAAGCATCTCAGCCCCCCAGGATATTTTTTATAATGGAACAAGGCTAGTCGCAATTGGCTCCACAACGGCTGCCGCTTACTCTTCCGACTTGGGAGTTACATGGACATTAACTACATTACCTTCAAACACACTTGCTGCTAATTTCCCAGGCTCTGGCGTAATAACTTGGTCGCAGTCAGCAGGGCTTTTTTTGATTGCAACAAGTACTGCGGGGACATATTACACAAGCCCCGATGGAATAACATGGACCAGTAGAACTGTTGCCCCTTCTATATATAACTCATTTATAGGGACTCAGGTTAAATTTGCATCAAGCCCTTCAAAAATAGTTGCTATGGGGCTATCTGGATTTTTTCTGACAAGCACAGATGGTTTAAATTGGACATCTGGCTCTATATCTGGGATTGCTGCAAATACACAATGCGTTCAATCCTATTATGACGGTACGAGATTTGTTGTTAGATATGGCAATGCAACTTATTATTCTACAGATGGAACAACATGGACTACCGCCAAGTTTATTGGCTCTAGTTCAGGAACTTCCAGTTTTGCCTATTCTAATGGTATTTTATTTGTCTTCTGTAGTGTAGCAGCAAATGTACCTACTAAAGCCATTAAAGTTCAAAATGTTAGTTTAACTTCACCACAAACCATATCGGTTCCTATTACTGCATCTACCTCCGCTGGAACTGGCGGCACTGTTATTTACTACAGGATAAGATAGTGAAGGAGGACCAAAAAGATGTACTATTATGATATAAATGGATGGCTCTCTAGCGAACCAATCGAGGGGCGCTCCACAATTGTTGAACCTATGCCTGCTGAAGGGAATATGGTTCCTAATTTCACTGGACATGTTTGGGTCTTAATGGAAAAGACCGATGCGCCAGAAATGCCAATGCCCACTGAGCAAGAAAAAATCCTTCAAAGATTGAATGAGATCGAGAAGGAGATTTTTGAGCTTCGAACGCTTATTCAGCAATGACTTATGAGGAAAGATATGTGGCGTTCATTTCTTGGTCATCCAGAAACTAAGGCGAGGGCATCATAATGTCACAGGACCTCTACAACATCATTGTTGGGGCCTGCGGCGCTGCTATAGGCTGGCTGCTGAAAGTGGTGTGGGATAGCGTTCGCGCCCTTCAAGAAGACATGAAGGAAATTGAGCGTGAGCTTCACACCGAATATGTCAGCAAGCATGATTATCGCGCCGACATTCTTGAAGTAAAAGATATCCTCAAGCAAATCTTTGATAAGCTTGACCGAAAGGTTGACAAGTAACCTGTCATGAAGGGGATGACATGCCATTTAGCTCTGAATCGGGAAAGGCCAGCATTGCCTGGGCTTTAGCCCGCATACCTGTTCCAAAAACCGCATTAGATATTGGATGCGGTCAAGGCACCTACGCCAAGATGTTCCCAAAGCTCCAATGGACTGGGGTGGAAATCTGGGAACCATACGTCGAAAAATACGGTCTGACAGACCTGTACCCCAGTCTTCAAATTGCCGATGTCCGTGAATGGGATACGGATGAGCATTTTGACCTGTGCTTCCTGGGTGATGTGCTGGAGCATATGCCGGTAGATCACGCCATGGAATTGGTAGAAAGGGCCAAGCGCTGGGCTGATACGGTGGTGATCAGCATCCCGCTTGGGCATTACCCGCAGGGTGAATATGAGGGCAATCCATATGAGGCGCATGTCACTGACAATTGGACCGATGCCGATGTAAGGCAGGCATTTGGTGTGCCTACTTGGTTTGATATCGATGGCGAAATTGGCGTTTACATCTATTCCAAGTATGAAGTGCGGCTGAAAATCGCCGTCTATGCGATCAGCAAGAACGAAAAGCACTTTGTTGAGCGGTTCTGCAATTCGGCCAAGGATGCTGATGTTATTCTGATTGCAGACACTGGAAGTGATGATGGCACCGCAGAAGAAGCAGCACGCTGCGGGGCTGCTGTGGCCAATATTTCCATCAATCCGTGGCGGTTTGACCATGCCAGAAACGCCACCCTGGCGCTTTTGCCGCGTGATATTGATGTCTGCATCAGCCTTGATCTTGATGAGATGATGGAACCCGGCTGGCGGGAAGAAATTCAGCGCGTTTGGACGCCCAGAACGACCCGTTTGCGGTATTACTTTGATTGGGGTGCAGGTATCCGGTTCAAATATGAGAAAATCCACGCCCGCAAGGGATATTTCTGGCACCATCCATGCCATGAATACCCGGTTGCGGATGGCCGGATCACTGAGGTTTGGGCCGATACTGACATGCTGTTGGTCAGCCACCACCCAGACCCGACCAAAAGCCGTGGCCAATATCTTGATCTGCTGGCTTTATCGGTCAAGGAAGACCCGCATTGCCCGCGTAATGCGTTCTATTATGCCCGCGAGCTTACTTTCAATTACCGCTGGCATGATGCGATCGCCGAATTGCGCCGATATCTGGCTTTGCCGGGCGCCACATGGCCGAATGAGCGGTGTTATGCTTACCGTCTGCTTGGAAAGGCCCATGGTGAGCTTGGCGATCTTTGGCAATCCGAGAAGTACTACCAGCTTGCCGCCAGTGAGGCTCCAAACACTCGTGAACCCTGGTGCGAGCTTGCGCTGTTGTATTACCGGCAGAGCCGCTGGCCCGATTGCTATGCGGCTGCCATGCGGGCCTTGGAAATTAAAGACAAACAACTGGTCTATACCTGCGATCCTGCTGTCTGGGGCCATTGGGCGCATGATCTGGCATCCATTTCAGCTTGGAACATGGGCATGAAGGACGTAGCCATGGAGCAGGGAAGATTGGCTTTAATGCACTCGCCAGATGATCCTAGATTGCAGGCAAATGCGGCTTTTATGGCCGGGGTTCAACAAGAGGCTGCGTGATGGAATTACCCAAACTTACGCCAATTCTTCAGTTTGCCACGGCCAGCTTTGCGCTGGTCGTTGGCGGCTACACGGCTGGGGAGAAATTTGGGTGGTTCAAGAACGAGATTATCGCCTGGGCGCCGGAGCATTTCCACATCGAGTCTGCCAAGATTGGGCAGCCAATCACGGTAACGGTAGCCAGAGTCAAAAAACGCGACGATTGCTCGGTAGAGGGGTTTGAGGTTACAGTGCGAGATGGGATTGGCGTTATCCATCAGGCTACTCCAAGTATGACGCGGTTTACTGGTCCAGCAGGGCCAGAAATCGACACGTTCACCTATCTGTTGACCTTATCGGACAAAGAAACAGTCAGCCCAGGCCGTGCAACATTGCTGGCGACGATCAAGTATAAATGCCCTGAGGGTGAGCGTACGGTAACCTATCCGCGCCATCAAAACCTGACCTTCATGCTGGAGCAGTGACATGGATGGAATTCTGAACCTTGTCCGTACGGTCGCGCCGACCATCGCCAGTGCGGTGGGCGGTCCTCTGGCGGGAATGGCCACCAGGGCCATTTCAGAAGCCCTCCTTGGCAAGCCTGACGGGTCTGAGCAGGAGCTTGCCGATGCTGCTGCCAGGGCCACCCCAGAGCAGCTATTGGCCTTAAAAAACGCTGAAAACGACTTTGCCGTCAAAATGCGAGAATTGGACATTGATCTGGAACGGATTGCCAATCAGGACCGCGATTCGGCCCGTAACCGTGAGGTTCAAACCAAAGACTGGACGCCGCGCGTTTTGGCAGGGCTAATTACAGTCGGGTATTTTGGTGTTCTGTTTTACATGCTTCGCAATGGCCTCCCGCAGCATGGTGGTTCTGAGGCTATGTTGGTGATGTTGGGAACCTTGGGGACGGCCTGGGGCGGGGTCGTTGCCTACTATTTTGGCTCTTCGGCTGGCTCAAAAGCCAAAGATGAGGTTATACGTAGAAACACAAGGTAATTGTGTTCGAAATTCAAGATGTTTATAGTCCTATCGGAAGAGGGCTTCTTCGATGACCACAGGGCTTACGTATTCCCAGTATGTGACGGAGATCGCCACCCTGGCGGTCGTTCCGGAGACTGACCCTAATTTCGTAGAAATTCTACCGCAGATGATCACCTATGCGGAAAACCGCATTTACCGTGATCTGGACTTGCTTGAAACGGTAACTTCGGTCAGCAGCTATACCACAACCCAGAATGGCCGGACGATAACCTTCCCGATTGCCGATTTTATCACGGTTCAAGAAGTAAACGTGATCACTCCTGCCGGGACCACCATTCCAAATGATGGCACTCGCACAGCCCTTCTGCCGGTCACCAAGGAATGGATGAATTATAACTATGTCAGCAGCGCTTCGGCTGGCGTTCCATTCTATTTTGCCATGTTCAACCAGAACACGCTCATTCTTGGCCCATGGGCTGATAATACTTACACGGTTGAAATTGTTGGCACTTTCCGGCCTGATTCGCTTTCAGCCACCAATACGTCAACCTTTGTTTCGCTTTATCTGCCCGACCTGATGATCATGGCCTCCATGATCTATATCAGCGCCTTCCAGCGCAACTTCATCTCGGCTGCTGCCAATGACCCGCAGATGCCGGTGAATTATGAAACGCAGTATCAGACGCTGTTGAAGAGCGCGATGGTGGAAGAGGCGCGGAAGAAGTTCCAATCCTCGGGCTGGACTTCGATGTCGCCTGCTCCTGTCGCTTCGCCGACCAGGGGCTAACAGATGCCGCACGCCACCCTCAAATTGATCCCTGGCGTCGATCAAAACCGCACCCCGGCTTTGAACGAGGCTGCGCTTTCGGAAAGCCAGCTTATTCGGTTTGTGCCAGATCGGCAGGGGATTGGTTTGCCGCAAAAGCTTGGCGGGTGGACCCGGTATTATCCCGATTCATTGGGCGCAACGCCAAGGGCTATGTTGGCTTGGCAAGATACCAATGGTGACAAGTTCCTGGCTGTTGGATGTGAAGCTCAAGCTTCAATCATAAGCCCTCCGCCTGGGGCGCCGATTTATGTTATATCCAATGGGAATGCGAAGAATTTAGTGCCGCAGGTTGATCGGCACGATGTGGCCGTTGATGTAACCACGACTACCTCCTCAAATGAAATTGTTATTGAGGATACCGGAAGCAATATCACTAATTATGATTCTGTTTTTGTTCTCACGCACATCGCAGTTGGGGGCATTATTGTTTTTGGGTTTTTTAGGACTTATCAAATAGGCGCAAACACTTACAATATTTATTTGGTTGATGCCCTTGGTAATCCTCTTATTCCTTTATCTGCTGTGGCGAATGGCGGCGCCGTTGCCGAATTTGACACCACGAATGGGTCTTCGGTTGTAAATGTAACGCTTGCCAATCACGGGTATTCTGTTGGGGATACTTACCCTGTTTTGATTTCTACTGCGATTGGTGGTGTTACGCTCTTTGGCAACTATGTTGTCACGGAGGTTATCAATGCCAATGAATTCTCAATCAATGCGCCGAATGCTGCTACCTCCACGGCAAATGCTTTCATTAATGGTGGAGATGCTGCTTACAATTACTATTATGCCTTTGGCCCTCTTACTGTCGGTAGTGGCTATGGCGTTGGTGGTTATGGCGTTGGCGGCTACGGCTCTGGCATTACTCTTTCTCCAGCCACCGGAGATGAGCTTGTTGCGTCGGACTGGACGCTGGACAATTGGGGTGAAATCCTAATTGCCTGCCCCAATGGTTTGACTTTTGGTGCTGCCGTTTCCGATCCTCTTGGCGGCCCTATTTATCAATGGGATCCGCATACCAATTCGCCTTCATTAAATGTGATCCCAGAAGCTCCTGTAGCTAATGCTGGTATTTTTGTGGCGATGCCGCAGCGCCAGATCATAGCTTGGTCATCGACCTTTAATGGTGTTCAAGACCCTCTTTTGATCCGCTGGTGCGACGTTGAGAACTTCCAGCAATGGACGCCCTTGATCACCAATCAGGCTGGTTCCTATCGCATCCCGAAGGGGTCAAAGATTGTTGGTTGTATCCAGGGACCGCAGCAGGGCTTGGTTTGGACTGATTTGGCCTTGTGGGCCATGCAGTATGTTGGCCAGCCCTATGTCTATTCCTTCAATGAAATTGGCACCGGGTGCGGGCTGATCGGCCCCAAGGCTGCTGCATCATTGAATGGCATGGTTTACTGGATGTCTCAAAGCCAGTTCTTTATGCTTTCGCCGAATGGCGTGCAGCCAATTCAATGCCCAGTCTGGGATGTGATCTTTCAAGATTTGGATACGTCAAGCTTGGATAAAATTCGGGTTGCCGTGAATTCTCGGTTTAATGAGATTTCATGGTTTTATCCGACTGTTGGGAATGGCGGTGAAATCAATTCTTATGTGAAATACAATGTCGGCTTGAACCAATGGGATTTTGGAACGCTTTCTAGGACGGCTTGGATCAATCAATCTGTTCTTGGGCCACCTATCGGTGCGACGCCTGAAGGCTTGATCTATCAGCATGAAACCTCGCCTAATGCTGATGGAGCGCCGATGAATTCTTATTTTCAGACAGGCTATTTTGTCCTTTCTGATGGTGATGTGTTGACCTACATTGACCAGTTCTGGCCGGATGCCAAATGGGGTTACTATGGTGGCACTCAGGACGCCAACCTGCTTTTGACCTTCTATGTGCTGAATTATCCTGGCGATACTCCAAAGGTCTATGGGCCTTATGATGTGGTCCAGGCGACTGAGTATATTGTGCCGCGTTTCCGTGGTCGCTTGGTGTCGATCAGGATTGAAAGCAACGACATCGATTCATTCTGGCGTATGGGCGCTATGCGCTATCGTTTTGCTCCTGACGGGAAATTCTGACCATGGCGAGCCTTGACGATATCGCAACCATCCAGAAGAACGGCGTTATTGCCGTCAATACAGTAAATCAGACGCTTCAGCGCATTTATGGCTCCAACACCTCTGCCACGGCTTCGGCCAATACGCTGGTGTTTACTGGGCCGGGCAGGCTGATCAATGTGTCTGTGACGGTTGCTGGCACCACGGCTGGGGCTATTCACAACAGCAACACGGTTGCCGGGGTTTCTGCCGCCAATAAGCTTGCCACGATTGGCAATACGGTAGGGGTCTTTCCGATGAACCTGCTGTTTACCAATGGGCTGGTGATCGTGGTCGGCACCGGCCAGGAATTGAACGTCACCTATTCGGTGGGGGCATAGCCATGCCGTTGAAACGTGGGAAATCCCAGGCCGCGATTAGTGCCAACATCAGCGAAATGCTCCATGCTGGTCACCCGCGCGACCAAGCAATTGCGGCTGCTCTAAATACGGCCAGACGATCGGCTACCGGCGGAGCTCAGAATTCCGAAAATGCATCTACCCTAGGTAAGGTATTTTCCGGTGCCATTATGAGCCCGGTTGCCGGGCGTACTGATCATTTGCCTATTCATGTACTTTCGGGGTCTTACGTGATCCCAGCCGATATCGTGTCAGCTATGGGAGAAGGCAATACTGCCGCTGGCTTTAAAGTAGCCAAAGCTATATTCACTTCTCCTCAACAGCGGTACCCCTCTGCCGATTCGGAGACAATTCCGGTCATCGTGGCGGGTGGCGAATTTATTCTAACTCCCGATGACGTTATACGAATCGGTGAAGGATCGATGGAAGACGGGCACAAAATCTTGGACGAATTCGTCAAAGCTTATCGGGCTAAAACGATAGAAACGCTGAAGAAGCTACCCGGTCCTAAACAAAACTGATAGGGGAAAATATGAGCAACATTAAAGTTAGAATAGGGACGGCGGAAGACGTTCACAACGTCATGGACTTAGCTATGATGGCTTGCGATGAAAACGGATTCGTTGCTCCTAAGCCAGAAAAGCTGCTACAAGAAATATGGCCAGCTCTAAACCTTAATCGCGGGATTATGGGATTGATCGGAGAGGACAATGGGCCGTTAGAAGCGGCTATTCTTCTTCGCACGACTGTGTTATGGTATTCGGACGAACAAGTCTTGGAGGAACGAGCCATATTTGTTCATCCAGAATTTCGAAGCGCCAAAGGGGGCAGAGCTGCCCGTCTTTGCGAGTTCGCCAAGTCTGTGGCTGATGGGCTCAATTTACCTTTGATGATAGGCGTATTGAGCAACAGCCGCACAACTGCTAAAATACGAATGTATGAACGCCAATTCGGCGATCCTGCTGGTGCCTTCTTCCTGTACAAAGCTCGTACAGGGGGATGGAAAGAAGCAAATTAGAGCTTACCTCTCTGTAAGGACCCGACCATGAGCGGTGGCAAAGGCGGCACTACTACACAGTCCTCAACGGTATCGATCCCGCCTGAGGTCTTAGCTAGGTACAATGCGGTCAACGCTCGTGCCGAGCAGGTTGCTCAGCAGCCATTTACACCTTATGGTGGTCAATTCGTTGCTCCTCTTACCCAGACGCAACAGGCTGGCATTGCAAATGTGAACCAAGCAGCCGGTGCTGCGCAGCCTTACTACAGCGCTGCCGGTACTGCCCTGCTAGGCGGCGCGGCTCAGGCGCAGCCCTATTATCAGGCTGCCACGCAGGGTCTTTATGGTGGTCAAGCCGTCGCTGCTCCATTGCAGCAGGCTGCTGCAGCCAACATCTATGGCGCTCAAGCTGGCGCACAACCCTATCAGGCTCTGGCTACTGGCTATGGGTTAGCTGGCGCACGACAGGTAGCACCGGGCGGCTTGAATGTTGGCGCGTATATGTCGCCTTATACCGAAGCCGTGGCGCAGCCGACCTATCAGGCTTTGCGGCAGCAACAGGAACAAGAACGTCAGCGCATTCTCGGTGAACAAATCCGGGGTGGCGCTTTCGGCGGCGATCGCGGCAAAATCGCTCAAGCGACCCTGGCGCAGCAGCAGAACCTTGCAACCGCCCAGGCTCTTGGGAACATCTATCAACAGGGCTATGGACAGGCGCTTGGAGCAGCCCAGCAGCAACAAGGCGTTGCCTTGGCGGCTGAACAGGCCAACAGGCAGGCGCAGCAGCAGGCGGCTCAGCAGTTCCTCGGTATTGGCCAGCAGGGCTTCGGCCAAGGCATGACCGCTGCCCAGCAGCAAGCAGCGTTAGCACAGCAGCTCTATGGGCAGGGCGCCACCACGGCGCAGCAGGCGGCTGCTCTCGGTCAGGGCTTGTATGGCATCGGTGCTGGTGTCAGCCAAGGGTTGGCTGGTCTTGGCGCGGGCGCGCAACAGGCCGCTATTCAAGGCGGTCAAGCGCAGCTTGGTGCTGGTCAAATCGAACAGCAGACCCAGCAGGCACAGAACCAAGCGCTATATAATCAGTTCCTGCAGCAGCAGGGCTACCCGTTCCAGGTTGCGCAGTTCCTGGCAAACATCGCCATGGGTACAGGTGCTTTGTCTGGTTCGACCACACAAGCGACTACCACTCAGCCCACTTCGTTCTTCTCGGATGAAAGGCTCAAACACGGCATTGAGCCCATCGGTAAGACTTATGATGGTCAAGAGATCGTGCGGTTTAAGTACAAGGGTGAACCCGGTACTCGAATCGGCCTAGTCGCACAAGATGTCGAACATAAGCACCCAGAGGCGGTCGGTCTGGCGGGCGGATTTAAAACAGTCGATTATGAGCGCGCCACAGACGATGCAGCTAATCGTGGCCACTTTGCCCGAGGCGGTCTAGCATACCAATCCGAAGGTGGGGCGGTTCATCCTGAGTCGGCGGGACTCGGATTCGCTGACGGCGGCGGAGCTGATTACAATCGCGCGCTAGCTGAACTTCTGACGTCGCATCAGAACATGTTTCCGTATGGCCGACAGGGCCTGTATGGTTCTTCAAGTGGTCGCGGCGGTCCGTATGGAATAACTTTATCTAATCCACAAGCGCGACAGCTGATGCAAGCTAGACTTGTTGAAGCAAAGCCTCAGCCTTCTACTGCTCAGTCGTTGGAAAGTGGCGTAAGGTCAGCTGAAAATATTCAAAGAGCCTATGGGGTGGGTAAGGGCTTGGGAAGTGCTGCTGAGTCAGCGCTATTCGGGTCCCCTGGCCAAGCAAATGCCACGGGTAATTTGCAGGGTCGCACCCAAGGCTTGGTGGGTGCAGGCGGCACATCGTCTCAACCCGGAGCGATAGAGTCAGGCATCAATTATCTTCGTAATCTGGTGTCGGGTTCTTCCGAGCCTAGCGCTATGCCTGCGCCAGTCACTGTCGAAAACCTTCCTCCGATCGAGAGTGCTCGAGGTGGCGCTATTCGGCAAGGTCTTGCCGTGGGGGGTCTCCCTTATAGCGAAGCCGAAGACGAGTATGTCCCTGAGGACTTGTCTAAGCCCATTACGCCTCAGACGCTGCAGCCAGCTCAGCTTAGCCAACCGAGTAAACAAAAGAGCGGCTTCGAGAGCACTCTGGATATGGCCAAGACTGCCGCCATGATTTATGGCATGACTGGCTCTGATCGTCGGATGAAAGACAACATCGAGCCGATCGGCAAATTGTTCGATGGTCAGCAAGTGTATCGGTATAACTACAAGGGTGAGCCCGAAAAGCAAATCGGCTTAATGGCGCAGGATGTCGAGAAGAAGCACCCTGAGGCAGTCGGTTTAGTCGCTTTTACCAAGCGCCACGGGTATGAGCGGGGCGGTAATCCCGATGTGCCAGAAGAATGGCTGCCGGTTCTTGAAGGTGCCTCCCGCAGTTCTGGTATTCCATCGCATCTTCTTTCAGCCGTTGGCGCTGTCGAGAGCGATTATGGTCGTAACCCTCGTGGACGCGATAATCCGATGCAGATTATCGAAAGCACGGCCCGCGATCCTGGGTACGGCGTACAGCCACTGGCTCTGGAAGATCGAGCACGTATCGACGCAGCTATTCCGTGGGCTGCTAATTACATCGCTGCGCGTAATCCGAACGTTGACTGGTCCAATTTGAGCAGGCCAGAAATCGCTCGACGCATATCCGAAACGTACAATGCGGGCGGTGATCCCAATTACGCAGAGCGTCTTATTCGGCGTCTTCCGGGTGTGACCGAAGAAGAAATCGCAGCGGTACGCGCAGCGAATGCCCAGGGGACGTCTGGTGGCCTCGCCGGTCAGGCACAGCCCCCCGGTTCCTACGGGGCTCCGCCTTCTTATCTCACTCAGTTAGCTGTGCGTTATCTTCAGCCGCCCCAGCGCGAAGAGCGCGATTGGATGCAGCGTAATCAGTCTTGGCTGGTTCCCATCCTGTCCGGGCTCGGTGCGATGGCCGCTTCGCCCAGTCGGTATCTCGGCTCGGCAGTCTTACAGGGTCTTGGAGCTGGCGCTCAAACTTATGCTGGAATGCAAGCGGGTGCCGAAGAAAGGCAGCGTATGCAGGAGCAGACCGCTGTGCAGCGTGCTCAGGCGGTCGGTCAGCTTCAACACACGAACGTGCAAGAAACGCAGCAATTGCTCGAAATGTTGCGTCAAATGCCGACCCAGTACCAGATCATTAATCGTAGAAATCCGACCACGGGTCAGATGGAAACGGTTTATCGCGACCCGGCAGGTAATATCGTTTCTACCGATGAATTCAATCGTCGTATGGCGGGCGTTGCTAACGCGGTATATGGCAGGTTAAACCTTCCGTCGCCTTATACAGCGCCAGGAACTGCCGGTACGGGTACCACTCCGCCTGCCGCTGGAGCTGCGCCTTCTGCTGCTGGTACTGCACCTCCGCCCCCCGCTGGCACAGGCGCCGCTGCCGGTGCACCTCCCGCCGCTCCGCGTGGCGGACCCGAGGGTGCTGCCGGTCCTGGGCCTGCCGTTGCGCCAACGGGTGCCGGTACGCCCGCAGCTGCAGCGTCTCCTGCCACGTTGCCTCCGCCTCAGACTCCGCAGGGCGAAACGATTCAATGGAGTCAAATCGAACCTAACGACAACCCGTATCTTCTTGCCGACAGGATCAGGGCTCTTAATGAGGAAGCCGAATATAGGCGGGCTCAAGGGCAAGACCCATCTAACCTAGTAAATGAGGCTTTAGCCCTTACTACCAAGCGGTCAGAGATTCTTACGGGGCGCTTGCCCATGTCGAGAACCGACAGGGGTGCTCCTATCTATTATTATGCTGAGCAAGCTGCCGCACAAGCGGCAAGGCGTGCTGAACTCGAGGAAGAAGCACGCACAAGAGGTCGCATCGGCGTCGAAGAAGAAGTCGCTCCTTACGTGGACCCCACCACGGGCGCCACGATTAGGCCGCCGTTGCGTCCGCGAGCGGCTCCGGAGGCCACAGCGCCTGCCCCTGCTACTGCACCCGCTGCTGGCCCTTCAACGGCTCCCGGAGCCGCCACGGAGCCTCCCGGCGCGGCACCCTCAGCAGCACCTACGGCGGCACCAGCACGGAATAGGGCCTCTGTAGAAAGCAATAGTACTCGGGTAAATTCGGTGATACCTCCAGCTCCACGAGGCGGTGGGTATATTACGCCTAACGTTCCAGAGGGTTCGCGCGTTTCCAGCATCGGCCCCATAGCTGAAGCTCAAATCGAACGCGATAGGGCTATGACAAGGGGCCTCAGCAGTGGCCCCGAAGTCGAAGATGCCATTACCCGTTATATGGCTATGACCCGTGCGTTGCAGCTGTTCCAATCGGGTGCTGGTGCTAACGCCACTGGCCTTGTGGCTAGGTACGCCCAGTCTCTCGGATTGGATGCCATAGCCTCCGGCATTGCTGGTGGTCAGATATCCGCTCAGGAGTGGCTGGAGAAAGAAGGCGTCCAGACTGCTTTGGCCCAATTGGCCGCTGCTAACTCTCGCTTCGCTAATGCCGAATACCAAGTGATTCGTACTATCGGCATGCCGGACCCCACTAAGACTCCGCAGGCCAATATGCAGGTGTTGGTTGGTGGTCTGACTCCTCTCCTTCGCGAGCGTAAGTTCCAAAACGACTGGAACGAAGCTCAGCGCAACGGGTGGACGAGCCCCTCCGCCTTCTATGACGCGTGGTCTCAGGCTAACCCGAAGGAAGTATTCCAGTCGGCGGCACGTCGCATGATCG
>Ga0255171_1000121_pt1 | contig 30842 bp, 49 predicted proteins | sample Atl_Yuk_RepB_8d_FD_183176 | JGI IMG/M metagenome (GOLD analysis project Ga0255171, IMG submission 183176) | Freshwater microbial communities from Altamaha River, Georgia, United States - Atl_Yuk_RepB_8d | ecosystem: Environmental > Aquatic > Freshwater > River | place: USA: Georgia | collected...
AAATGAAAAAAGATTGGACTACAATGAAATTGTTAGGATTGTATTTGTTTATAATCCTAATTCTAATTTTACTATCGTCATGCAATTCACCAATTAAACCTGATTTGGTTAAAAATGGTAAGGAGTATGTGGTGAGTGAGAATTGTGTGAAGTACCATTGGGAATCTGAATATGGTTATCACTATGGGTACAATCCTATTGGTGGTAAATTTGAATGGCATTGGGGAATGGATGAGAAACAGGTATGTGATAGCGCTACTTTAGATACAATTGAAGTGAATAAAGAAAAGAAATATTATGAGGTTAGATATTGATGGTATTGAAAAATTGGGTGGATGGACTGATGATAGAATATCGGTGTTATATTGTGTTGGTCAAAAAGATTTGTACGCAATTGAGTTTATGTATAACGATGGTAGAGAGAACCACATTTATTATTTTATCATTATGAGAACCAGTTCCAGAGTAAACGATTTGGGTTGGGGATGTTATTTAGTTAATCATGCTAAAGATATGGCATATCCTTTAAGATGTCAATCTTCATCCTTTTCTTCCAAAAGAGTAATGATGGGTTCATTAAGAACGTATGGTGAAGCCATTACAAAAGGTGGTTTAAGTGGTGATAGTATTAAACAATTTAATGATATTAAAAATTTAGTATTCGGATGAAACTAAGAATTGAAAACTATAAAAAGATTGAAGGTGTAAGGTATAGTTCACAATGGAATTTTCACCATGTGGAAGAAACGAATAATAACTATAAATTTACATTGAGATATAACTATCATTCTTCTAATAGAAACTCTTACCAACATATTGAAGTAAATAGATTGCCGGATAGTAGAGGCAGATATAATGTTCTGTATGCTGGGGACGTATATAAATTTAAAAAGTATTATTTTAGAACGATAACGGAATTAATAGGAGCATTTAAAAAATATATAAAATAACATGCTAAAGATACAAAACATAGATAAAATGGTAGGTACTAAAATAGTACTTCATAACTTCAATGTTCCTTCACCACTATTGGAATGGGAATGTGAAAAAGTTGTTGAGTTTCCTGATGATACCTTATTAGGTGCCGTTGGTGGACCGGATGAGGCATACCGATTTGAATACAAAGCCGTTTCCGATTATGATGTACCACTTTGTATCTATCTTAGTAGAAATCCAAATGAAAATGGAATATACCAAATGGAAAATAATTTAATGGATGGTGATGATTGGTTAAAGATAACGCAGATACAGGATATGAGAATATTCCAAAAGAATTTAGAGATGTATGCAACCGAAGTGATAATGAGATGGGCTAAAGACCAAAATATGTTATAATATGCTAACAATACAAAACTTTGAAAGATTAAAAGATACAATGATAGGCGAATGGCAAATTGCTAAAGCCACTACCGATGATGAAGTGAAACAAGGTATGGGTGGTAGATATGTACTAACACTAAGAAGGGGTGCTATCGGAGATGGTGCCGCAGTATTCATAAGTAGAGAGGAAGGTGAGAGAGGTATGTATAGGGTAAAGATAATGTATGAGGCATGGGATAACGAAATATTCTCAAACAATTATATGAAGGAACAAATCCAAAGGAAGGATGCCTTTTTAGGTATGATATTGAATAAGATTAATGAGGAATATTATAATAGAAAGAAAGTAAAGAAATAATGAAACGATTAGATATAAAAAATTGGAATACATCTGATAAAATAATGAATTGGAGTTATTATAGAAATTTACGGATTGCAATGCCCAAAGCTGATACTGGAAGATTTGGTGGTGGTTATCAATATGTATTTGTTGATAAAGATAATGCACTTAAACTAACCATTCAAATAAGTAGAATACCTAACGCTAACGGAAGATATTCTATAAGAGGTAAAACTATTGAAGGAAAGTATAGTAATATACATACTATGAGTTACCAATTAATTTCAAATGCTGCTAACGTAAGATATACTTTTAATGAAATAATAAATGAATTATGTTAGAGATAGTAAACATAGAAAAACTTTTTAGGAAAGATGTATGTGGATGGCGGATAAGTGGAGTTGAAACCATACCAAGCGCATACATCATTCACCTAAGAAAACTAAATGGAGAAAGGCATCAATTGAATATAGAAAGAAACCCGATTGGTGGTGAATATGAAATATGGTGTTGGAAACCAGTTGGTACAATTGGACCATTACCCAATTCGGTGCCGGAAAGATTGATGGTAAAAAAAGGAAACTTGAGTACAATGGATAGAGCATTGACAGCAATAAACCTATTATTAATGTAATATGAATCTGATTATAGAAAATATAGATAAGATGCGTAGAGTACAATTACCACAAACGCCAACTAGTAAAGGATTGTGGGAAGTTGATAATATCTTAACTGAAAATTCCGCATATCATTTCATAATGCAAAGATGGTGGGGTAGTAAGATAAACTATGTGTGTAAGGTCTCTATAATGAGAGAGTATCAAGAATTTGTTATGGATAGTGATTGTGGAGTTTTGACAACACAATATTATCCTATAAAGATAGATGGGCACAAAACCATCCACTACCTTACGAGGGACGAACTAAAAGATATGAATAAAGTAATGAATAAATTTTCGGACATATTAAACCGAATACCAATAAATTAAAAATATAAAACACAAAAGCGGACATGATAACCTTATTACAAACACAACAACCCTTCTTTACGGATGCGGACAAGCTTATCTTCTCAATAGTATGGGGAGTACTATCCATCATCTCAGCAAACATACTATTACATGTATGGAAAGAAGAATCAAAACCCGATGGTCTAACCCTACTATCCTATTTAGGGGCAGGAGCATTTGGTACACTTATGGCACCAGTGATTACAACCTTAGCCCTATTAGGATGGTTGGGTACTATCACCCCTAAAGATGCTAAGAACAAAATCGTTACGGCATACAATGGGGTAAAGGAAGCCACAATAGGACATTGGAGAGACCTTTTTGGAGAACCTAAAGGAAAGAAACTATTCTCTAAGCAGGCTCCTCCCGGCGGTGGTGGACCGGTTTTTGGTATTGGTACTAATAGTGGAATAGGGGTAAATCCAAACCCACCATCAATACATAGTGGGCCGTATATAAACGATTTATTAAACGTAAAGGGGAGAAACACAAGCTCACTAGTCGCACCATCATCACATTCATTTGTAGGACACCCTGTTCCTAATATGGGTAGAGGGGTTGGTCCGAATCGAATGACCCGATTGAGTAATGGAAGTGGGGCACCAAGTTGGTATGTACCTGTACCACCACCTGCGGTGAGGGCTAAGAAGGCTGCTCCGAAAGTATAAACTATCAATATAAACAAACCAAAAAATTGTAAAATCAAAAACCGACTGTTATGAACAAATTAGAAATTAATGGAATCCAAAACTTAAAAGGATTCGCAATAAGTGGGTGGGAGATATATCACATTGAAGAAAGACCCGCTTCTTACTTCTTAAAGTTAAGACCCGAAAGAGGACCTGCAAATGCACACCATGCGGCTGTACAATTCGATAGAGCCTTTGTTATGGATGGTGATATGTTAGGTGGTGGAAAGAAGGTTCATACCATAATAGCATATGTAAATCATTCAACTATTATCCACGAAGAAAATGTGTATTTTGATTTATTCAAAAATAAAACTGATTTATGGCAAGGTATTGCTAATCTTATTGAACAAAAAGGAGCTAAAATATATGGAAGGTAGTAAAACATTGACGATTCATAATTATCAAAAGATGGTTGGTCAAATATTTTGGAATGCTCGGTTTGTGTGTTCACAAGCGCATGAAACCGAAGTGAACTACCGATTTCAATTTACCGATACCAAATCCCCATCCGTTAGAGTTATATGGATTGAAGTTGGTAAGTTTGCTAAATGGGATGTACAAGACCAAAAGTGGTATTACCGAATTCAAGATAATAGACATTTTGTATCTGCGGATTATTTCACATTTGATAATGCAATAAAAGCATTTGGAGAACGATTAAAAGAATATTTGTAATGAAAGGATACTACGCAATATATAACCATAAAAAAAATGCTTGGTGGACTGTTGGTACTTATTGGATGAACGATACTCCAATTGAAACCCACTACTTACCAACAAGATATGAGTTGACAAGAGGATGGAGTACTGATGGTGATTCAAGAGTGGATTTAAGAAGTGATGATTTCAAAGATGTTGTTTGTTGGAATAAAGGTGTTGAAAAAAACCCTTACAATATATTTCTATTTGAAACTCTTAAAGAAGCTGAAGATTATCTATTAAGTGGAGCAATATATAAAGAACATAATGATTATTTCACAATTCGTAAGATATATATGTAATGCTAACAATAGAGAACTTTAAGAAGATACAAAACCAATGGTATGGTGATTGGCAGATTGGTAGAACCGATGAGGGGAAACAATATTATGCTTTACAAGCAAGGCATAAAGATGGTAAGAGGACTGTAACATTAGCTATATTCAGAGAAGGTATGCTAAATACAGAATGGGGTGAACTTACTTATGATATAAAACTTATAGATGATAATACTGCTAATATTATAGAAGATATTGTATATAAAAACACTTTAGAGGATATGGAATTGTTTGGAGAATCTTTAGTACATTATTTGAATACGTTATAATTATAAAAAACAGAATATGGAAAATTTAATACCAAAAGCAGAAAGATACTTTGAATTATTTTCAACTAAGAATGTAAAAGGATTGGAATACGAAATGTATGCCGATACCATTCATCTAAGAGATTGGAATGGTGAATGGAAAGGTAAACAAGCGGTTTTGGAAATGAATGAATCTCTTTTTCAAAACGAATTTAAGATTGATAATATCACAATAAAGCAAGCTGATATTACAACCATAGTTCAATTTGATTTACATATATCCGATACTATTTTGAAGGTTGTAGACCTAATAGATTGGAACGAAGAAGGTAAGATTGAAAGAATCTTAGCATATAACGGATAAAAAGAAAGGGAGTTATTACACTCCCTTTTTCTTTTGAATACCTTGTGATTTATTATAACTTATTAGAATTTATTTCCGCAGTGTGGACAGAACTTAAAAGATGATTTCTTTCTCTTAGCTCCACAATTTCCACAATAGTTCGTACCTACTTCTTCTGCTGTATATTGTTTTTGTGATGTTGGTAAAATTTGCCAAACTACATTCCAAAACGAAAACGAATTAAATGTTTTGTTTGTATGTTTGAATGTTTGGTCAGAACCACTGCCCATTTCAGTTGTGCCTGTTTCTATTTTATTAGATAAGTTTCTAATGTTCGGACCTGCTAGAGTATTAGAAGTTAAACTAGCGTTATAGAATGTGCTTGTTGTATTACCAGATGTTAAAGTGAAATTTCCACTATTACCTGTTGTAGTGTATGTTATTGGATTACCATTAATAGTGTGGGTATTAGTACCTGTTGTAAGGAATCCACTATTCCAAGTTGGTTTGTATTCTGAATAGAACTCAATCTCTACATATCCGTTATTTGCAATAGCTTCCTGAACCTCTGTATTGTTTCCATTAACTACATAGGTTGAGTATTTAAACTTGTTAGGCGAGTCCAAAAAGCGTTCTAAAAACACTCTTTCACCCCTTCTAAGAACTATACCACCGCCGGCAATATAATCCCCATCAATTTTAATTTTTGCTAATACTACTTCTTGTGTAGGATTGAATAATTCAATTTCGTATTCATCTCCGTTAGAGAGATATACTTGTCCATCAAATTGTTTGATTCTTTTTTTAGCCTTCGTAATGAATGCTTCTGGTCTTTTGATAGCAGACCACGTGTTTGTAATGTGTGTGTACATAATTGTCTTGTTTTTGTTTGTTTATTTAAGCCTTTATTTGTTGAGGGTTTTATTTTCAACTCGAATGTTTCTAAGAACACTAAAGGATTAACCACAAGGTTTCTATAATATATATAATGAAAAAATAAAAAACCCCCATATTTCTATGAGGGTTGTTGTAAATCTTTGGGCTTAATTCTAATTTACTTTTTTAAAAATCCCTTAGCAAATTTTACTAAGTAAGGGAGTACGAAGTATCCAACAGCTGCACCTACTAAGAAGTGCCAATTGAATACGAAATCTACAATAGCTTGCATTTTCTTTCTTGTTTAGTTAATTAATTTATAACGTTATAAAGAAACGGGCGCCGATTGTTTATATAATTATCTTTTATAAATGTATTATAGTAAATTAGTATCACATTCTACCATATAAAAAACATTATGATACTCTATAATTTATATTATTCTATATTAGAGATATAATGATATTAGCAGTGTCATTATTGATTGGTACTTTAAAATACTCCACATCATTTCTTTCAAGCATACCAATAATATCTCTATCAATCTCCATACTTTCTTCTAATGTTTGAAAACGCCCATCTTCTTGATACATAGCTGGGTCTCTTTCTAAAACAATATTAAGTGAATCATATCTTTTATGTAAATCAACAATGAACTCATCAAACTTATATCCATAAAACATTGAAGGATATTCTGGTTCTTCGTTGTAACGGTCTTTATAAATTAATCCAAACAAAATTGGTGAATCAACAATAATATAATCTACTTGTCCATAAAGACGAGAAATATTACGATGTTGATTTGCTGTTATATAAAATTGGTCTTTAACTGCATATACATTTCTTTCCCATGCTTGCAACTTCGGAAACTCATAAGGCATTTCAACATTGTATCCAGCCTTTTTCATTTCATAATACAATCCTGCTGCTTGTGTAGATTTTCCAATAGAAGGTCCACCAAATAAATTAATAATTTTACTCATTGTACAAATATACGATTTTTTATTGAAAGGGCAAAATAAAGGGGAGAATTTCTTCTCCCCATTTATTATTAGTTAAAGATGTATCTAACACCTAATTGCATTTGCCAACGAGAACTAAATCCTACGTTGTCTCTGAATGAATCTGTGTAAGGTACTTTATTCTTTCCATCCAAATAAGGGAATGAGAAGATAGGAGTCTTACCATCAGTATCCAATCTTACAAATGAAAGTGGAGTCATAGTTGTTGGAACTTTGTTCACACCCCAATCTTTATTTACAAAGTTTGTGAAGTTAAACAAATCCATTGTAACTCTCAATGTATGTTTTGTACTCTTATATTTGATATAAAAGTCTTGAGTGATATTTAAATCAGCTCTATTAACCCAAGGTAATACTAATCCTTGTCTCTCAGCGAATTGACCTCTACGAGAGTTTAAGTATTCGTTACCTGAAATGAAAGCATCTAATTGATTCCATAATTCAGTTTGAGTACGAGTATCAGCTACACCACTTACAGCACTTGCATTAGTTAATTTAATTTGAGATGCATTTGCTGGTACGAACATTAATTCGTTACCAGAGAAACCATCGTTATTTAAATCACCTGCGTATGTGTAAGATAATGAAGATTGTAATGGGTTAGGAGAACCTTCATATAATAAACCAAATGAAGTTTTTGTATTCTTAAAGAACTCTTTACCATATACTAAACTACCAACAATTCTATGAGGTAGGTAGTTGTTTGAATAACCTTCTTCAAAGTTATTAGGGTCAGTAGCAGTTGGTCTAGCTCCCCACATTGTGAAAGCAGTAGAACCATTGATTGTAGCATCTTTAGCTGTTTGACGAGTGTAAGATGCGTTTACTGCTAAGTTCTTAAATTGTCTTTGAACCTGTAAAGTACCAAACAATACATAACCAATATTTGCATTAGTCATATAGATTGCGTTACCGATGTTTGGATTAGTTGCTGTTTGAGCAGTTCCAGTTGCATCGTAAACTGAACGTTTAATGAAACGAGTTTGTCCATTAGCTAATGTTATGTTACCTGTTGATGGTAATACAACGTTTTGGAAAACAGTAGCATTAATGTTCTTAATATATGTACCTTCCGCAGTTACAGTCCATCCTAAGATTTTCTTATCAACTGCTAAAGTTGATTTCCAAACTTGCGGATATTTGTAATTAGGGTCAGTTACGTTAAGTGAATATGATTTTGATAAACCTGGCGTTGGTGTTGGTCTGTACTTATTAATATCAGGTGAGAACATATAACCAGTTCCGTTTGTAATAGAACCGAACAATGCCATACCTGTATTTGATGCTTGGTTAGAAATCCAAACAAATGGTGGAGGTCCTTGGAATAATCCAGTACCACCACGAACTTGGAATGTTTGGTCATCATATACATCCCAGTTAAATCCAACTCTAGGTGATAATTGTAAAGCGTTTTTAGGTGCTAAGCCTGTGTTTAATCTTACACCACCATAAAATTTAGTAAGTGTATCAACTACTGGGTTATAAAGGAAATTATCAGCAAATGCTACATAATCTGCTCTCAAACCATAAGTTAATGTAAGATTATCTTTTACTCTAAATTTGTCTTGTGCAAATAAACTTAATTCAGTATTTTTTGGACCAACTAATGGAAACTCATCCGTTAGTGACCAAGACAAATCATACACAGCTGCTGCTTTTGTACCTGCCGCAGATGCGTAGAAATCAGCTAAGCTATTGAAACGATAAGCACCTGCGTAGTTAGGTGAAAATCCGTTTGAATATTTCTTAAATGAATTTTGTGTACCAAATGTAAATTCGTGCTTACCTTTATATAAATTGAAAATGTCATTCAATTGAATTACATCTGAATTTAAAACGTTACCATAAGTAAATCTTTCATATCCAAATGTAGTGAAAGGTAAACCATTACCATCTAAGATGTCCACTTGTGGGAAATTACCAGAACTTAAAGAAGCTCTGAAATCTCTCAACTTAGTGTATCCGATTTGTAATTTATTGTTTGCTTTATTTGAGAATCTAGTGTTTAACTCACCAATAAAAATATCAGCGTTATTGTTAATCACATAACCACCACCAAAGAAAGGCATTGATGTAATACCAGGTCTTCTACCATTTGATGAGTTTACTGATTGTGAGTTAGATGCTGGAATATCCGCTGAAGAACGAAGTAGATTATACTTTAATGTAAAAGTATTTTTATCATTGATGTTCCAATCTAATTTAGTAGATAATCTTTTAGATACTGAACCATATTGATATCCTTGATACGCACCTGGATCATAATTGTATTTCTCAATTAAGAACTTTCTAAGAGCATCTAAATCAGCTGCTTTAGCTTGTGATACGTTAATACCATTTGGTACGTTGTTAGCATCAGATGCTATCCATTGTGTACCAGGTTCCATTCTACTTTCTTGCTCACCATTTACAAAGAAGAACAATTTGTTTTTAACAAATGCCCCACCTGCGGTGAAACCTTTTAAATCATAATTGAATGTTTGTTTAGGTAAAGTAACATCACCAACTTTGTAACCTTGTAAGTTCTCACCTTTAAAGAATTGGTAAGCTGAACCGAATGCTTGGTTCTTACCACTACGAGTTACTGTGTTGATTGAACCACCTGCGAAACCACCAAACTTAACATCGAATGGTGAAACGTTTACTTGGATTTGTTCAATCGCATCCAATGAAATTGGTTGAGCGCCTGTTTGACCACCCAATGTACCATCACCCAAACCGAAAGAGTTGTTGAAGTTAGCACCATCCAAAGTAACGTTATTCAATTGAGATGAAATACCACCAAATGATAAGTTGTTTTGAGAAGGAACTAATTTAACTAAGTCTTTCCAGCTTCTATTAACGTTAGGAACTGCTTCAATTAATCTTCTGTTAATTGTCTCTTGAGCTCCTGTACGGCTAGAGTTAAAAACTTTGTTTTGTCCTGAAACCACTACTACTTCTTTTAATGTAGTTGAAGCTTCTTTCAAAGTAAAGTTTGCTTTGTGTGACTGACCCAATAACAATGTAATATCGTCTTGATGTTCTGCTTTGAAACCAATTGATGTTACGTGAATTGAATACGGTCCACCGATTTTCAAGTTTGGCAAGTTGTATCTACCATCAGTACGAGTAGAAGTTGTGTACTTCGTTCCCGTTGGCTGGTGAGTAGCAACAATTGTTACACCTGCTAATCCGGCTTTACCATCAGAAACCAAACCCTGAATCTCAGAGGTAGTTTCTTGCGCACTTGCTCCAAATGATAATAGTGTAATCACTACCATAAGGAGAAATTTTCCGATTTTTTTCATGTGTTTTGTTTTTTGTTTAAATTGTAACCATTAAAATAAAAAAAGGTATAGTGATTACTCCCTATACCCTTTAGAGTTTATAGCTTTTTTAAGGCTAAATTCGTTATATATAAATTTGTATATGTATATTCTACATTCATAGGCTCTGAAACACTTTTTACATTCATAACTATATCCATTTTTCACAAAAGTTTCACAAATATACAAAAAAATTTCCACACTACCAAAAAAATCAACATAAATTATTGATAATCAATTGAATATAACGTGTTGAAATCCAAATATTTATAAAAACCCGAAAAAATACCCTAATTTGATGATTTTCAACCGGTTGCATTGCTATTTTTTGGAAAATAAATTTGGTAATATCAGGAAAATTTACTATCTTTAGATAGTAATAAATGTTTAAGATATGAAAAACTATGAATTAACCTTAAAACGTACAGAAATGGTGAAATCTGGTGCTTATGATGGCCGTTTTCGTGAAAAAGTGGTTGTTGATAAGAAGAAAAAAGAGCGTAAAGATTGGGCTCGTAAAAAATTCACCTTTGATTTTAAAAATTTTAAATAAAAATTAAGAAATATGAGACAAACTGAACAAAAAGCATTGGATTATTTGAAAAATAACCCTATTGTAGCTAAATTTATCGAAAAATTGGATAAAGAACGTAAAGAGTACTTTGATAAAGCTAGTATGCCGAATCAATACAAACCAGTAGTGGTTGAAATTGGTAATAAATTCATCAGAATTTGGCATGGTAGTAGTTGTTGGGGATTTATCAGCCGAGTTGATGGTGATTTGAAAGGTTCACCAATAAAAAAAGGTGATTTATTGAAAGCTGCTACTTGGAAAGCTCCAGCAAAGCACGCTAGAGGTAATATCATTGATGGTACTGCTCGTTATGGTGTGTATGGGCCGGAATATTTATAAAATTTAGATGGAATTAAGACCGAATCAAATAGAACCTGTAAAAAAGGGTGTGGAATTCTTTAAAAGTAAGAAGCCGCACCCTTCAATCATAGTTGCCCCTACCGCATTTGGTAAAAGTATCGTTATTGCTGAAATCGCTCATCAATTAGGTGAGAAAATCTTAGTTATTCAGCCTTCAAAAGAATTATTAGAGCAAAATTACAATAAATTCATCAATTTGGGTGGAAAAGCATCAATTTATTCCGCATCAATGAACGAAAAGGAAATTGGTGATGTAACTTATGCTACAATCGGTTCAATTGTTAATATAGCTTGGAAATTCCACGAATTAGGTATCCAAAAAGTGATTATAGATGAATGTGACCGCTTTCCAAGAGAACCAGATGGTATGCTAAGGAGATTTTTAACGGCAGCTAAGATAACACACATTTTAGGATTAACCGCAACCCCATTAAAACTACAAACAAACATAGATGCTAACTTCCAGCCATTCTCAAAGCTGGTAATGCTTACTTCAAAGAGTAAAAAAGGTAATTTCTTTAGAGATATTATCCACGTTGCTCAAATTAAGGAAATGTGCGATTTAGGATTCTGGTCACCATTAGAATATGAATCGTATGATTTTGAAACTGGTGATTTAGTTTACAATTCCACTAAGGCTGACTTTACGGATGATAGTATTCGTAAAGCATATAAACAAAATGATATAGCAGGTAAGATAATTAAGAGAATTTCAGAATTACCCGATAGAAAATCCATTCTTATTGCTGTCCCATCAATTGAGGAAGCAAAAGAACTGTCCACTCGCCTTCCAAGTTGTGAAGCCGTATTTAGTGGTATGGCAGATGCTGATAGAAATCGTATTATTGATGATTTTAAGGCTCTTAGATTGAGGATAGTTGTTCAGGTTACCATTCTATCAGTTGGATTTGACCACCCAGAATTGGATTGCATAATAACAGGCAGGCCTACCGCATCATTAAGCTGGTGGTATCAGTTTGTTGGTAGGGTTACTCGTATCCACCCAAACAAAAAGAACGGATTGGTTATAGATTTTGTTGGAAGTGTTCCTAAATTCGGAAAGGTAGAAGATTTATATTTTGAATACGAAGCCCCGCTTTGGAAATTATATGGGGAAGGTACAAAGTTATTAACAGGTATTCCACTTCACGAAATTGGTTTACACAAACAAAATCAACCTAATCCACACGATGTAGCCGCTCAAGGGCCTGTGGTTAAAATGACATTTGGAAAATATAAAGATACTGAAATTCGTAAGATTCCAATTTGGTATCGTAAATGGATGCTGGAGAATATCAAATGGAATCCGTTTAACAAACACATTCAACAAGAACTTCTTAGATTAAAAGAAATCGGAATCTAACCCATCTTATATTTATTGGTATGAGTAAAGTAAAATACTACATACTAAGATATTGGGTTTCTTTTGTATTTTTAGTATTGGCATTTTATTTTTATGAACCACACCCATCTTTAATTCATTGTTCACCAAATAGTTTAATTATTTTTGGAGAGCCAAAAACCCTTTTAGGTTTGGGTGAAATGAGTTGGATGTGGATACTAATGGCAATAGCGCATGGAGCTAATGCCTGTTATTGTGATATTAAATCATTGTTAAAAAAGAGATAATGATAATATCCACTACCATATCAAAGTTAATTAATCTTTTATTGTTGGTAGTTGGTTTTGTTTTCTTTTCTTTATTTCCGCAACAATGGAGATATAGATATTATCAATGGGTGGGATTAAGAAGTGTGTGGGCTAAAAAAATATTATTTAAAAAATTAATAAAATAAAATGTACGTTATTCACAAGCAACTAATGCCGGTTGATAAAAATATGGGTGACCCTAATTGGGCAAAAAGACAGGTTTGGGTTTTAAAATTAAATCCTAACGATACTATTGATGAATTTGAAAATTTAGCAGATGCAGAAGCTAAAAGAGATGAATTAATGAATTCAGACCCAACAGGCCGTATTTACAAAGTTTCCTTAAAAAATGAGGATGGAAGTTTTTCAGACATTTAGACCAAGTTTCCTGGTTATTGTCTAAGTCTTTATTTATACTGCTTCAAGTGTCCCAGTGTCCAGTGTCCGTAAATATATATGCTAAAAGCTCCCGAAAAAGCTGAAAATGTGGAAAAATTTTTCAAAAAATAAAATATAGTTTGTTTTTCTTTGCTATATCAAAAATTTTTTGTATATTTGTTTTTCACCAAAAAGTATAATGTTATGAAAGAAGAATCCGCAATCGAATATTGTGAAAGAGAATTCCCACAAATGATGGAAGAATTTAAGAAAGTTCAAGTTGAAATGTATGAAACCTTTTGTAAGAAACAAAGGAACTATGGACCTGGTAATATTTCGGTTGGAACTTCCCTTCAAACAAAAGAAGATGTAAAATTATCACTTACAGGTCTTTGGTTTAGAATAAATGATAAAGTTCAAAGATTGAAGCAATTAGTGGTATTGGGACAACCAGATGAAGTTGGTGAATCGGTACAAGACACATATCAAGACCTTTCCGTTTATGGAATTATAGCTCAATTAGTTCAAAGAGGTAAGTGGGCTAAATAAGAGAATATTTTATCCATATATTTATCAATATGGATTATATAAGACTAATAGATATTACAAACAAATATCCTAATTTACCAAGTTATGTTAGAAAAAACGAAACTTCTGGTGTTTTATTGGGATTATATAAAGAAGTAAATCAACTTCAATTTAAATTACCAACAATTGATTTTATAAAACCAATAGATGATTTAAATTTAAGAATGATTATAGGTGTCAGAAAAAACGCTGAAGATAAAAACATAAAATGGTTTACATCTCAACAATTTTATTCTGATATGGAAGCTGCAAATGTTGAAGCTAATCCTTATTTTTTAACACAAGCATTAAATATTGAATTTTTATTATTAGTTGATTTTGATTTATTTTTAACAAAATTTCAATCTCTTAAAGAAATTGAAGAAAAGCAAGGAATTCTTATGAAGTTTAATAATTTCATTTTAGAAGATTCTACTATTGATTATAAAAAATTAATTCAATTTTTAGATTGGGTAATGACCGAACCAAAATTAGATGAGATAGATACTGATGGTGTAATACCTGCTGATAAATTAGGAATTTGGGAAGTTGGAGATTATGACCCAATTATGATGAAATGGACTTATAATAAAACAAAAAATAACGAAGCAGGAAATACAATACCAAATAACCCAGCACCGAATAATACACAAACACCTGTAATTGGTAATTGGAAATTAAGAAGAAAAAGAAATTTAGATAGAAATGGTATGAGCATACATACAACACCAGATATTACTTTAGATAAATTAGGAAGGGTAAAAGAGAAAAGAACTGGTTTAATCAAAGAAGGTCAATCATTTAAAGGATATGTATTCAAAAAAATAGGTCCATTTACATTATGGGCTTTACAATCAGACCCTAATGGAACTCCAACTGGATATGCTTTTCAAGGTACAGGTGATACTGTAGACCCTGCTTAATTAATTTTGTTATATTTATAGGTAATAAAAAGGTTGCCTATGGTTAATCCTAATGTTGCATGGAAGAAGTACCTTAATAGTTCAAACCCCACTATTAATAAATATTTAAGCGATTATGGGGATTCGATTCTTCACCAAACATTTCAGCGATTAACACTAGCTATTAAATCTAAAAAATCTCACATCATTTTATTTCGTTTCAAAGATTCTGATATAGTTTCAAAAATATATCAAAAGGATTATATGTCCGCTTTAGAAATGCTCCTAAATCTTTGTATTAAATTAGAAAAATACGAAATGTGTAGAGATATACATAATCAAATAAAAATCTTCAAATTGAAAGCGGCTAGAGGGAAACCAAAAGCAAAAGTTATGAAAATAAAAACCTAAAAATTGAGTCACTATGGCTAAGAAAAGAGTTGTTGAAGAAGAAGTTCCAAAGGAAGTAGTTAAAGAGTATAAGTTATCTTATCCAAAAGTTATAAAGAAAATAAAATTTAAAACATTTAATCAAAAAAGATTTTACAAAGCAATAGAACATCCCAATCATAATATCATAATGGGACATGCTTTAGCAGGAGCAGGAAAAACATACATATCAATTCAAAAAGGTTTAGAGTTATTATTACATCGTCTTTCACATATTGAAAAATTAATTATAATAAATCCAACAGTCGATGTTGGTAATGAAGATAAGTTAGGGCATTTGCCTGGCGATTTGATGGAGAAGATTGCAGTACATAATGAATCATCTCTTTTTATAATGCACAAAATAATTGGACCGGTTGAAACTAAAAAGTTAATTGACCAAGGTAAAATTGAGTTCAGAGTATTAAACTTTCTTAGAGGTATAAACTTTGAAAAGAGTTATGTAATTTTAGATGAAGCACAAAATGCTTCACCACATCAATTAAAAACTTTAATCACTCGTATTTCGGATGATACTAAATTAATAATTGAAGGTGACCTTTCACAATGTGATAAGTATCGAACAAATGGTTCACCAGCTTACACAAAAAGTGGATTCTTTGATGTGTGGAAACGATTAGCAAAACTAAAAGGTGTATATCAAATAGAGTTTACTAAAGATGACTGTATTCGTTCAGGCATTGTTAAACGAGTATTGGAAAGATATGAATTAGAAGAACAAATTTTATTAGGTGAAAATAACCCCTATGAATTAGACTTTAATTTTAACCCTTTCCCAGAAGAAACCGAAGAAATAATAGAGAATTCATAACTGGTTGATTCTCAATAAGATATAACTCGTTGATTTTCAACGGGTTATATTTTTGCCCTAAAATGAAGCATAACTTGTTGATTTTCAATGAAAAACCTTTCTTAATAGACTGGAAAACGTTTGGAAAACTCGGGTATTTTTCGTATCTTTACTATGTAAACAAATTGAGAGATTATGTCCAATAAAAAAATATTATGGATTGATATGGATGGTGTGCTTGTTGATTTCAATGGGCACGTTGAAGAAACTATATCAAAGAATGAATTTTTAAAAACAGCTTATAAAGGAAGGTATGACCACATACCGGGTATTTTCAGAAACCCAAAGCCGGTTGAAGGAGCTGTTGAAGCAATTAAGAAATTACACGAAAGTGGTAAGTACGAATTGTATATAGCTACCGCTGCACCTTGGGGTAATCCGATGGCAGCTATGGATAAAAGATTTTGGATTGAAGAACACTTTGGTAGATTATTCCATAAAAAAATGGCAATCACTCACCTTAAAGGAATGTTAATTGGTGATTACTTAATTGATGATAGAACAGCAAATGGTGCTGGTGAATTCAAAGGTGAACTATTAAGATTCGGATGGTCTTATGAAACAAAAGAATTTAACGAATATCCAACTTGGGATTCTATACTTAAAAAACTCCTATAATGAAAAAGTTATTAACCCCTATCGTAGCTATTTTATTTTTAACATCTTGTGATAAAAATGAAAATTTCCAACCAAAGATTAATTACGAATTTAGTATTGATTCTGTATTAACAAGAGATGGAAGCCGTTCTCTAACGAAAGACCAAAACGGATTTTATCATTTAAAAATAACAGTAAATGGATTTTCTCAATCACATAGAGTAGTTGGTAAAATATTGGCTAACGGAAACGAACCATATCCACCCGAAAAAATTTCATTTGAAAGTAATTTATTTTGGTGGCTAAAACAAGGTGATACATTAGCAACAATAACACAAGCTTATGTAAATTATTTTACAGGCCAATATACAATAGTTAATCTTCCACCTATGATTGCTAATAAAGATGAATTAGTTCCTACAACAAATTGTTGTTCATATAGTGGAAAGGGTGGTGAAATAAATAATATGATAGCACCAATAAGAGAAATGATTGGGGATACTTTATTGCTTAAAGCATATCATTCAAAATCAAATAAAACAATATTCACAAAAATAGTTTTAGAATAATGAGAAAGAAAGAAGTTAAATTACCAATGACCCCTATAACCGAAGAAACATTTATTAGACAGGGTTGGAAAAAAGTAGAGGCTGGTGATGGGATGGATGATGATGGTATTGAACAAAATGGGCATTACTATTATACACTCCCAATTCCAAAATATAGAGATGATGAATTTGCTCCAATGCTTGTTTCTAATTCAACCGATGAACAATTACTCTTAAAAGAGATTGGTATAAAGCAGGGCCAATTTTTTATTGAAATTGGTGATATGGATGGTTTGGGATTTTGTAGTAGCGAAGAAGAATTGGATATATTGTATTCAGCCCTTTGCGGAGAAGATATTGAAGAAAATTTGGAAATTCAAGAATAAATTCGTATATTTGTAATTATGAGAAATTATACCGAAAAACAATTAAAGGAAAACTATGATAAGTTTATATCCTTTGTAAAGAAAGCATTTGCCAATCAACCTGAAAGATTGGAAAAGTTATTGTATATGTATTCCGAAGACCAATTAGGAATGGAGTTATTAATGGCACCAGCAAGTGGTAAAGCACATTTCCATTCGGCATATATTGGTGGTTATATTGACCACGTTATGAATGTATGTAAGAATTCAATCGGAATGATGAAACAATATAAAGATAATGGTGGGATTATAGATTTTGAAGTAGAAGAATTATTGTTCGCAGCATTACATCACGACTTAGGTAAGTTGGGCGATTTAGGAAAACCTTATTATGTAGAGCAAGAAAGTGATTGGCATCGTAAGAATCAAGGTTCTTTATTTAAACAAAATCCAGATATTAATTACTTTGATGTAACACATAGAGCCCTTTGGACTTTACAACACTATGGTATTTCTTTTACTCAAAAAGAAATGTTAGGTATTATGTTAGCCGATGGGTTATATAATGAATCAAACAAAAAGTATTTCGTATCATACGATGAGAACTTTCAGTTAAAGACTGAATTACCTTACTTATTACATTGGGCAGACCATATGAGTTGCCGAATTGAAAATAGTGAATATAGAAATGGTCTAAAATTTTAATTAGGCTATATTTATAAACCGATAGTACCCGGCCGGTATATCAACCCTAAATCGCTCAAAAGAGGATTTAGATTTAACGCTTAAAAAAGGTAAAAAAATGAAAAATCAAATTCAAAGGGGATTCCCTACCCCATTTTTTAGGGACGAGTTTTTCTCACCATTCGATACTCTTTTAGATAGAGTATTCTCTGAAAATTTTCCTGAATTATCAAAAGAGGTAGGTTTACAACCATTCACAAACAACGCATATCCAAAATGTGATATTGTTGATTTTAGTGACCGTATTGAGATTATTGCGGAAATTCCTGGTCTAAGTAAAGACCAAATTACCATTGATGTTGAAGATTCAATCATCACATTGAGAGGTGAAAAGAATTCTAAAGTTGAAGAAAAAGAAGGTGGTACATACCTTCGTAGAGAAGTGAAACGTTCTTCATTCCAAAGAACATTCACAGCCGATACAAAAATCTTCAATTTGGATAAGCTAAAAGCTAAGTTCGAAGATGGTGTGTTAGAACTAACAGTACCAAAAAGAGAAAAGGAACAACCTAAGAAACGAACAATTTCGATAGGTTAATCCTAACACAATATAAAAGGGTGGGTATCAAAATCCACCCTTTTTCTATTTAACCAATATTTATATAGAAACAAATAATAGTTTTATGAAACCTGAATACAAAAATAGAGCTCAAGAGAACTTAGAAGCAATTGCTAAGAGAGCAAAAGTTATTTCTGAAATGTTAAATGGTGAAAGACCAGTTAATCAAGAAGAAGCAAAAAGAGTAACTAAAGAAATTGAAAGATTGGTTGAGTTGACACAAAATATAGTAGACTTATCATAATAAAATGAATTGGTTAAAATACTTAGTTGGACTTTCAGCAATCCTTGTTGCCGGATGTGCAGCTTATTTCTCCGTAACTGGATTGGGTGTTTTATTTGCCGGTGCAGCAACATCGGTAATGGTAATGGCTGGTTCATTAGAATTAGCTAAGTTAGTTGCCGCAACTTACCTAAAGCAAGAATGGGATTCCCTTAAAGGATTTAACAAGTGGTATTTAACTATATCAGTTGGTACTTTAATGCTTATTACATCAGCTGGTATCTTTGGTTATTTATCCAATGCCTTCCAACAACAAAACTTAGGATTGCAAAAAGTAGAAAGAGATATAGCAGTATATCAAACACAAATAACTAAGAATGATGGAGAGATTGCCCGTTATACAACTCAATTAACCAATCAACAAAATATTCGTAATTCACAAGAGGCAAACTTATCCAAACAAATTGATAAGGATAAATCAACTGCAAGAGTATCACAAATGATTCGTAATGCGGATAAAGAGATTAGTTCTATATCTAAACGTATTGACGAATTAACAAAGCAAAATAATGTAGCATTGGATTCAATCAATGCAATTAAAAATAATAACATCAACTTAGAAAGAGAAGTTGGTGGATTTCGTTTTGTTGCCGAAGCATTTGGTGTACCACTTAATACCGTTGTAAAATTTTTTATATTCATTATAGTAATCGTATTTGACCCATTAGCGGTAGCATTGATTATTGCATTTAATGGTTTAATTATGAAACGTAGAGAAGAAAAAATAATCAAAAAAATTGAGAGTAAAGATTATGAAGTGTATGGCGATAAAGAAAAACAAAAACAGGCTTTAGTTGATTTAATGGAGATGGACCAAAAAATGGGATTGTACGATGACCCTATAATAGCATCGGAAAAAGATGCGGAAGTATTTACCGAAGCAATAGAGAATCCACAAGCACCTAACGAAGAATTAAAAGAAGCGGCTACTCAATACAATGAGGAAGTAAAAAAAAACGAAATTAATTCCACTACAACGAATGTGGAAACGAATGAAATAGATGACGAATTAGCAAATTTACAAACTGATTATAGTGCTAGAGGAATTGACTTAGATGGTGATGGTTCTATTGATGGATATGACTTAGATGGTGATGGTATGATAGATAGAGTTACCGCACATCCAAATAGAGCCCCTTTAATTAAAGATATACTTCCATATTATGCTAGACCTGGGTTTAATTGGAATGACCGTAATAAATGGATAAATGACCAAAATGCGGTTAATTATTGGATAAAAAACATTAAACCTTCACAATATCCTACGGATTTTACAAGTAAATCATACTAATATTTGGTAAATCCAAACATTTTTTGTATATTTGTATTACAACAAATAATACCAAAATGATGAATTTAGGATACGCTTGTATCAATATGAGTATGGGTAAAAAAGTTACTACTAACCGAGCTATGGTTAAAAAAACTTTTCAAACAAAAGGTTTAGATTATGTATCTGAACTAGCATTAGCAAATGCCAAAGATATAATCAAAATATTAGAGTGGAATAGAATGAATGGTATTAAACTATTCAGATTATCTTCAGCTATTATACCTTGGGGTGACCACATTGATATTACACAACTAAAAGATTACAAAGAGATTAAGAGTGAATTAAAGAAAGCAGGTGATTTTGCCAAATTTCATAATATGCGTATTAATTCACATCCCGGTCCATTTGTTGTACTTACTTCACCAAAAGAAGAAGTGGTTTACAACGCTATAGCTGATTTAGAATTGCATGCTAAAATATTTGATATGATGGGATTATCTAAAACACCTTACAATAATATTAACATTCATTGTAACGGAGTTTATGGTGATAAAAAATCTGCTATGGATAGATTTTGTACCAACTTTAAAAGATTATCCAAATCAGTTCGTAGCCGTTTGACCGTTGAGAATGATGATAAAGCTACAATGTATTCAGTATTGGATTTAATGTACATTCATCAAAAAATTGGAATTCCTATTGTATTTGATTACCATCACCACCAATTTTGTACAGGCGGATTAACCGAAGAAGATGCACTTAAATTAGCATCAACAACTTGGCCTGATGGAATTACGCAAGAAGTTCATTACTCAGAATCAAAAGAAGGAAACAAGCCACAAGCTCATTCCGATTACATAAAACAATTGCCTGAAACCTATGGATTGGATATTGATATTATGGTTGAGGCAAAAGCAAAAGAATTAGCAATATTACCTTTTATAAAATGAGTGAGCAAGTAATGTACGATATCACACCATTTCCACCAATTGTACTTAAAGTCAACTATGATAAATTTGATTGGCCTAATATAAAACAATTTTGCGAAAAGGTATCATCAAATAATAGAGAATATAATGACACTAATTGGGCAGGTGGAGAATATGCATCAGCTATGGATATACCACATAAGAATCCAATATTCAAAGATTTTTATAGTTGGCTAACTCCAATTGTACACGATGTTATTATAAACAAATATGGATTCAGTAGAGATTATGAATATAAAATTTTAAATAGTTGGATTAATTTGCATGTACCTGGTGGTAATACACCATTACATCATCATGGACCGGCTGTTGTAGCAATAAGTACATATTTGTATATGCCGGAAAATGGTGGATATATTGAGTTTAAAAATCCATTGGAATATCATAATACCTTTTATCCATATCCAATTGATGATGAAATTTCAAATTGGAAAGAAGTAAAAACCAAAACAGGAGATGTTGTTATGTTTCCTGGTTGGTTAAGACATAGAACCCAACCAAATCGTTCAAATGAAAACCGATGGGTATTAACTACAAATTATTTTTGTACAAATGTACCAAAGGGAGCAATACTATGATGAATTATATAGCCATATTAACCTTTCAAATAATGTTCAATATCTTTAAGGTGTTGGAAATTAAATTTACTTATGAAAATCAATTGACACGCTTGATGCTTAATTCAGTTTGGATTAACTTAGTATCACTTGCTTCAGTTTATTTCTCATTAGATAGTTTGTTAAAAGGAGATATGTGGGTACTACCATTTTATATTGGTGGTAGTGTATTAGGAAAATGGATAGCAATGACTCAAATGGATAATTTAGAATCAAAGTTATTTTTCTTTTTCAAAACTAAAACTGAAAAACCTAAAAGAAATGTCCGTACCAAAACTAATTGATGTTAGTCCATTCGAACCTTTAATTATTAAAGCGCATTATGATGGGTTTGATTGGAATAAATTAAAACCTGTTTGTCAAAAAATGATTGATGAAACACCTGCTGCTGTGGAAGTAGAAGGGGAGCACGGAAAGAGCTCGGTTTATAATAGAAACGATATGCCACAATCCAATTCCGCATTTAAAGATTTTTATAATTGGTTAAATCCGATTGTACAACATATCATTAAAAATGAATGGGGATATGAAAAAAGTTTTATGTATGTTAATTCAAATTCTTGGGTAAATGTTCATACTAAAGGTGGTATTACTTTAGAACACCATCATGGTCCGTGTATATTAGTTGCAGCAACTTATTTACAATTACCTGAAGATGGTGGATATATAGAATTTAAAGACCCTATGGAATATCCAAAAGGATTGCATCAACATCATAACGTTGATAATTGGGTTTGGAAAAGAGTACCAGCAAAAACAGGTGATGTACTTTTATTTCCTGGTTGGATTAGACATAGAACCGAATATTCAAAAGCAAACGAAGAACGATGGGTTTTAACAAATAACTTTATGAGTTTACATAGACCAACTTTTTAATTATGGGAAACGAAATAGATAGACAATATAACGAATTATTAGAACACATTATCAGATTTGGTGTAGAAAAAAAAGATAGAACCGGAACAGGAACTAAATCAGTTTTTGGTTGGCAAATTCGCCATAATATGCAGAATGGGTTTCCTGCTTTAACAACAAAAAAATTAGCATGGAAGCAAGTTGTATCAGAACTACTTTGGTTTTTAACTGGCCAAACTAATATTGCTTTCTTACATAAACACAACAATCATATTTGGGATGGTGATTATGCTAAGAGTGGAAGAACTGATGGTGAATTAGGACCAATCTATGGTAAGCAATGGAGAAAATGGGATGGTAAAAATGGAAGAATTGACCAGATAGATGATTTAGTAAGAAACATAAAAGAAAATCCTGATAGTAGAAGATTAATGGTATCTGCTTGGAATGTAGGTGAATTAGACCAAATGGTCTTACCACCTTGCCATTATGGATTTCAATGTTATGTAAGAGATGGTAAGTATCTTTCCTTAATGTGGAATCAAAGAAGTGTAGATACATTCTTAGGATTGCCATTTAACATTGCTTCTTATGGGTTATTACTTCACTTATTAGCAAACGAATGTGATATGATACCTGATGAACTTATTGGTAATTTAGGAGATGTACATTTATACTCAAATCATATTGAGCAGGCTAAAGAACAACTAAGCCGAGCTCCATACCAATTACCAACTTTAAAAACTGAAGTAAAAATAGATGGTATATGTTGTGCTACACCTGATGATTTCATATTAGAAGGTTACCAATATCATCCAACAATTAAAGCACCTTTAAGTAACTAATGGAACATAAAATATACGATATATTTCCAACTCCTATTATGAAATTTAACTTTGGTAGAGAATTTACTAAAGATGAATTAAATTTTATAAATAAATGTGAAGGAAATGCTCATAGGAATTTTGGAAATAAATCTAGCAACGATAGCTATGTGTTAAATAATACTGAATTAAAAAATATAAATGAATTTTGTAAAAATGGATTACAAACATTTTTTGATAAAATACATAATCCAGCTTCTAACATAGAAATTTATATTACTCAAAGTTGGTTAAATTGGACTTATGGAAATGAATATCATCACACACATTCGCATCAAAATAGTTTAGTAAGTGGAGTTTTATATATAAGTGCTGATAAAGAATTTGATAATATAAGTTTTGGTAGACACAATTATAGAATGATTGAAATGTACCCAAAAGAATTTAATGATTATAATTCCGATGAAATTGATTTTAAAGTAGGAACTGGTGAATTATTATTATTTCCATCAAATTTACAACATAGAGTAAATGTTACAAAAACAAAAAAAGCAAGAATAAGTTTAGCATTTAATTCATTTGTAAAAGGTGAATTTGGTCATATACAAGCTTTAAATTATTTAAAATTATGATTTTTGATGTAAAAATACAACATCCCAAAAGAGTTGATAAAAAGTGGGGATATGAATTATGGATTCACAACAATACAGATTATTGTGGAAAATTATTAGTGTTCAATAAAAGTGGAGACAAGTTTTCAATGCACTACCATATGATTAAAGATGAAACCTGGTATGTACAAGAAGGAGCATTTCAATTTGATTGGATTGATACTGAAAACGGAGAAAGATTATATACTCAAATTCAAAAGGGTGATGTAATTGAAATTAAAAAAGGATTACCACATCAACTTACAGCATTAACCGATGGAGCTACAATATTTGAGGTTAGTACTCAGCACTTTGATGAAGATAGTTACCGAATATATAGAAACCAACCAAGCGATTTAGAATAATGACAAAGATAACAAAACATCTACGAAGTGTAGAAGAAATAAAAAAAGAACTAGAAGAACATCCAGAAAATATAATATTCTATATGGGTTATATGGGGTATCAATCTGAGCATGAAGGTTCAATAGATTATATAGAAGAAAAAATTAAAGAATATAAAAATAAACAAAATGAAAGTACAAAAAATTAATGAAACACCAATAACTCAGCAAGATCTTGAGGATTACAAAAATAAAATATCTAAATTAGATGGATTTGTTTTTAATGCTGCGGATATTGATATGGATAAAAGAATTATTAGTATTCGTTTAGGTAATATAGAAGACCAATTAATTTTAGTTAATCCAAAACCAATATCAAAATCAGATAAACCTTTGGTTTACTTTGAAAAAGATACTTACAAAGAAAATAAAGTTCGTAAAACTGTACGTTATCCTTGGTTTGTATTAGAAACTGATAATTTAGGTAAAGTTGAATTTAAATCCGATAAACAAGATTGGAAAGATGCTGATGAGTTTTTTGGAGATGCTGGTTTATTAGAAGCTGTATTAGTTCAAAGAGCTTTAGATGCAATTGATGGTATTGATATTACTCATCCATCTCGTCAATATTCCGAAACTGTTGTTAAAGATAAAACACCTGGCCGTAATGAAAGAGTAATGTTGCAAGGACCAAATGGTGAAATGGAATTTGTCAAAAATAAAAAGGTTGATTCTTACCTACAAAAAGGATGGAACTTAATTTAATTTTAACAAATGGCAAAATTAATATTTATCATCGAAGAAAAAGAAAATAGAGAAGCTTCCAAAATAGAATTTGAAGTACCAAACGATATGGATGTTTGGGAATACAAAAGAATGTGTATGAGAATGGCAGGAGCTATGGGATACACATCATTATCAGTAAGAAAAGCTTTTGGAATAGAATATAAAAAAGATTTAGATTTAGAATTATCACAAATATTTGAAAACGCCTATACCGGCTCATTAGTATAATATGGAAATAAAAGAATTAAAAGAATTGGTAATGAAACAACAAGACCAAATTCTTACCTTACAAATATTAGTTCAAACATTAGTAGATGAATTAGTAGAAACTGAAGTTGTTAAAGATGAAGCATTAGATGCACGATTAACCGAAAAAATTAAAGGTATTAAAAAACAATTTTCAGAAATGAGAAAAGAAGCTGGTATGAATAATCCATTCTCCTTTGGACCAATGGGCGAAGCTTAAATTTGGAATTCTGATAAAAAAGTTGTATATTTGTATATTAATTAAAATTTATGGATTATTTAATAGGGTTTTTACTAATAATATTATTACCAGCTTCAATAATATTCAATATCCTTCTTTTGATAAGAGGGATTAATCTTGTCAAACAAAATGAACAAATCAGAGATGTAATTGATATCTACGAAGATAGACAATTACAAACTGAACAAAGATTAGAATCAATGCTACAAACAATGAGAGAGATTGATATCAAAGGTTCATTTGAATCAGATGATGAGGTAGGAGCTGTGTTTTCCGAATTAAAGGAAACGATTGAAACGTACAAAAACGAAATCTAATCATGCCTAGAAAAAAGAAAGAAAAAATGTATTTTACAATGGATACTGAAAAAGCCATTATAGAGTACAATAAAACTGAAGATACAAAATCAAGAAATAAAATTTACGAAGAAAGTATAAAATATCCTTTTGAAAAACTAGCTGAAAATATTCTTAATACTTTCAAGTTTTCTTACTTTGATGTAAGTAAGGAAGATGTACAAATGGAAGTAGTATCCACTCTCATTGAAAAAATACATATGTTTAAAGAAGGTAAGGGAAAAGCATTCTCTTATTTTTCTATTGTTGCGAAGAACCACTTAATTCTTAAAAATAATGGTAACTACAAACGTTTCAAAAAGACAGCCTTACTTTCCGAAATGCCTGAAAGTTGGAATCCAGAAGATGACTTTAGAGAAGTAGAGCAAGGAAATGAGTTTGTAGAATTCAAAGAATTAATGTTAAAATATTGGGACCAAAATCTGACAAGAGTATTTACAAAAAAAAGAGATATACAAATTGCAGATGCGGTTTTAGAATTATTTAGAAGAAGCAGATATATAGAAAACTTTAATAAGAAACACTTATATCTTCTTATTAGAGAGATGACAGATTGCAAGACACATTATATTACAAAAGTGGTAAATGAAATGAAAAAACATCAGATAAAGATGTTAAATGATTATTTAGACCACGGAATGATTAAGTCTCCAAGTAACGATTTTTGGGATGAGGAATATTTATAATCTATAAAGGATTATATTATGACAGATTTAGCTTCAATGTTATTACACAGCAGAACACAGGCGCATGTGTTCCATTTAAGAGTATCTCCAAAAGGATTAGCTCCACATCTTGCTCTAGAAGCATATTACGATGGTATTGTGGGATTGGTAGATGGTTTGGTAGAGGGTTATCAAGGTATGAAAGGATTAATTGAATTCAAACCAGTTAAAGGAATTGATAACGATGCATCTCCTGAAAACATTATAACATATTTTGAAGACCTATTAAAATTTGTTCAAACAGAGAGAAAATCAGAAGAATTATCATTTAGCTGGATTCAGAATGAAATTGATAATGTTGAAAAATTAATATATTCTACCCTTTATAAATTAAGAAATCTATAATTTAACATTAGAATTAATACTATTTTAAGAGTATCCAATATTTATGTTTGGATACTCTTTTTATTTTGTATCCAATTAGTTTCTGTAATAGTTTCATTAATTAAGTTTCCTGAAGTGTTCCATAACTTGTTATACTAATATAATAAGCAGGAAAAATCATGCAATACATTAAATCAGCTGTTTTGAACTTTAAGGAGTTATTGTTCAAAATGTTTTTATTGGGTGTTGGTCTTTTTATAGGATTGGCATTCTTATTCCAAGTCTTTATGATATTCTTGGAATTTAGTGGTAGACAGGAATGGGCTACTCAAATCTCTAATGAAATTATGTGGAGAATAGATGGTACATTCAAAAACAATCCAGAAAATATTTGGTACGAAGAATCAGAGCACATTTGGGTTGAGGGTGTAGAAAACCAAGTTAAAATTGGTAAATTGGCTGGAAATAGAAATCTAGCATTTGGAGTAAAAAACATATTAGAGGAATATCTTCAAGAAAAAGGATATGATTTAGCTCCGGATGCACCATATAAATTAAAAGTTAATATCGTTTATTTAGATGTACTTTCAACTAAAACTAACATAGCAGTATTCCATAAAGGGGAAGAAGAAGTGGTAGTTAGATTGCAAGGTATTTTATATAAAGATGGAAAGAAAGAAAAAGAAGTAGTAGTAGAAGAAGGTTCATCGGAAATATCAATGTCTACGTTAATTGTTGACCAGGGTGGTAAATTCAATCAGACCTCACTTAGTAACGCCCTAAAGAAAGCTTCAGATAGCTTAATCAAAAAATTATTCGGTAAAAACGCAAAGTAAGATGAAAAAACTAATAACACTTTTAGGGGTATTGATTATATCCCTATTCGTATTTAAAGCAGAAGCACAAATAATTGTGAACCAATCAGTATCAGCAGGACCTTATAAAGTTGGTGATACAATCACTGTAACTTATACGGTAGATAAAGGTACAACTAAACCACGTTATTTTTGGTTGAGATACCAATTTAATAATAAGGCTTTAACTTATCTTTCAACTACTTTCTCACAAGGTAGTTCTGCACAAACATATTACACAGGTTGGACAAGCTATAAGTTTACTCCAAACGCAAATATAGCAGATACTTCTTTATATGCACAATATGGTTCTACACCTTGGGGATATGCAGTAAACGCAGATTGGAATGTTGGACAACTAGCAGTTCAAAGAGCAGACCAATCAGTAAATGGTGTAATAGCAACTCAAAAGTATATTCTTAAAGACCAAAACACATACGAGAACTTTCATAAGTTAGACCTTTCATATGCATTAGATAGTTTAACAGGTAATAATATTCCATATGTAAAAACAACATCTGGTCCTTTATCAATAACTGGTGTAACTGGTAATACTTCTTATTTCAAAGTAAGAGTTCTATTCCCATCTGGATATGATATAACAAAACATCAGGCACAATTAATGCCACTTAAAACCGATGGTAGTGGTGATATAGATTGGACAAAACAAGCTATTGCTAGTAAAGCATTAGATGGTAGTGGTGAAGCAATATTCACAACTGGTGTTAAAGTAGGTGATAGTTTAGGTGTATGGATTGGTGGAGCAACTCAACAATCATTTATGAATAATATTGTGACTGTATCAGATGCTTATAAAGCATTCTTAGGAGTTTCTCAAACCGATATAGCAGGAGCTGCAAATTTCTTTACTAGACCTGTATTAGAAAAGAAAATTGGTTTGATTTCAAAAGATAAAACTACATTTAGTGAAAGTGATTCATACTATATGTTTGCATATGTAATGGGTATTGATGTAAAAGATAAAGCATACATACCAACAAATGCAGCACCGGTAAATAATGTTGTAAACTATAAATGGCATGCTGGATTATTAAATCAAAGCTGGTTAGATGGGGTTGCAAAACATAGAGTTAAAGTTACACAAGCAGCTCAAACTGTAGATGCAGTATTTGCATGGGGTGGTGATTTAGATTGGTCACATTCATCTCACGCTGATACAGTTGCATCTAGAATAGCAAGTGGTATCTATACAAACGCAGCTAATCCTAACACATCTGATGTAGCTACTATTAAAACTATGGCTATGACTTCATACGCATCAAATGCATATGAATCAACTAAATTAGAACAAGCAAATCTTAATATAACTTCTACTTTAGAAAATGGTAAAGTTGTATTAACTGCTGGATTAACAAAAGAAGGTTTAGCTGGATTGCAAGTTATTATGAACTATGATTCAACTAAATTAACTTTAGATAATGTAATATTTGATTCTGGAAGTACAATCACCAATTTCTCAACGCATGCTAATGGTAGATTAACATTTGGTTCAATAGACCAAACAAAGATAGCTAGAATTAAAGTAGGAACACCATATAAATTAATCTTCTCACCAAAAGTTTCATTAAGCAACACTGCAGGTTTATTCTTCTTTGTATTAGCCGATGCAGTAGATGCTAGTGGTAAGAAGATAGAACTTGTAGTAAACTAATGAGAAACTTATTAATATTTTTATTTTTATTCATTTCAACTTTAGGGTTTGGTCAGCAGGTAAATGCACCAGACCCTAAAGAGTTTACTGTCAACACATCTGGACAAGATGCAAGTGGATTTACTTTAAGTGGTTTTAACGCCACATCAACTCTATTGTGTGCAGTTGGTTTGCCTGTTGCACCAAGCGGAACTACATTTTACTTTTCAACAACATCAGGTGTAACCGCATCAACTGGTTATACAATGAGTGGAAATAAAACCCGTATTTCATTTACTGGAACAATGGCTAATATCAATACGGTCTTAGCATCTCTTAAAATAAACACAACTGGAACGGCAGGCGATATTAGTATTTCAGTATCAGCAACTGTAAACCCAACGGGATATTATTACTTACCAATAAACGGACACTTTTATAAACCTGTTTCTGGTTTTACGGGTGTAACCGGATTTAGTGGAACAACATCAACTGGATATAATAATCTTAAAACATATTGTACGCAACAAACATTTAAGGGACAGGCAGGATATTTAATGACAATTACTTCCGCTGATGAAGATAACTTTGTTTATCTAAATGTACCTGGTTCTAATATCATATTTGCACTTACTGATAATGTAACGGAAGGAACTTTCAAAATAGATGCAGGACCTGAAGCAGGAACTACTGTGAGAATAGGTGCAACAAATCAGCAAGGTAAATACAATAACTGGGCAGGTGGTGAACCAAATAACTGGGGACCTGGTGAAGATTATGTTGTAACTAAATGGAATGGTGGAACACAATGGAATGATTATGGACCTGAAGCAACTGCTTTTCCTGGTGGTATTAGTGGGTATGTAATTGAGTTTGGAACTTGGAGTAATCCTGATGACCAAACTTTTACTGATTTTTATAACAATAGTGTAACGCATACAAACGGTCCAAATTTAAATTTGAAAGCATTTTTTAATTTTAACTTTGGTGGTAATGTGGATGAAAGTAAATTTTTTGGAGCAATATTCAAAAGAAATGATGCAACATCAAATTGGACAGCAAATACATATAAGGTATTAAATGG
>Ga0255171_1000124_pt1 | contig 30417 bp, 29 predicted proteins | sample Atl_Yuk_RepB_8d_FD_183176 | JGI IMG/M metagenome (GOLD analysis project Ga0255171, IMG submission 183176) | Freshwater microbial communities from Altamaha River, Georgia, United States - Atl_Yuk_RepB_8d | ecosystem: Environmental > Aquatic > Freshwater > River | place: USA: Georgia | collected...
TGGCGTGATGGATCAGGTCGATCGGGCCGGCGGACTCGCCGGTCGCATGATCGTATCCCCAGCCCGCGCGGGGCCCGCGCAGATGAATGACGCAGGATCCCTCCTTGCGCGGCGGACGGCCGGACAGGTCTGCGCAGCGCAGCGTCTTGCGGTCGGGTGAGAGCCGCGCCCGCGGAAACAACCCCGGCAGCCAGTCGGGGGCCGTCGCCATGAGCTGCTCGCGCACCGCGGCGAGATCGAAACGTACCGGCGGCTGCCAGACATCGTTGAGGTCGATCATGCCCGGTCCCTCAGGCAAGGATCACCAGACCCTGCTCGGCCCGGGTGATCACCGTATAGAGCCAGCGCCGGCGGTCTTCTTCGGTGCGAGCAAAACCGTCATCCCAGACGACCACGTTCTGCCATTGTGACCCCTGGGACTTGTGCCCAGTGATGGCCCAACCGAAGGTCGCTTCGGTCAGATGACGTTTCTCTTTCCAGTCCCGGTCGTGACGGTGACGGTCGAACGCGACATGGTCCTCGAAGTGGCCCTTGTAGAGGCGCAGGCGCCCCAGCTTTCCATCCTGCCCCGGTGGCCCGATGCGATTGCCCTCCTCATCGGTCACCACGGCCGAGAAGAACAGGCTGCCTTCGTCGACGATGTCTTCCAGCGTGACGAACATGCCGTTGATCAGCCCGAGGTCGTTCTGGTTCTTCAGGCAAATAATCTTCTCGCTAGGCCCTGTCGGCAGCCAGGTCCCACCGAAGCCGGCGGCGGCACGCATGGCGTTGTTCAACTGTAAACGGGTCGCGTTCATGCCGCAGATGACCTGGCCGCCGCGCAGTGCCTGCTCGGGCGTGACATCCGTCTTGCGCATCTTCCCGACGAAGTAATCGTACTGGCCAAAGCCAATCGGCTCACCCTGCCGGGCCATGGTGGCGAGTCGGATGATCGCACTCTCGCCCGCCTGACGATGAATCTCAGTCAGCATGATGTCGGGATCGTCCTTGGTGAAGGCGCCCGCGCCGTGGATCGGCGGCAGTTGCCCGGGATCGCCCAGCACGAGGATGGGCTTCCTGAAGCTCATCAGGTCGCGGGCCATCTCCTCGCCAACCATCGATACCTCGTCGAGCACGATCAGCCGGGCATGGGCGGCATCGCTCTGAGGGTTGAGCGCGAAACTCGGCTTCTTCATCCCGGACAGGGCCTGGCGCATTGCCTCGATGCCGGCCTCGGCTGCAGTCCGGTCGAAGCCGGAGAGTTTGCGTGCCTTCTTCTCCGCCTCCTCGATCTTCACAACGGCCGCGGCCACCTCTTCTTCCGTCGCCGCGATGACGCTGTAGATCAGGCTATGGATGGTCCGCGCCGGAGTGCCCTTGCGGCGCAGGACCAGGGCCGCCTTGCCGGTGAAGGTCGCGGTCACGACACCCGGCACGCAGTTCCCTCCCGCGCGATCGCTGCGATGCGGATCGAGACCCAGTTCGTCCAGGGCGAATTTCAGGACCGTGGACTTGCCCGTCCCGGCATAGCCGAACAGGCGAAATACCTGCTGCTCGTGAGACCGGTTCTGGAACCAGTCTTTTATGGCGGCGATGGCGCGGGCCTGGATATCCGATGGGGTGACAATCATGCCCGCGTCCCCCAGCAGCGCGTGGCGTAGGCACACCAGCGACAGAGATAGAAGTCGGGGTTCGAGGCGATGCGCGGCGGCAGCTCGCCCGACTCCGCGGCGCGGAGGACCCCGACGGCCTTGTCGGACAGGTCCTGCGCAGCACGGACATCGAGCGGTACGATCTCGTGATGGAGCGCCTGTGTATCCTTGTTCAATGCCGTGAACAGGGCTGTCTCCAGCTCCATGTAGGCCATGTAGACCTGCAGCTGCGCGTAGTAGACGGGCTTCGATCGCTGCACCCCATGCCGTGCCAGATCTCCCCAGGACCGGGCATTTAGGGCCTTGTGCTCCCAAAGCGCCGGCCATCCGATGCCGATGTCAGGGCCGCCGACGATCACGCCATCGATGTGGCCGCGGATTCTCCCATCGGCGGTCGCGAACCCAAACTGCCCACCATCGTGCCGATGGGTGCGCAGGTCGAAGCCGGCGGCCCGCAGCCAGCGGATCGACAGGGTTTCGAACTGATGGCCGACATCGAAGATGCGAAGCGTGCGACCCTCAAAACCCTTGCCGGCGTCGATCTCGGCCTGTGTGACCTCGTACACCAGCTTGCGAGCGCACGGCTCCCCGACGCGACTGCCGCCGAGATAGGTGCGGGGTGTCTGGCGAGCATTGCGTTCAACCAATGCGCTGTCGATCAACGCATTGATGCGATCGGCGACGGAGAATGCCGGCGGCAAGCCATAGGTATCTTGCGAGCCGTGGTTCAGGTCCAACATGTGACGCTCCTCAAAACGGCATCGGGTCGTCGAACGCAGTGCCAGTGCGCTCCTTGACGGCGCCCTGGCGTTGCATGCTCTCGACGAAGCCGGTGACCGCGGCTTCGAGCAGCTGGTCGATCTCGGCGGCGGTGCGGTGATAGAAGGCGTCCATCAGGCCGATCTCGGTCAGCGCTTCGGCGAACGGTTTGCGGGCCTCCTTCAGGGCCTCGATCTCACGAGCGGTCTTGTCGATCATGCCGTTGTTCTCCCGTGCCAGCGCCGAGCCCTCATCGAGGCAGCGCATCGAGCAAAAGCGGTAATAAGGAAAGTGGTCCCAGAGCAGCCGGTGGACGTAGCCGAAGCCACGGGCCTCCCGGCTGCACAGGGCGCAGGGCGCTATGCGAGCAAAAGCCGGGTCAGGGCCCCGGCGTTGGCCGGGCGATCCCTGATCCGTTCCGTGCCCAGCACGACGAAGCGCGAGATGGCGTTCGCTGCCATGGCTTCCAGATCGCCCAGCGTGAGCGCGGCGATGGGCTGGTGGAGCTTGCCGCGTCCTTCGAGCCATGTGCCGATCGCCCTCGCCGCTTCCCGGGTCACGTGTGCCTGCCATTCATCGTCGGTCATGGCGGTCAGCCGTTGAGCCACGACGGGCCGGCCGGGGTCGGGGGCGAAGCCGGCGGCGCGGATACGGGCGCAGCTGCTGGCGCAGCAGGTGTCGGCTGGGCAGACCAGGGCTTGTCTGCAGCGGGCGGAGACGCGTTCCACGCCGGTGCCTGCAAGCTCGCAGCCGGCGCCTTGCGGGCCCGTGCCTTGACCGGATCGGCGGCCACGGACTCTCCGCGCATGATGGCCGCGTAGGCCGGCTCACCCGGCACCACGACGTTGGCCAGCTTGTTGCCGTCCTTGTATTGCGGGTCGGACGAGGGCTCGACCATGACGCGTCCGGCGAATACGATGCCCTCGAGCTGTTTTAGCCCCTGGATGATCCGCTTCTGCTTGGCCGTCGGTGATTCGTCGCGCGGATCGAGGCCCAGGGCGCTGTCGATCATGGCGCGGAAGGTGGCCTTGGAAATGTTCCAGCCCTTGGACTGGCCCTTGTCGTCGAGCTTGCCGCCGGAGACCGTAAACATCTGCCAGAACTTGCGCCGGGCAAAGGGTCCCTCGACCACCGTGAACTCGCAGTCGAGCAGCTTGGCGTCGCTCGACCGGGAGGCTTTTAGCAGGCCGGCATCCATCGCCGTGGCACCGTGAGCGCCGCCCGGGCGGATGCCCATCCGCAGCTTGGCGAAGGTCCCATCGGGGACCAGGTCACTGGTCGGCGTCATCTGCGGGCCGGCATCGTTCATGTCGTACATCGTCGTTCTCCTGTGTTGGAAAGGTCAGACTGAAAAGGCGGTGGCAGCGGCGGCGGAGCCCGACGCGGGCCATGACGGCGGCGCCGTGCGGTTGATCTTGGCGAGCAGCGCGCCGAGGTCGGGGGCTTCGGTTACGTCGAGACGGCCCGAGCGATCTTTGGCAGGGAGGCCAAAGGGATTGCCGGCGCGACACACGAGGCGGCGCTCGGTCGCTCGCTCGTCGAGCACGAAGCCTCCGTCGGCATCGCGCGCAAAGAGGTGCATGGAAATCACCTGGTCGACGATGCCGGGCAGCTCGCGTCCCGCCTTCGAACCTTCCATCTGCGGCTGCCAGCTGACCGCGTGCGATTCGTCGGTCACCTTCTCCAGCACGCCGACGAAGATCACCGTCTTGCCGGCCGCATGCTGCAGATGTTTTAGCGCCTGGATCACTTCCCGCCCCAGCAGGCCATAGGCGCCCCGCACATCGGGCTTGCCGGTCCGCTCGGAGAAGGCCTCCGGCTGCTGCTTGGCATAGGCCATCGCTTGCCGGGTGAGGTCGGTAATCGAGTCGACGAACACGATCGACTTCGAGGCCAGGTACTCCTCGACGCCGGTGCCGGCGTACACACTGCGGGCATGCTGGTGATGCTGGGCGCTGTACCAGGCATTCGGGTCGGCCGCCGGATCGGGCCCGCCGATCAGCACGGCGAGGTCACGGAAATCCGAAAAGCTTCGGATCGCAATGCTGCCGCCCGGCCAATCCTGCACCGACTTCATGCCAGCCTCGAGATCGAGGCAGACGGTGTCGGCTGCGGGCAGCGTCTTGAGCAGGGAGGTCTTGCCCGAGCCTGGCGGGCCGAAGATGGCAAGCGAGGTCTTGTTGGCTGCGGCCGAAAGCCTCTCGTCGGCTGTGATAATGCGTACGGGCACGTTGGGCTCCTTGTGGCCGGCAGCGGCCGGCGGTTGCGGATCGGTTCAGGAAGGAGGAGCGGCGGGGCGTTGACCGGGCGCCGAAGGGATGCCTGCCCGTCCTTGCGGATGAGGCCACCCCGCCGCTTTGCTTCGATCTAGGAGGGTGTCTTCTCGCTGAGGCTGAGCCGGAACGTCTGCGTGCCGGTCTTCACCGTGCGAGCGGGCGCGAAGGCGACGCGGATGTTCTCGGGCCAGGCCGTATACTTTCGCTCTGGTACTTTGATCGCGATGTCGACGTACTGACTGAGGTCATCGCCGGCGGCGCGGATGCGTTCGACCACGCCCGCGATGAGGGTCTGGTCCCAGTCGATCTTCTTCGGCAGGTCGGCCACGACTGTCACGCCATCCTGATCGAAGCGGACAGTCCCGGTGTCCTTGCCGGCCTCGCGACGCAGCGCCTGAACATGGTCGGCGAAGCGCGAAGCGATGGCGCCATCGATCCAGTCCACGACGATCTTGGCCGTCTTCAGGGCGGCACCCGCCTCCTGCTGCAGGAGTGCGAGGTACTCGGCCGGAAGTGCGGCGACCTCGCCGACAGGCATCGCACGAACGGCGTCCAGGGTCGGACGATTGGACAGTTTCGACATCAGCCGTTCTCCGTGGACATGAGCGTTGCGAGCGGAACCGGCGCCGCACTGGCACGAGGCCGCACGATCGCGAGATAGAGGAACTGGTCGGGCGCAAGGCGATGCTGCACGAGGTGCAGGAAGCCGCGTTGGGCGAGGCTGAAGGCGCGAGTGCGCATACGGTTCAGCACCTTGCGCTGGGCCTCGGGCATCGTCCGGCTGAGCGGTCCAAGGTCGACGGCGAGGAAACCCTGATGGTAGGCCAGAGTGTCGCCGGCCTTGCCCTGCGCCACCCAGGCGCAGAACTGCACCTCGTCGAGCACGGAGACCGCGGGTGCCGGGCAGCTCATCGCGGCGCCCGGTTCGGCACCATCGAACTATCCGCCCGACCTGACCGCTGCGGATTGCACAAGCGCGATTGCTCGAAGGCTTCAATGTCTTCCAGCCGGTAAACGGCTCGGCCTCCGATCTTCAAGAAGGCAGGGCCCGTGCCGTCATGACGCCAACGCTCTAGCGTCCGGTGGCTGAGGCCCCAGCGCCGTCCGAGCAGCTTGCTTGTGAGACTTTCGATCCGATCCATCGACTTGATCCCGCTTCCATCTGTTGACGGAGAGAGGATCCAGCATCGAGGCGTGGGATGTCGTGTAGACTAGGTGGTGATCAAGGGTGGGAAGACGGTGGGATGAGCAACGGACAGAGGGGGATCAGTGGAACAAGCGTCCCACTCCTGTGGACAAGCCCCGAACCGCCGCGGCTGGCCTGCTGCACCTGGGTCTGACGCAACATCAGCGTACTGGAGCGCCCCCTCTTGGCCACGGCACTTGTGGTAAAGTGCCCGGAAATGAAGAGAAAGCTGACCCGAACGACGACACTACTTGGGGCCGAAACCGGGAAGCTATTCGTAGGAGCGCAAGCAGACTGCAAGGGCTTCCTCCGCAGCGTCTCCCATAACTACATTTATATCCTACGCCGGCCCGACGGCCGCCCCTTCTACGTTGGTCAAGGCAAGGGGGCTCGCGTTTTCTTCCATGAGAACGAAGCCAGGCATGCAAACAACTGGAAGACCAACGACCATAAGCTGAATGTGATCCGTTCAATCTGGCGGGCCGGCAAAGGGCTCACGTACGAGGTTGATTTCGTGAGTGACGACGGTAATGCAATCAATCAGCGGGAAGAGGAACTGATCAAACTATTCGGACGTCTTCATGAAGGCGGCTCACTTACCAACAGAGCGCCAGGTGGCCGCTCTCTCGAAGCCCCTTCCCCGTTCTCCAAGGAGAAGCACAGAGCTACGCTTTCGGGCATCCCGGAGAACAATCCCGATCAGGCTGTCTTGAATCGCTTTGTGCTGGCAATCGCACCAATGCGATCAGCCGTGCTCAAGCCCGTAAGCAAGAAGTTTATCCCGAAAGCGACCCAGCGGAATCGCCTCAAGATGGACCCATCACTCCGCCAGGCTGCGGCACTCGCCGCTTCCGCAGCGGCCAATAGTGTATTTTTGGATGGGCCATGCGATCTCCCGCGTCGAGTCACCGTCGATGGAGTCCATGGCTTTATTGAGAACGGGGTCTCTTGCGACATCATGGTCAGCCAGCTCGCAACTGTCTTGCCTGCCGCAGACCCCGCCGATGAAGTGTTTCGGCTGACGGCGAAACAGGCCGCGACAGTTGTCCGGCTTATCGGCGCAGAGAGGTGCGCTGACCTGGGCATACTGAGCCTCGACTCCACGGAGCCGCCAACTCGTTAGCGAGTGCGTTTGGTGTCTCGAAGGATTCGAACGGAATCCGCAAGGAGCAAGCGTCTCGCGGTACGTCGGCAACCTCATCAAGACCAACCGACAATCGGGATGCTGCAACTACATTCACCGTGCCGGATATGCTCACGCCGCAACGTGAGACTCTCCAGGCAGCACGCGGCCGGTCCCGCGGAACAGGCGGATGCGGCGGCGTTCCGGCGACAGTGCCTCCGCAGTGAATCGATAGCATCCCTTACCGTCCGCCTGCACCAGCTGCCGCCACACCGACCTGCGCTTGAACAAATCGGCGAGCCGCAACGTCGTCGACCCGACATCGCCCAGTAGTCGCTTGCCGTCACGCCATGGATCGTCCGCCTCACTCGCACGTTTCAGCAGGCGGAGCACGGCTGCCTGCTTCGGCCCAAAGCTATGCCACTGGCCAGCCACACGGACTTTGGTGAAGTCCTCGTTGTGGGAAAACTCTTCGTCGGGCATAGCGTCGACAGGCGCCGATGAACCGTGCTCGCGCTCGAAGCGGTCGCGTTCCTCGCGCGTCACAATCAGATCATCCCGACGCACCACCATCCCCGGGGCATCCGATCTGATGCGCAGGTAGGTGTTGGGTTGGTGGTTGCGAAACGCCCGAACCTCCGCCTGCTCGTCGCGGAAGATCGCCAGCAGGCTGCGGCGCAGCAGCGGCTGTGGGCCGTTCAGGATCGGCAGGTCCTGCAGCAGGGGACCTTCACCAGCTCGGTTGCCTTCCCAGCTGCCCATCTCCGCTGGCAGGTCGACCACAAACACCGAGAGCTGCAGCATCTCATCCAAGGCGTAATCTTCGAGATCGCTCGTGGCGAGCGACCAGCGCTTTGCAACCTCGGCGACGCGGAACCAACGCTTCTGCGGCAGTGGCATGTTCCCCTCTTCCCCTTGTGTCTTTACGTCAAGCTGACATGGCACGAAGTCGGTCCTCGGACCGTCACCCCTCGGTAAACGAGGCCGTAGCGATGCAGCCGGTACTCGATGAATGTAGCGGAGACGCCGAACCTTTCGCCGAGATCGATCAACAGTCCCTCGACGCGACTAGGATCGCCCCTTCTGTCCAGGACCGGCTGACTCTCCCCCGCGTCCCGCAACGCGAGTCCCAGTGCGATCGAATGGCGGACCAGTTCGCGATGGAGCAAAAGTCGAGGCACCAGCAGGGCGCCCATGAACTCGTTGGCACGGAACTCGCGCCAGTCCATGCCAGTGCGTCCGCGGACCGCCGTTTCCAGGTGCCCTTCGTCCGGCGTCACCATCGCGAAAGCCGGCTTGCCCGCCTGGCGCAACATCGACGGGCCATCGAACACGGCATGACCGAGCTCATGCGCCAGCGTCGATCGCTTCAGGTAGTCCCGGTCAGCGATCAGCCCGGCATTCAGGCTGATCAGGACAATTCCAGGCACCGCCGGATCGGCTTCCGTCACGCCGAGTGCCTCACGGCCCCTGCTATCGCGGATGACCCGTTCAAGGTCCCACTGCATGGAAACAGCGGTGCCATTCACGCGCATGCCGCCCGTCGCGCGAGTCACGCGCTCCAGATCGAGCCGGGGCACATTCGGTCGTGCCGTCAGCTGCCGGCGTACTTGGTGCGCCACGCTCCAAACCTGCTGGGCGGTCATCGGCCGCGGCTCCTTGCTCGCGCCGACATAGGGGTAGGTAATCTCCAAGGTCATCGCGACCTCCCCGCCGCCTGTTGCCGGTAGACCGCGATCACGTCATCGGTCCGTGCCCGCAAATCAGGCGGCAGACGCCGTGCCGCCGCAAACACATCGTCGACCGGCAGGCCGAGCGCCCGCGCCAGCGCCGTCATCAGACGATCCGGCGGCGGGTTCTCCCGCTCGCGCTCGATGCGCGACAGATAGGCAATGGAAACTTCGACACGCCGGGCCAGTTCGGTGAGCGTCATCGCCCGCTCCTCGCGCACACGGCGGATAAATCGACCGAAGGCCACAGGCTTCCCCTCCTGGCTGGCGGTTTTGCGCAAACGGGTCAGACGACGGTTGTGATCATCGTATGTTCTCTATATGTTCTCATTGGTTCGGAGTCGAATCGATTCGTCAGATGAGCCCCCAAATGGCTGACCAGATCGTCATCACGGAGAAGACCAGCCAGGCGAAGGATGTTCGCGCGGCCGTCGGTGCCCGCTATGGCACCATCCTTCCGGCTGAAGGCCATTTGATCGACCTGCAGGAACCGGAGGACGCGGACCCCGCGTGGAAACGCTGGACGCCGATCCTGCTAAGACCCGAAGGGCTCTACGGCACACGCCCCGCAGTGGGTGGCAACAAGGCTGCCAAGCTGGCGGCCATCAGGCAGGCTTTACGCTCGGCAAAGCGGGTGTGGCTAGCGACGGACTGCGACCGCGAGGGTCAGCTGATCGGTCAGGAGATCCTCGAACATTATGGCTATCGCGGCGAGGTCATGCGGGTCCTGTTCACGGCTCAGGACTCCCAGACCATCCGCAACGCATTTAGTCAGGCGAAGCCCAACGCCGAGTACGCCCGGCTGTACGCCGCCGCCGTCGCGCGCCGGCAGGCCGATCAAATCTACAATCTCTCTCTTACCCGCACAGCGACCGTGATCCTGGGACAGGGTGCCCGAGGCGTGATCGGTGTCGGGCGCGTGAAGACGCCGACGCTGGCGATCGTTTGCAAGCGTGAGCTGGAGATCAGGAACTTCGTACCGGTGACGTATTTTGAAGTCGTCGCCACGGCAAAGGTCGCGAGCGGCGAGTTCAAGATGCGGTATGCACCGCAAGATCGCATCCTGAAGAAGGAAGTCGCCGACACCGTCGCATCAGCAGCCCAGGACTTCGAGGGCCCGCTCGCTGTGAAAGTCGAGGACAAGAAGCAAAGCCCGCCGAAACTGCATGATCTCCCCTCGCTACAAAAGCTCTGCTCGTCGCGGTTCGGCTGGTCGGCGGCCAAGACGCTGGAAGTCGCGCAGGAGCTTTATGATGGCCAGGGCAAGAAGATCATCACCTATCCCCGCGCCGAGGTCCGCTACCTTCCCGAGAGCCTGATCGCGGACGTGCCCAAGGTCGTCGCCGGACTGCAGGTCGGCCAATCATTCAAGGCCATTCCCGTACCCGATCCGCCGGTGATCCGTCGCGGCGCAAGCGGGACGTTCTATGAGAAGGGGCTGGAAGGCGCCAGCCATCACGCCGTCATCCCCAACGTCAACATGGTCGATAGCCTGCGTGAGGTCTGGCCGCGGCTTTCGATCGACGAAAAGAAGCTGTTTGACGTCATCGCACGAGCCTATCTCGCCGCCCTCATGCCCGACTTCCGTTACCGGCAGACGACCGCGACGCTCGACGTAAAGGGCTTCCCGTTCAAGGCGACCGGTCGCCAGCCCATCGATCTCGGATGGCGCGCGGCCTTCCCGGAATGGCAGCCGGCCGACGAAAAGGGTGATGGCGGGCAGCTCCTTCCTGCGATGCGCCACGGCGAGACCGCGCGATTGCACAATCCGACCGTCGAGACCAAGGAAACCAAGCCTCCTTCCCGCTACAGCGAGGGCACGCTGATCGAGGCGATGCAGAATGCCTGGCGTTTCGTGGACGACGAGGTACTGCGCGATCGCCTGAAGGAAGCCAAGGGCATCGGCACGCCAGCGACACGCGCCGAGATCATCGGCGGGCTGAAGAGGCAGGATTTTCTGGTCGCCCAAGGCAAGAACATCGTTCCTACCGAGACTGGGCTAAAACTGTTCGGCGTCCTGAAGCAGGCTGATCCCGCCCTGGTCGATCCCGGCGTGACGGCGCAGCTCGAGTGCCTCCTGGACGATGTTGTGGTCGGCAAGCAGGAGATGGTGAGCGCCATCGATGCCGTATGTGACGTGGCGCTGCGCATTATCGGCAAGCTGACACACGGTCCTGCGTCCGGCGGACCTCCATTGCTTGGTCCTGCACGCGGCGGCAGCGGCGGCGAACGTCCACCGACGCCGGCGATGAAACAGTTTGCCGTGGCACTTGCTCGTCAGAAAGGTGTCAGGCTCCCCGCCGGTTATGACACATCCGGTTCCATATGCCGTGCGTTCCTCGAGCAGCACGCCCCCAAGAAGGCCGGTGGAGAGACTGCACCAGCCCCTGCTTCCAGGGCGACAAGCCCCGCGCAAGGCTCGGGAGCCGAGGGCACTCGACCCGCCCGCAAGCGCCGCTGGGCCAAGGACTCGACGGCTCCTGCCCAGACGCCCACGAAAGCGGTGCGAGCCAAGAAGCACCGTAAGCCGATATTCGGTAACCCACCGGTAAAGGCGCCCGGCCTTCACCTGCGTGATGTCGGCCGCAATACTCCGCTCAGAATTCCTTACGGCAACAAGGAGGTCGCGCAAAAACTCGGGGCGCGTTACGGCGCCGATGGCTGGTACGCACCTCCCGGTGTCGATCTCTCAGCCTTCAAGGAGAACGGCTGGCTATGATTTCCTGGCGTCTGCTTTCACGTTGCGGCCGACCGGTCGACGGTCGACACTCCATCGCGAAGGCAAGATGCGATGAACGCGCGACCGACCTGGAGAAGTGACGCGTGACCAACTACGTCGTGTTCGACCTGGAAACCGTCCCCGACCTCGTGATCGCCCGGCGGCTTCTTCGCCTCGACGCCAAGGTACCTGATGAGATCGTACGCCGCGCCATTGCCGAAAAGTATGCGCGCCCGGATCAGGATCCCGCCGAGATATTTCTGAAGGCGCCCTTCCATCGGGTGGTCTGCATCGGCGCCGTGTACGCCGAACGTGAGCACGACGGACCGTTCATGGTGCGCAGCCTCGGCGCTCGCCATATCGGCGACAAAGACGAAGCCAGGCTGATCGGTGACTTCATTGCGAGCTTGCCGCAGGAGCATGCCGGTAAAGGTCCCGTCCTCGTGAGCTTCAATGGGGGCGGCTTCGATCTGCCAGTCCTGCGCTATAGGGCGCTCGCTCACAGCATATCCATGCCGGCGATGTTCCGTGGGAGCAGTCGCGACTATTGGTACCGCTTCGGCTGGGATCACATCGATCTATGCGACATGCTCTCCGGATTCGGCGCATCGTCGCGGCCAAGCCTCAACGAAATGGCTGCCCTCCTCGATGTTCCCGCAAAGCTCGACGGGATGAACGGGTCACAGGTCGAGGCCTTCGCGGCCGCCGGCCGCCTCGACGACATTGCCAGCTATTGTCTCGGTGACGTCATTACGACCTTCCGGCTGTTGCTGCGGTTTGCACTCGTCCGCGGTGAAATCGACGAAGGGATGCTGGCTCGATCCGAACACTTACTCGACGAAGCAATCGGGCGGGCGGCGAAGCAGCGTCCCCTGCTCTCGGCGATGCAACAGCCGTCGTCGAGGCCCGACGCGGGCGACCCGTCGTGACGTTAGCGCTGATCGTTCCCCATAGGCCCTGCGCGAAGCGATCGCTGTCGTTGCTGTGGTTCGTCTTCCTCACCCTGATCAGTTTGCCTGCACAGGCCGGAGAACCGATCGTGGGGACGGCCTCCGTCATCGACGGCGACACGGTCGAGATCCATGGCACGCGCATCCGCCTGCATGGCATAGACGCGCCCGAGAGCCGCCAGGAGTGCGAACGACCGGACGACACTTCATGGCGCTGCGGACAACAGGCGGCACTCGCGCTGTCAGACCGTATTGGCCGCTCGACCGTCCGTTGCGAGCCTCATGGTCGCGATCGCTACGGACGCGTCATCGCCGTCTGTTTCAAGGGAACCGAAGACCTCAATCGCTGGATGGTCGCAGCCGGCTGGGCCGTTGCTTACCGAAAGTACTCACTCGACTATGTCGACGAAGAAGAACGAGCGCATGCTGCCAAGCTCGGCATCTGGTCGGGGCGTTTTCAGATGCCCTGGGACTGGCGCTCAAGGGAGACGAGACATTGAATACTCTGCCGAAGCTGACTCTTCTTCTTTTGCTGCTGTCCACACTCGTCAGTGGCTGCACCGGAATTCCCGACGGCGTAGAGCCCGTTCGTCCCTTCGACATTCAACGCTACAAAGGCGAGTGGTTCGAGATCATGCGCCTCGACCACAGCTTCGAGCGCGGACTGACGAACGTGACCGCAACGTACACGTTGCGCAACGACGGCTCCGTAGCCGTTCTGAACAAGGGCTTTGACCGCAAGAGCTGCCGCTGGAAGGAAGCCGATGGTCGCGCCGTGTTCCAGGGCACGCCGGACACAGCCAGCCTCTCCGTGACCTTCTTCTGGCCGTTCGCCGGCGGCTACCATGTCGCAGCACTCGACCAACAGGATTACAGCTGGGCTCTGATTGCCGGCCCATCGAAGGACTATCTCTGGATCTTGGCGCGCCAGCCAGATCTCTCTGCCGATATCCGGAACAGTCTGGTCGACAAAGCGCGAAGCATGGGCTTCCCGGTCGATGAATTGATCCTGGTCGACCATGGCAAGCCGACCTGCGCGTCCGATCAACCTCTCCCCAAGTGATTCTTGGCTCACCTCCGATTGGCTGATCGCGATTGTTTCAGTGACCAAAGCGCAGCCCGCGTAAACCCGCACAACACCGCGCAAACCCGCTTGCCACGGCCGACATGTTCCGGAGGCTAATTCTCTCGATAGATTGATCGCTCACGCATCCAGCGGCGCGATCACGATGTCTCCTCTTCATCCCGACCAAATGTCCGCTGCCGACCGCCTCGCCGAACTCGGCCAGATCCTGGCCGCCGGCCTCGTCCGCCTTCATGCCCGGAAGTCCAGTCCACTATCTGCCGACCGGGGAGACAGTTCGGTCGACTTCCCGCCCGACCGAAGCAGTCATGCCGACACCCTCACACGGAGAACGGCATGAAGGATCACGACACGGTATTGGCGCGCATCGCGGCCTTGAAGACGACGCCGACCACGAAGCTGAAGGAGCAGTGGACGGCGCTCTTCAACACTCCGCCCCCGCCCTACAACCGGCGCTTCCTGGAAAGCCGGTTGGCCTACCGGATCCAGGAGCTGGCCTACGGCGGCCTGAAGCCCGAGACAGTGCGCCGGCTGGAGCAGCTGGGCGAACAGCTGGATGGTGGCAACATTGCCGTGCGCCGGGTGCGAGGCAGCGACATCCCCATCGCCGGTACCCGGTTGGTCCGAGAGTACCAGGGCGTTGAGCACACCGTCACGGTGATGGCTGACGGCTACGAGTGGCAGGGCCGGCCCTACAAGTCGCTCTCGGCCATCGCCCGGGCGATCACCGGCACCCGATGGAACGGGCTGCTCTTCTTCGGCCTCAAGAACCGGCGGGCTGCCGCATGAAGAAGCCGATCGTCCGCAAGCTCCGCTGCGCCGTGTACACCCGTAAGTCGACCGAGGAAGGGCTCGACATGGAGTTCAACAGTCTCGATGCCCAGCGCGAGGCCTGCAGCGCCTACATTGCCAGCCAGCGGTCCGAGGGCTGGGTCGAACTGGCCGATCCGTACGATGATGGCGGTTTCTCGGGTGGCACGCTCGAGAGACCGGCACTGCGGCGGCTGATGGCCGACATCGAAGCGGGCCGCGTTGATGTCGTAGTCGTCTACAAAATTGACCGGCTCAGCCGCGCGCTGATGGATTTTGCCCGGCTGGTCGAGGTGTTCGACCGGTGCGGTGTTACCTTCGTCTCCGTCACTCAGTCCTTCAACACGACCACCAGCATGGGGCGGCTGACGCTAAACGTGCTGCTCTCCTTCGCGCAGTTCGAGCGCGAAGTGATCGGCGAGCGCATTCGCGACAAGGTCGCCGCCTCCCGCAGGCGTGGCATGTGGATGGGTGGGTTCGTGCCCATGGGCTACCGGGTCGAGAACCGCAAGCTGGTCGTCCACGAGCCCGAGGCTGCGGTCATCCGCCGAATCTTCGAGCGCTTCCTGAAGGTCGGCTCCGCCACGGTGCTCGCCCGGCAACTCCGTGCCGAGGATGTCCGTAGCCATCGAGGGCGGGTCGTCGACAAGGGAGCGCTGTACCGGATCCTCCGCAACCGGGTGTATGTCGGGCTGGCCGTCCACAAGGGCGTGGCTTACCCCGGCGAGCACGCCGCAATCATCAACCAGACGCTCTGGGACAAGGTGCAGTCGATCCTGCAGGAGAGCCCCCGGGTCCGGGGCTGCCGGGCTCGGGCCGCCACCCCAGCGCTCCTCAAGGGGCTGCTGTTTGGCCCTACAGGCCGCGCCATGAGCCCGACGCACACTCGCAAGCATGGCAAGCTCTATCGCTACTACGCCTGCCAGGCTGCCCTGAAGGGCGAGGCAGAGTCGTCACCCATCCGGCGGGTCTCGGCGGCTGCCATCGAGGCTGCGGTCATCGACCAGCTGCGGGCTCTGCTACGGTCCCCTGAGGTCGTCGTGGCGACCTGGCGGGCTGCCGAGCCTCAAGCCGACGGACTGTCGGTAGGGCTGGTGCGGGAGGCCCTAGAGCGTCTCGATCCGCTCTGGGAGGAACTCTTCCCCGCCGAGCAGACCCGCATCGTCCAGCTGCTGATCCAGCGCATCGACCTCAAGACAGACGGGCTAGAACTGCAGCTACGAACCCAGGGGCTCGGCCACGTGGTCCAGCAACTGGGCGATCTCCGGAGGGCTGCCTGATGCCGCGGCAAGAACCCGCCGTCGTGACCATCAAGGTGCCCTTTGCCGTGCGCAAGCGGGGTGGCCGGAAGCTGGTCCTGGCGCCAGACGGTGCGCCGGTGCCGCCCTCGGCCCCACACATCGACAGCACGCTCGTGAAGGCCATCGCCCGGGCATTCCGCTGGCAGAAGATGCTGGAGACCGGCCGGTACGCGACCATTAAGGAGATCGCCAAGGCCGAGAGGATCAACCCGTCCTATGTCAGTCGGGTGTTGAGGCTGACGCTGCTGGCGCCGGCGACGGTGGAGGCCATACTTGATGGGAGGGCTGATCAAGCGCCGACGCTCGCGGAGGCGATGGGGGGGGTGTTTCCGGTCATTTGGGCGAGGCAGCGACGACAGCTTCCTGGTCGGTAGAGAAGTTTCCGCGTGGAATGTGCCGACCGCGCCCCGATCCGGAGCCCCCGCTCCGGTGGCCAGGCGAGGACATGCTGATGGTCTTGGTCATAATGGCTCCACCTTCTCAAGAGTTGGAGCCTCCGCCCATTCCTAGCAGTTCAGCGTACGGATCAACTAGCCGCGTCGAAACTCTGGGAAATCCCGGTACTGGTCTTTGAATCGGTCGTCTGGCTCCCCGCCGCGGAGCAAATAGCCCTTCGGATCAGCGAAGCCAAAGATACTGCGCTTCGGACGGTCGTGCCAATTAATGTTGAAGGCAGCGAGCTTCGGAAAGAACTGGAGCCTGCTGTACGGGAGGTGGTCATGTATCCAATAGGCCAGCGGCCGCCAGTCCTTGGTATGGGCATAACGATCCGCGAACCACGGTATCACTACGCAGGCGGTGGCCCCGCGACCGCCCTCGGCGTCCGGATGGTCCCAGATGTGTCCGGCGTAATTCTTCTCGTTCGAAGCGCAGTTATGGCCCTTCTCGTTCCCTAGAGCGTTCACCGTGGGCGATCGATACGCGGAGCGGATCGCGATCCGACCAAACGTCGCATTCAACGGCTCAAGGAGTTCGTCGCAAAGCCTAGTCCCGACTTCGATGGCAAGGTTCGGGTTCTCTGGGATGTTCGGGATTCCGTAGAAATTTGCGATCTCGCTGTACAGAAAGTCACGCATGAAGAACGAACGAGAGAGACGAACTCGCCCTAGTTCTTCAAGCGCCGCGATGGATGTAAGTCTTGTGGCCAGGCGACTATCCGCTGAAATCATGGATAGCACACTGCACAACTTTTTACACATATTCCAGTCCGCAAGGCGCTCCTTTTCTATGTGTACAGACGACTGGATCTGGAGACCGATCCCGCCCCGTGCCGCCTCCAAGATCAGAAGATTTTGCGCCTGAACCTCGATACATTTCATCCGGAGATGGTAAGCTTGACGCAATGAGCGGTTCGGCGCCCCAACCTTACAAGATGTCGTTCGCCACAGGCGGATTGCTGCTCAATGAGAGCGTCGCAGTAGCCCGAATGCACGGACCGTCGGAAGCATGGGCCGCCACACTACAACGCGCAGTGGACGAAGGTGTCGCGACCCTACCCAAGATAGCGTCGCGCCGCAGGACACTTCGGGAGATCGTCAATCGCATTTCCACCCTGGATAGAGATGAGCTTGATTATCTCGTTGAGGGAGCTGATCGTCAGGACCAACAAGCGCTATTGTGGCTCGCAACCTGCAGAGCGTATCGATTTGTCCGTGAGTTCGCGACGGAAGTCATCCACGAGCGATTTCTATCGTTCCAACTCGACCTTCCCTTGGAAAGCTTCGACATCCTGTTCGCAGCGAAAGCGGAATGGGACGAAGGTCTTGCTGGGGTCCGTCCTGTGACCCGCGCAAAGCTGCGCCAGGTGCTATTCCGGATGATGCGCGAAGCGAGCGTAATCTCAGAGGATAACCGGATCCTCTCAGCCTATGTTTCACCGCGGCTCAAGGCGATGTTGGCAGAGAGAAACCCCCGGGACCTCGCCCTGTTTCCGGGATTGAGCCGAGATGGAGCCACTGCATGAGAAGGCCCACCAGCCGCAAAGAGCGGGCAGAGCATCTATTCAAGGTCGTCACCAGCCAGCGGTTCCTGACCAAGCAGGGTCTTGGCAATGAGGTGCCGTTCTTCATCTGCCCCTACCCAGCAGAGGAAGGGCTGTCGATGGTTGATGATCGGCTGGATCTGGTAACCCGGATCACACACGCAGGGGTCGCAGTTCTGGACCTGAGCCTTTACGATCTTTCTCTTGGCATCCTGGAAGAGCGCGGCATTCTCAAGCAGATCCTTGAGATCGAGCAGGAAACCGACAAAAGCGAGATCAGGGAGCTGCTCCAATCTGTCCTAGATCCCAACGCTAACCTGATCCCAAAGATCGGCGACGCCATCGACGCCGCACCGCATGACGTCATCTTCTTGTCCGGTGTCGGCGAGGTCTACCCCTACATCCGGTCGCACAACGTGCTGAACAATCTGCAGAGCACAGCGAAGGACAAGCCGACCGTCCTCTTCTTTCCTGGCAGCTACACCCATGAACTTGCGACAGGAGCTTCGCTCGATCTGTTCGGACGCCTGCACGATGACAAGTACTACCGGGCCTTCAATATTCTGAACTACGAGGTTTGATCCGATGCCGATTGCGATGCGCGAAATATTTGAGAAGCCCGTCGACCGCGCCATTGACGGCGTCATCAAGGCAGATGATGAGGCAAGCCTCCGGATCGAACTCGACGAGTATGTGATTACTGGTGAAATCCGGCAACGCCTTGAGCTGTTCCTCGATGCCTACAACAACTATCAGACTGCGAACGGCGTCTGGATTTCTGGTTTCTTCGGCTCTGGAAAATCGCACCTGCTGAAGATACTAGCGCTCTTGCTGGAAAACCGCGAAGTCGACGGGATTAAGGCCTTTGACATCTTTGCTGAAAAGCTCAAAGACGAGCCGATGCTATCGGGCGCCCTGCGCAAGGCGGTGTCTCTCCCTTCAAAGTCGATTCTTTTCAATATAGATCAGAAAGCGGACGTGATCTCGAAGAGCGACATCGACGCACTTCTTTCGGTGTTTCAAAAGGTCTTCGACGAGATGTGTGGCTATTACGGCAAGCAGCCGCACATCGCGCAGTTTGAAAGACAGCTCGATGAGCGTGGTCAGTTTGACACTTTTAAGGCGGCGTTTTTAGAGCTTTCAGGAAAGCCTTGGGAGACGCGAGGCCGTGAGGAAGCTCTGCTAGAGGGGCGCAACGTAGCTGCGGCCTTCGCGCGGGCAACCGGCGCGGACCCGGCTAGTGCAAAGGACATCCTTTCACAGTACCGGAGGGATACGCGGGTCTCGATCGAAGACTTCGCCAACACGGTGAAGACCTGGATCGACCGGCAGGTACCGAACTACCGACTAAACTTCTTTGTCGATGAAGTCGGTCAGTACATTGCCGACAACGTCAAGCTGATGACGAATCTTCAGACCATTGCCGAAAGCCTGAATACGAAATGCAAGGGACAAGCGTGGATTATCGTGACCGCGCAGCAGGCCATCACCGAAGTCGTGGGTGACATGACGGCACGCCAGGAAAACGATTTCTCGAAAATCCAAGCCCGCTTCGCCAATCGCATGCCCTTGAATTCAGCAGACGTAGCCGAAGTCATTCAACGCCGCCTACTCTCCAAGACCGATGCGGCTCAGATTATGCTGGGCAACCTGCACGACAAGGAGGAGAACAATCTCAAGACCTTGTTCGACTTCGCGGACGGCTCAATCCGGCTGAAGAACTATCGCGACCGCGAACACTTCGTCGCAAGCTATCCGTTCCCACCTTATCAGTACACGCTCTTCCAGATGGCGATCACATCGCTGTCTCAACATAACGCTTTCGAGGGCAAGCACAGCTCGGTTGGGGAACGTTCCATGCTGGGCGTGTTCCAAGAGGTAGCCAAGACGCTGGCGGACCGTTCGGTTGGCGGGCTAGCCACATTCGATCTAATGTTTGAGGGAATCCGCACAGCGCTCAAATCTTCGGTCCAGCAGTCGATCCACATCGCCGAGCGGCATCTCGAAGACCCCTTCGCTGTTCGCGTTCTAAAGGCCTTGTTCCTGGTCAAATATGTCAAGGAATTCAAGCCGACAGTACGCAACATTAGCATTCTTCTGCTGTCGGAATTCGAAGTCGATCAGGCGGAACAACGTCGCAAGATCGAGGACGCTTTGGCGCGTCTTGAGCGCGAAACCTACATTCAGCGCAACGGTGAAGTCTACGAGTTCCTGACCAACGAAGAGAAGGACGTCGAGGCTGAGATCAAAGCGCTGGATGTCGATCCGAGCGAGATAAGCAAAGAACTCGAAACCCTTGCCTTCGACACGATCCTCAAACACCGCAAGATCAAACACCTGACGACCAGCTATGAGTATTCCTTCAGCCGGAAGCTCGACGACCACCTGCTGGGGCGGGAATATGAACTGGCGATCAACATCCTCAGCCCGTTCAATGACGATGTCGCTTCGCCCGAGGCTGTCCGCATGCGCAACCTTGGGCGTGAGGAACTGGCAATCGTTCTGCAACCGGATGTCCGTTTCATTCGGGATCTGACGCTGTTCCGGCAAACCGACAAGTTCATCCGACAGTCGCGCAGCGGCTCGCCGCAGCCTGGTCGTGACCGGATCATTCTCGAAAAGGGCGAACAGAACGGTCGCCGCGTGAAGGATTTGGAATTTCGACTGCGAAAGCTGATGGCCGCAGCACGTCTATTTGTGCGGGGCGACGAACTCGAAATCGGCGGGGACGATCCCCAGGAGCGCGTCGTCAAGGCTTTCCAAGCGCTTGTCGACAAGGTCTACGTGAACCTGCCCATGCTGCGTGGCGTAAATTACGTTGAAGCCGACATCGCTAAGGCGGCCAGTCCCACCTCAAACCTATTCGGAGAAGCCGGCACCGGCCTGACCGAGGCTGAACTCGATGTGCTGAACCACATTCAGGGTCAGGCCCGCAATGGCGTGAAGGTTTCTGCGAAATACCTCACCGAGCATTTTGGTGCGAAACCCTACGGCTGGCCGACCGTCGCCACGCTCTGCCTCACGGCCAGCCTTTCCGGCAAGGGCAAATGCGAAGCCCGCTCGGACGGAACGCCGTTGGAGGGAGGCGAGCTCGCACGTGCGCTCAACAACAGCCACATGTTGGGCAACATCCTTCTAACCCCACAGCTGGAGTTTACCTCTTCGCAGATTCGCGCCGCGAAGGATCTTTACAAGGAACTCTTCGGCCTGCCTGCCGACGGCTCCGATGCGCGGGTCCTCGGTGGCGAATGGGCCGAAAGCATCCGAAAGCTGGCGGACGAGCTGAACCAGCGCGTCACTGAACAGCATAAATATCCTTTCGTGACGGCGCTTGAACCCATGCGCAACCAGATCGTCGGCATGATCGGCAAGCCCGCGACATGGTACATCTCCGAACCCGTTAAGCACGAAGACGCTCTGCTCGATGCCAAGGAAGGCATTCTCGACAAGATCCGCAGTTTCATGGGCGGGGCACAAAAGGAGATCTACGACGATGTCCGCGACTTCCTGCAGGCGCAGGAGGCCAATATCGGCTACGTCGATGCGAGCGCCGGGGAAAACCTGCGCGCTGCCCTAGGTGATCCCAACTGCTACAAGGGCACCGCGATCCAGTTGCTGAAAACCGACCTCTATGCCCTCAAGGATAAGGTCGAGCTTAACGTCCTGAAAGAACGCAAGGCCGTCATCGCAGCGGTGGATGACTGCGCCGACAAGGTCGCCCAGACGGCAGAGTTCAAGGCTCTCACCCCCGATCAGCAGGACAATATCCGCCACTCAGTGGCCTCGCACAAGGCAGGTCTCGATGCTGTCACCATGATCCCGATCCTGCGCGATCGGGCGAATGGTGCGCGTTCCAGTCTAATGAGCCAGATGCTGGCTGACATCGCCCGCATGGCTCCGCCGGCATCGCCCCCCGCCACCCCCGGCGTTAACGACCCGCCGGCGCCCAAGCCCCCCTCCTATGTCAACGCCTCCGACATCAAGGTGGACTTTCCGCGCCCCTATCTGGCTGAGGCAGCCGACGTCGAGCAGTACGTGGGCGAACTGAAGAAGACCCTGATGGACCAGATCCAGCAGGGTAAAAAGGTTATCGTCTGATGGACACCAACGCGCTCAAGAAATTCGCTCAGTCCGCGCGAAACCTTCTGATCTCTCAGGTCACCGCGAAGCTGGGTGTCGTCATCGATCCGGCATCGGCCGCCCGCCGCGAGAATCCCGCGGCGATGAAGAAGCTCGACGCCGCTATCGCGCAGAACGGCAAGGTCGAGATTATCGAACAGGTCGCCTACACCTGGTTCAACCGCTTCACCGCGCTCCGCTTCATGGATGTGAACGGCTACACCAACCCCCGTGTCGTCTCGCCCGAAGGCGACGCAACGCGCCCTGAGATCCTGGCCGAGGCCATGGCCGGCAACCTGCCAGAGGGGACGCCCACCGCCATAGGCGCACTACTGGACGGCCGGACGCCGTCGCGCGACCCGCAGGCCGAGGCGTACCGCCTGCTGCTCGTCCACGCTTGCAATGCGTGGCACGGGCCCATGCCCTTCCTGTTCGAAAAGGTGGGAGACTACACCGAACTCCTGATGCCCGAAGATCTGCTCTCGCCGAACTCGATCCTCGCCCGCTTGCGCGACGCCATGCCCGAGGACGCTTGCCAGGATGTCGAGATCATCGGCTGGCTCTATCAGTTCTACATTTCGGAAAAGAAGGACCAGGTCTTCGCGGGCCTGAAGAAGAACCAGAAGATCACGGCCGAGAACATCCCCGCCGCAACCCAGCTCTTCACCCCGCACTGGATCGTCCGTTATCTGGTCGAAAACTCGTTGGGGCGGCTCTGGCTACTCAACCGGCCCGGCTCGAAGCTGGCCGAGCGGATGGACTACTACATTGCACCTGAAGAGCCCGAAACGGACTTCCTGAGGATCAGCAAGCCCGAGGAGATCAAGGTCTGCGATCCGGCCTGCGGATCGGGGCACATGCTGACCTATGCCTTCGACCTGTTGCACGCGATCTATGAGGAAGAGGGGTATGAGGCCGACAAGATCCCGGCGCTGATCCTGGCGAATAACCTAACCGGCGTAGAGATTGACGACCGCGCGGGTGCGCTGGCGGCCTTTGCGCTGGCGATGAAGGCGGCGGCCCGGCTGGGGCGGCGGCGTTTTCTGCGGATGGAGGTGAAACCCAACATCGTAGTGTTGCTGAATGTAACCTTCACGCCGGCCGAGATGCAGGACGTGACAGCGGTGGTGGGGCGCGATCTGTTCACCGACGAGCTGCGCGAGACGCTCGGGCAGTTCGAGCAGGCCAAGAACTTCGGCTCGCTGATCGTGCCGAAACTGAGCGATCCGGCCGAGACGTTGCGGGTGGTGGCGGCGCGGGATTTTGGCGGTGATCTACTCCTGAAGGAGGTGCAGGAGCGCGTCGTGTCCGGGCTACGCATGGCCGAGGCGCTGTCGCCGAAGTATCACGTGGTGGTGGCCAACCCGCCGTATGGCGGAGTCAAAGGATTAAACGATGCACTAAGCAGATTCGCGAAAAGCAATTTCCCAGATTCAAAAAACGATCTGTATGCAATGTTTATGGAGCGTACTTTGGGCATGGCGAAGCCGCGCTGCTTGATCGCAATGGTCAATATGCAGTCGTGGATGTTCCTTTCTCGCTATGAAGCCCTTCGAGGCAAAGTGCTTGCCGCTGGAACGATTCTTTCAATGGCGCACCTCGGAGAGCGCGCTTTTGATACCATTGGTGGCGCTATCGTATCTACGACCGCCTTTGTTTTGATGAAGAAGTATCTTCCCGACTTCAAAGGCACTTTCCTTCGCTTGACCGAGGGGACGAACGAGACAGACAAAGCGCGTCTTGCAACAGAAGCGATTACGCAAAAACGTCAGAACTGGCACACGGCTTGCTCCCGTGACTTTGACACCTTTCCTGGAAGCCCGATAGCGTATTGGGCAACGCCACAGTTTCTGCATGCATACCAAAGCGGGGAGAAACTTGGTGATATTGCCGAAACTGCAGTGGGCTTGTTCACCTGTGATAACGATCGATTTCTCAGACGCTGGTATGAGGTCTCAGAAACTGACACCAGCCGGCGAACTGAGCGCATGAGCGAAACGAGAGCGAAGTACTACCCATACAACAAAGGCGGCGGATTTCGCAGGTGGTATGGTTTGAATGAGCTCGTGGTATTCTTCCAAAATGAGGGCATTGAGATCCGAGACCATCGCAGAAACTCTGGTCAGTCCTGGTCTCTTCCTGGTGAAAAATACTATTTCAGGAAAGGTATTACGTGGTCAGGGCTGACATCAGACGCCAATAGCTTTCGGTGGTCAGATAAGGGCTTTGTTTTCGAATCAAATAAAGGACAGATGCTGTTCTCAAAACAAGATTATGCACTTTTACTATTTCTAAACTCGAAAGTATGCGAAGAAATCGTTTCTCTGATAAATCCGACACTTTCTTTGCAAAGCAATGAGGTGAAGAAGATTGCCTACAGCCGTCCAATCGGGGCTGCAGTTGATGAAACCTGCAAGCAATTGGTTCAGTTGTCACGCAACGACTGGGACGCCTACGAAACCTCCTGGGATTTCACCACTCTTCCGCTGCTCTCGCTCGATCACCGGGCCGAGAATTTGGATGCCACCTATGCCCGCCTCCGCATCCACTGGCAGGGCATGACGGACGAAATGCGAGCGTTAGAGGAAGACAACAACCGCATCTTCATCGACGCCTATGGTCTGAAAGACGAGCTTACGCCTGAAGTCCCGGTCGAGGAGATCACCCTCACCTGCAACCCCGCCTATCGTTACAGCGTGAAAACCTCAGAGGAGGACCGCGAAGCCCGCCTGCGCACCGACACCATGGTCGAGCTCGTGTCCTACGCCGTGGGCTGCATGTTCGGCCGCTACAGCGTCGACGCGCCGGGCTTAATCCTCGCCAATCAGGGAGAAACGCTGTCCGACTACATTTCCCGCGTGCCGGAGCCGAGCTTTCTGCCCGACGAGGATAACGTCATCCCCGTGCTGGAAAGCGACTGGTTCGCCGACGACATTGTGGATCGCTTCCGTAGGTTCCTGCGCGTCACCTTCGGGGAGGCGTATTTCCGGGTGAACCTCGCCTTCGTCGAGACGCAGATAGGTGATATCCGTAAATATTTCACTAGGAGCTTCTTCGACGACCACGTGAAGCGTTACAGGAAACGTCCGATTTACTGGATGTTCTCTTCGCCGAAAGGCACGTTCCAAGCGCTAATCTACATGCATCGCTACCGGCCCGACACAGTGTCGCTGCTGCGGAACGAGTATTTGGTCGAGTTCATCCGCAAACTCGAGGCTGAGCGTGCCCGTCTGGAAAAGACGGCCGACGATGCCGCTGTCAGCCAAGCCCAACGAACCCGCGCGGTAAAAGACGTGGCCACGATCATCAAGCAGATCGCCGAGCTGGAGGAATGGGAGCGCGATGTCATCTTCCCGTTGGCGCAGGCAAAGATCGAGATCGATCTGGATGACGGGGTAAAGCGGAACTACCCGCTGTTTGGTGCGGCGCTGAAGCCGATCAAAGGGCTGGAGGCGGCGGATGAGTGACCGCATTGCGGCTAGCTTGCAACAGCTGTTTGAGGAGTACCGGATCGTCTTCTGGTACGATGCCGATCGCGACATGCAGGCCGAGTTCGACGCACTTAGCCTGCCGGGCGTAACTAAGCTGGAGATCGCGAACAACGAATTCGGGCTGAAGTACCGGATCCTACGACAGGACCCCTGTGGGCGGTTCTTGCTGTTTAAGGACGGTGCCGAGCCCGAATTGGCCGACAACTGGCTCCTGGACCTACAATTGGCGTCGGCGGTATTCAAAGCCGACCAGGCGGCTATCTGGCTTGCCGAGCTGGGACTGCCTTTGCAATTCGAAAACGTGGTGCGCGGGCATATCGAGTTCTTCCGCGCCAAGGCCCGCGTTGATGCGCTGAAGAGACTGATGCAGGCGTCCGACACCCAGAATCAGATGCGACTGCGTATGCTGGCGGTCTGCGCGGGCGCCGAAGGCGGGCTGGACACGGTGATCGAGGCGCTGCTGGGCGATCTTGCAGTGGTAAAAGATGATGCCCTGCGCTTGATCGAGCGCTCCGGCCTGACCGATTTCCTCTGGACGCAAGTCAGCCAAGCCTACGGCTATAAGTCCGAAGCACCCGATTTCGAGGATTTTGCAATCGCGCTCTTCCAGTCGGCCTATGCCCGCGCCTTGGGAGAAGACGGGAAGCTGAGCGCCGAGGCGCTTCTTGTTTTCCGTCGCTGGAAAAACAACCGTCATTGGGCCAAGACCTTCGAGGTTTTGTCGGCCAGGTATCAGGAACTGCTGAAGATTCCTGCGGATCTGCAAAAGCGCGACTTCCGCACTCTGGTCAGCGTCGATCATTTCGAGGAGATCGATCGCCAGATCATCCGCGAGATCGTCCGGGCCATGTCGACCCAGTCAGTTAGCGCGTCAGAAGTCCTGACCTGGGTGCGCGAGCGGCGGCAGAGCCACTGGTATCCCACCTTTGAGGACATCTACCTCGCGATCGGCTTCGCCACCGAGTTCCAGCAGGCGCTGGCGGAGGCGAACCTTGGCATGATCAGTCCAGCCGATGGTGTGCGCCGATATGTGACCAGTTGGTATCGGCTGGACCAGCTGTATCGCAAGTTCACCTACCACATGCAGAAAAGCGGTCAGGCGTCGCTGCTCGGCGGCCTCTATGAATCCGTCGAGAACCGCTACACCAACAGCTTCGTGCTGGCATTGAATGATGCCTGGCAGGACCAGATCGCCGGCCTCACCGAGTGGAAGGTCCCCGGATACACGTCGCAGGCGGATTTCTATCGAGATCAAGCGGCGGAATATCGACGAAAGGACCAAAAAGTCGCGGTGATCATTTCGGATGCGCTGCGCTTTGAAGTGGGCGAGGAATGCCTGCGCCGCATCCGCGCTCTTGACCGCTTCGATGCTGAACTAACGCCGATGATCAGCTCCTTACCCAGCTACACCCAGATCGGCATGGCGGCGCTCTTGCCGCACCAAACGCTCGCCATGGCGGAAGACGGTAGCGGTGATATTCTTTCGGACGGGGAAAATACTAAGGGGCTTGCAGCGCGCGAGAAGCTACTTGCGGCTGGTCGCAAGGGCGATAGCGCGAAGGCGCTTAAATCCGAAGACCTGATGAACATGCGGACCGAAGAGGGCAAGGCGCTCTTCCGCGATCATCATATCGTCTACGTCTACCACAACCGCATCGACGCCATTGGCGACAAGCTACAAACGGAAGACAAACTGCCGGAGGCAGCCGAAGATGCGATTGAGGATCTGACCAAACTTGTTCGCAAGCTGACTTCAGCCAATTTTTCGAACATCCTGATCACTGCAGATCACGGGTTCCTATATCAGCACCGTGCGCTTGAAGAGAGCGATTTTGCCATCGCCGACCCCCAGGGCACCAAAATCCTGTTCCGCAACCGGCGTTTCGTGATCGGGCGAGGCCTCGCGCCGACGGCAGGCATGAAGCATTTCAGCGCAGCGGAAATAGGACTTGTCGGAGATCTGGATGTTCTAATCCCGAATTCGATCAATCGAATGCGAGTGAAGGGTTCTGGCAGCCGGTTCGTGCATGGCGGCGCAACCTTGCAGGAAGTCGTCATTCCGGTCATCCGGGTTGGCAAACAACGCGACACGGATTTGGGCCAAGTTGACGTGCAGATCTTTGTTGCGGGTCGCAGCCTGATTTCCTCGGGCCAGACAGCGGTGACGCTCTATCAGACGCAGCCCGTCTCCGAGAAGATGCGGCCTCGAGAACTCCTGGCGGGGATCTATGCGACCGATGGCACGCTGATCTCCGACGAGTACACACTGCTTTTCGACTTCCGGTCTGACAATGCCCGTGAGCGGGAAATGCCGCGCAAGTTCCTTCTCTCGCGCGACGCAGACCGCTTCAACAATCAGGATGTGATCCTGAAGCTGCGCGAACGGCTCGGAAAAACAAGCCACTATCAAGATTATGCCACCCATCACTTTCAGTTGCGACGCGGCATAACCACTGACTTTGATTTCTGAGGAGCCTGCGGATGAGTGACCTCGACGCCAAAATCAACGAGCATTTCGCGGGCTTCGTGGTCCGAAAAGACCTGGTGAAGGCGGTCAAGGGCAACGCGATCGTACCCACTTATGTTCTGGAATACCTGCTGGGTCAGTACTGCGCGACCGACGATGAAGCCTCGATCCAGACCGGCATCGAAACCGTCAAGGACATCCTGCGCAAACATTATGTACACCGAAGCGAGGCTGGACTGATCCAGTCGACCATCAAGGAAAAGGGCCGTTACAAGGTCATTGACCAGGTGAGCGTCACGCTCAACGAAAAGACCGATAGCTACGAGGCCGTCTTCGACAATCTAGGCATCAAGAAGGTCGCCGTCGATAGCGGTACGGTGAAAGCGCATCCAAAGTTGCTCGTTACCGGGGTCTGGTGCATCGCCGATGTGCAGTACGAATTCACCGAGGACGCACGAGTTTCACCCTGGATTCTGGAAACGATCAAGCCAATCCAGATCGCTAAAGTCGACTACGACCAATACCGTGAGCGTCGGTCCGCTTTCTCCACCGACGAGTGGATCGATCTTCTGATGCAGAGCATTGGGTTCAAACCTGAGGCCTTTGGTCGGCGCAGCAAGCTGCTGCAACTCCTACGGCTGATCCCCTATGTCGAGCGGAACTACAACCTGATCGAGCTCGGCCCCAAAGGGACCGGCAAGTCGCACATATACTCGGAGTTTTCTCCCCATGGTCAGCTGATCTCTGGCGGTGAAGTGACAATCCCGAAGCTCTTCGTAAACAACTCGAACGGTCGCATCGGTCTGGTCGGGTATTGGGATGTGGTGGCCTTCGATGAATTTGCGGGCCGCGAAAAGACCGCGAACAAGGCGCTGGTCGACATCATGAAAAACTACATGGCCAATAAGTCATTCTCGCGAGGTGTCAACCCGATGGGGGCCGAGGCAAGCTTTTCCTTCGTGGGCAACACCGACCATAACGTCCCTTTCATGCTTAAAAACAGCGATCTTTTTGAGGCGCTACCGAGCCAGTTCCACGATTCGGCCTTCATTGATCGTTTGCACGCCTATCTGCCCGGCTGGGAAATCGATGTGATCCGCGGTGAGATGTTCACCAAAGGGTATGGCTTCATCGTCGACTACCTTGCCGAGATCCTGAGGCACCTGCGTTCTGAAGACTTCTCGAACCGGGTCGATCAATTTTTCAAGGTAAGTGAGAGGATTTCTACACGGGATCGCGATGCGATCTACAAGACCGTGTCGGGTTTACTTAAGCTGATCTTCCCTAATGGCAGCCAGACAGAGGCTGAGATTGAAGAACTGCTGCGGCTTGCGATGGAAAGCCGTAAGCGAGTCAAAGACCAACTAGCACGGATCGACAGCACTTATCCCGAGGTCGATTTCCATTTTCTCGGTTCAGACGGTGCGAAGCGGCGCATTACCACCATTGAAGAAGAGGAATTCCCTCAATTCTATCACTTAAGGCCGACGCTGGCAGCCATGGATCAGAACGAGGGCGCGGCGACGGCCATCAGCACGCAGTCACTGCCCACAGAAGATAGAGGCGCGGCCGCGCCGGCTGCTTCGCCCATGCCCATGGTCAAGCCTGTTTCAGAGCTTGCTCAGGGCCATCACGTCTTCCCGGAAAGCCGCAAAGGCGTCAGCTATGACAAGCTTTTCGGGCCATATATCGACGGAGCGAGCCGCATAATCGTGACGGATCCGTATATCCGATTGTTCTACCAGCACCGGAATGTCATGGAATTCGTCGAAATGGTTATCCGCCGGAAGCAGCCGGAGGATCAGGTTCTGATTCATCTTGTGACAGGACCAGACGATGGAAACGTACCCCGCCAGCGCGAACTGCTTGATTCAATTACGATGGCCTGCGCGGGCACAGGGGTCGATTTTAGCTATGCCTTCGATACTTCCGGTGCAGCGCATGCCCGAGATATCGTTACAGACACTGGGTGGAAGATTGTCCTAGATCGAGGCCTCGATATTTTCCAGCCACCGGTCAAGACGGACGGCTTTTCACTCGGCGATCGGCTTCAGGATCACCGGACTATCAAGGGCTTTTATGTAACCTATGTCAGGGTCACGGATGAGCAACACAAGACCTCATGACCCCTGCTTGATCAACATACTGCTTCTCGAAGGCGAGGCGCCATCTGAAGGCCTTGGCCTTCAGTTTTGCCTCTTGGCTGTCTCGCGCCGATCGAGATGGCCAGCTTGCGTTTGCCCGCGGCCAGGCGCTTGACCCTTTCGAACGCGCATGAGCGCAGGTCGAGGGTTGGATCCTGGGCGTCGGCGGTACCATCGGCGCTACGATGGCGAATCCCTTCGAGGGAGCGAGCACGACACGACATTGAAGGCGCCAAGGTCTTGCCCCGAGCACACATAGTTGGCCCTCAGTTCGTTCTACCGACCACCTTCACATTCGAAACACGCAGAACCACGCTCCGAATTGGTCAACCATATCAGCGACTTACAAGAAGCGTACTAGATCCCGAAGTCATCAGCTTTGGAGAGAATAGCCTTGGGAGAGAGCCATTCGGCCCTTCCGGCGCTGAGGCCGGTCAACAGGTCCAGCTTGGAATGCCCACGGTTATTGGGCTTTCGAGAGGTCCGCCGAGGCGGGAGAGACTGTCAGATCGACGGTGAATGGCGGTGGAAGCGGACCTGGGATCCAACGTTCTCCGGTTTCTGCCTATTCGTTGTGCGCCCCCTTGAACGTGTGGAAGGCCATACCTCTCCCTATCCATCGATCGTGGCCAGGGACCTAGCCCTC
>Ga0255171_1000125_pt1 | contig 30168 bp, 53 predicted proteins | sample Atl_Yuk_RepB_8d_FD_183176 | JGI IMG/M metagenome (GOLD analysis project Ga0255171, IMG submission 183176) | Freshwater microbial communities from Altamaha River, Georgia, United States - Atl_Yuk_RepB_8d | ecosystem: Environmental > Aquatic > Freshwater > River | place: USA: Georgia | collected...
GGTTACGGACTTCATCAACGATGTTAAATACTGCGGTGGTCTTCGTGAACTGGAAGCAATCCAAGAACGCTTAAAAAGAAAAGAATACAAATTTGAAACACAATTAGAATAATTTAGTTATATTTGTACTCGGTTCGCCTTCCACATTATAGAACCTAAAAGAAGTTACTAACCCTTGTAATGAAGTCGAAGTGGAAGCCGACGGAGTTGCGAGGGTTTTTTTATGACTTAAATTTAGACAAATGGCTAAAGACAAAAAAGGATTTATCTTGTATTGCGATATGCAATATACGATAGAAAAACTAACTGACGAACAAGCAGGTAAATTGTTCAAACATATTCTTCGTTACGTTAATGATGAAGACCCAGTAGCAGAAGATTTTTTAATTGAAATTGCTTTTGAACCTATTAAACAACAACTTAAACGCGACCTTGTTAAGTTTGAAGATACCAAAATAAAGCGAAGCGAAGCAGGTAAAGCAGGTGCTAACAAAAGGTGGCAAACGGAAGCAAAAGATAGCAAACGCATACAAACGATAGCAAAAATAGCTGATAAAGAGAATGTAAAAGATAATGTTAAAGTAAAAGATAAAGAAAATATATATAGACGCTTCGCTCATTTATCTATGTCTATGGATGAATTTGATAAGTTAAGGTTATCGTGGAATGAACAACAAATAAACGACACTTTAGACGAAATAGAAAATTATTCTAAAAACAAACAATACAAAAGTTTATATTTGACTGCTAAAAAATGGTTAACTAAAAACCACCCACCACCAAAAGACGAACCATTTAAGTTCCCTTGGCAATAATTAAAAACGAACTATGAAAGGATTTAAAGTAACAAAAGCACACGAAGTAATAGACGACCTTTTCAGGTATAGAAACAATTACAACGAAAAAGGTAAGTATCTTGGTTTCGAAGGAATGGACGAATATTATTCGATGAGTTTAGGGAATTGCACGGATTGGACGGGATTTCCTATGTCAGGTAAAACGCAAGTACTTATGGAGTGTTTAATGAATACGAGCCGTTTTTATGGTTGGAAACATTTAGTTTATTTTCCTGACGTAGGTTCTAACGTTGAAATTATCGCTGACTTAATTAACAAGAAAACGGGTAAAAGTTTTAATCCTGAAGCATTTAACGTAATAACGGACGATGAAATAATAAATGCAATAGATTGGATAACGCACCACTTTAAGGTACTAACGCGAAGCGATATTAAAGCCAAACTAACACCGATTGAATTTTGGGACTATGCGGTTCAGCTAAAAAAAGACGAAGGATTAGAAACTGCTTCTATTGATTCTTGGAAGGACTTAAACCACCCTTACAACGATTATGGTGGTTATGCTCAGTATTTAGAGTTCGTTCTTCCGTATCGTAACCAAATCGCAGAAGACAACGACTTACACCTGCATACTATTATTCATCCCAAGTTAACCGAAAAGGAAAACGGAAAAAGAAGCGCACCAGTTCCATACGATTTAAAAGGCGGTTCGGAATGGTTTAACTCGGGAAAATGTATGATAACCGTACACCGAGATGACCCGACTTACTATAAAGCGGAATTGTATTTTAACAAGATTAAACCGCGTTCAAACGGGAAAATAGGTAAACACGAAATCTTTTTCGATAAAGAAAAATTAGTTTACTTTGAACAGGAACAACACGGGAACACATTAATTAAAAAATACGCTAAAGCAAAATAATGGACGATTTCACAACACTAAGAGCGCAGGTTTTACTTTCTCACACTTACTTAAAGATTCAGGGAAGTTTAGACGAAATAAAAGCGAAGAACCCTAACCGAACCGATTTAATTGATTCAATGGAAGAAACATTAGAACATATACAAGAATGTAAGGTATATTGGAATCAACTCGAACAAGAATACCGAGCGTTGCGCCAAAACGCTTATCGATTAGAATTAGTTAACTTGGACTTAAAGACGGAAAATAACCGCTTAGAAGCAATAAATAAAGCCTTAAATTATGAATAGAATAAAAGGTTTATATATATGTAAATGTTACAGGATTATAGATAATAAATTACAGCCTGTATTAAAATATGGAAAAACAAATAATATAAATACAAGAATGTATTTTTATAATAAAAATGGTTTAGCTTATAAATTAATTGCATTTTTTCCGTGTAAAGATTTTATTGATGAAAGAGAAAATTTAATACACCAAAATTATGAAGCATATAGAATTACAAGAAGCGAACATATTTTATACGAAAAAGGTGAATTCAATCAATTATATGATATTGTTAAAGAGGCATCCGAAGTAACGATTAAAAAATTATATAATAAACAACGAAAATGGATAGGTTTCTCAATACAATAATATGAAGTGTAAGAACTGTAAAGCCGAATTTAATCCCGTTCGATTTAACCAAAAGTATTGCCTAGAATCCGATTGTGTTCGTGTTTGGGTAGAAACTGAAAAGGAAAAACAATGGAAGAAGAAAAAAAAGCAATTAAAAGACGAATTGCAAACCTTACCCGAGTTGCTTAAATTGGCTCAAATAACCTTTAACAAGTACATTCGATTAAGAGACAAGAATAAACCTTGTGTAAGTTGCGAAAAGCCGTTAGGCGCGAAATACGATGCGGGACATTATTTTAGTTTGGGTGGACACAAGGCAGTAACCTTTGACGAAGACAACGTACACGCTCAATGCGTAACGTGTAATCAATATAAACACGGAAACCTACTTAACTACCAAATCGGTATTCAGGAACGAATAGGCGCAGATAGATTAATAGAACTCCACGCAAAAGCACACGAAACCCGAAAGTACACACGCGAAGAACTTAAAGAAATAATAGAAACCTATAAACAAAAAATAAAAGAAATACAATGAAAGTAAAATTAGATTTAATGGAAATAGAATTGTGTAAATATATTGGAATAAGTAGAAGTAATATGGCAAGAAAAAATAATGTTATGGACGCAAAAATTGGAAATCAAAATGGAATTGAAGCAGATATTCAAGGATTTATGGCTGAATATGCTTTTGCTAAAAAATTTAATTTATTTCCTGATTTTGGTTTGTCTATAAGAAGCGGAAGTTACGATGGTATAACAAAAAAGGGTTATAGATATGATATAAAATCTACTAAAAATAAAAATGGTAATTTATTATCTACATTAAAAATTAACAATGATATAGATATTTATGTTTTGGCTTTTGTTGAAAACGATACAGTAGAATTTGTTGGTTGGGCAAATAAAAATGAATTAATAAATGAAAATAATATAAAAGATTTAGGACACGGCAAAGGGTATTTTTTAAGTAGAAATAAATTAAAAAAATTTACCTAAAATTTATTTTGTAATATAAAAAGTGTTATATTTGTATGTAATTAAAAATTTTACGCTATGAAACATTTATTTAAGTCGTTGGCGCAGTTCCAACAAGAAGTCCCTGTAATTCACAAGGGTACACAAGGCTTCGGGTATTCTTACGCTGATTTACCCGCTATCTTTGAAAAGATTAACCCGTTATTAGCCAAACACGGATTAGGCTTTACGCAGTTGCTTAATTCAAAAGATGGTTCGAATTACATAGTAACGGTAATTTTTCACGTTGAAACTGGAGAATCAATCGAAAGCCAAACTATTATACCACAAGTTACCTTAAAAGGAATGAACGATTACCAATCATTCGGGAGCGGTGTTACTTACTTTAGACGTTATGCGTTGAGTTCAGCACTCGGATTAGTTACGGACAAAGATACGGACGCTTCAGGCGAACAAGTAAAAGACGAACCAAAGAAGCCTACAATAGACCAAAAGCGTTTAGGTAAGGCTTTAGAAGCAATCTCAGAAGGTAAATACACTAAAGACGAACTACTATCTAACTTTAGTTTAACTGATTCACAAATAAAATTACTTGAAAACGTATGAAAGTCCGATGTTCTCAAATTGGTAAGATAATGACTAACCCCCGTAAGTCGGGGGAAGTCCTAAGCCAAACCGCAAAAACGTACGTTCAAGACCTTGTGTTATTAGAAAAGTACGGAATCCGTAAAGAGTTTTCCAGTAGATACACCGACAAAGGAAACGATGTAGAAGAACTTTCGATAGCATTGGTTAACGAGGTATTGAATTACAAGTTCATTTACAAGAACGATGAACACTTTGAAAACGATTGGGTTACAGGAACTCCCGACGTAAACACGGACGAAGTATTAATAGACGTTAAGAGTTCTTGGGATGCTTCTACATTCCCGTTCTTTGAGACCGAAATACCAAACAAAGATTATTACTATCAACTTCAAGGGTATATGTGGCTAACTGGCAAACAAGAATCCGTGTTAGCGTATTGCTTAATTGATACTCCGTTAGAAATGGTTGAAGACGAAGTAAGGAGAGCGCATTGGAAACTACATCTAATTGACGAAAACACGGAACTACGTCAAGAAGTAGAATCTAAACACAAATTCGGACACATACCAAATAATCGCAGGGTTAAATATTGGTTTGTTCAACGTGATGAACAAGTAATTGAGCAAATCAAAGAACGTGTAGAACTATGCCGAGAATACTATAATCTTTTAATGAAAACGATATGAAACAAACAGCAGTAGAGTGGTTACAAAAACAATTAGAGTGTTTTGGAAATAAATATGAACTACAAATGTCTTGGGCTACAGTAGATGAGTTACTTGAACAAGCCAAAGAAATGGAGAAAGAGCAGATAATTAATGCATTAATGACGAGTGAAGTTGAATTATTAGCTTGGGGTATATCAGCAGAACAATACTACAACGAAACATATGAAAGCAATACTTGAATTTAACCTACCTGAAGACGAAGCAGAATACTACTGTGCAAATAAAGGAACTGCGATGTTAAACGTACTTTGGGAACTTCGTGATGAACTACGCAAAATGTACAAATACGAAGAACTAAACGAAGACGAATGGAAAATAGTTGAGCGAATGCGGGATTTTCTAAACGATAGCTTAAACAACCACGAAATAAACTTAAATAAATAACAAATGGAAACAAAAAACAACACGGGAGCGATTTTTAAGAACGACAAAAAGACGAAGGAAACGCACCCTGACTATAAAGGCAAGGGAAATTTTAAAGGTGTAGAATTTGATATAGCTTGTTGGATGAAAGAATCCAATAAGGGAACGAAATACTTTTCGTGTTCATTTAGCGAACCTTATGTGAACGAAACCCCGAAACAAGTCCACACCCAAATAATAGACGAAGACGATTTACCCTTTTGATTATGTTTATAGACGATAACTCCTTACGAAAAGAACTGAAGCAAATACTCCTTACAAAAACACGAAACCAAGTAGTTAAGGAAATAAAGCAACGAGGTTTAAAGATGCACCAATATACAATAGACCGTTTTTTATCAGGCGCATTGGTAAGCATCAAAACACTACGAACACTTGATGAATACGTTTACCGAGTAAGTAAAGGAATCTAACATTAAGCCAACTTTCGTAGTCGGTTTTTTTGTTTTTTGTTGTGATTAGAAATTAATCATTATATTTGACTACAAAATAAACAATGGAATGGCTTAACATCGTAGCTAAAGACCACAAAGAATGGGTTAAACTGGTCAAGAGTTTTGGCGAGGATTTCTTTGCCGAAGACATCGTGCAAGAAGCCTACCTACGATTACACAAGTATTGCAAACCTGAAAACATTATTCAAGATGGGCAAGTCAATAAAGGTTTTATGTATTTTGTTTTACGCAATCTTTACTTATTACACGTTAAGGCTGAAAAGAAGAACGAAATGGTAAACCTTGACAACTTACCATTACTAAAAGACGAACCAACCAACCTAACTAAAGAAGAAGCCTATACAAGATTACTCAATAAGATACACGAAGAAGTAGATTCTTGGCATTGGTATGATAAACAACTTTTCACAATCTACAAAGACACGGATTTAAGTATTAGAGACATCGCAAAAGAAACTACAATCAGTTCGAGTTCAATTTTTAATACATTAAAGAACTGCAAAAGCAAAGTAAGGAATAAGTTTAAGGAGGATTACGAGGACTACAAAAACACGGATTACGAATTAATTAAATAAAATAAATATGGCACGAAGAAAAAAACAAGCAGAAGGCTTAGGCGATACCGTTGAACAAGTTTTAGAAGTTACAGGAATAGCCAAGGTAGCTAAATGGGTATTAGGAGAGGATTGCGGATGCGAAGAACGTAAAGCAAAACTAAATGACCTTTGGAGATACACTAAACCAGAATGCCTAACGGAAGACGAATACAAATATTTAGATGAATTTTATTCTAACTTAAAAAATTCTGTAAGTCCTAACCAACAAAGAGAAATATTAAAAATTTACAATAGGGTTTTTAAACAAAAAATGCAACCAACTTCGTGCGGTTCGTGTCTTCGCGAAGTAGTAAACAAGTTAAACAAGTTATACGCAATCTATAAAGAAGAACAAAATGCCGATACCACAACCAACGAGTAACGAAAGTGAAAAAGAATTTATCCAACGTTGTATGGATGATTCTAAAATGAAAGACGAGTACGACATAGACCAACGTTTTGCAGTTTGTCAAGATGCGTTTAAAACCAAGTTAGCTGGCGAAAAGATTTCTTTTGACTTTGACGGAACGTTAAGCACAAAAAAAGGATACGAAAAAGCGAAGCAACTAATTAATGAAGGCGCAGAAGTGTATATTATTTCAGCAAGGCAAAATAAAGACGGAATGTTAAACAGAGCTAATCAGTTAGGAATACCCGAAAGTAGAATTTATGCAACAGGTTCTAATAAAGCAAAGATTGAAAAAGTCAAAGAGTTACAAATTGAAACGCATTACGACAATAACACGGATGTAATAAAAGAACTCGGAAACATAGGAAGACTTATTTAGATGTGTAGTTTAACTCTTAAAAGCGACTATTACATAGTTTTTATGCACCCAACAAAGCATAAAAAAGACTGGAACGCTTTAAGATTAATAATGAAAGTAACAGAAATAAATTATTGCGTGTTCATAGATTACTCAATTGACTTTATGGAAATACACGGAGTAGAGAAAGACGAATTCAAATTATATACTTATAACCCTAATTAAAAGAAAAATGGCAAAAGTAGGAAGACCAAGAAACTTAAACAGCCCTGAACAACTTTACGAACTATTTGAAAACTATAAATCCTACGTAAAGGCGAACCCAAGGTTAAAAATAATACATGGAGGTAAAGACTTCGAAGAAAGAGTAGAACCATTAGAATGTCCTCTAACAATGGAAGGCTTTGAAATTTATTGCTGGAACGAAGTAGGCGAAGTAGAACAATATTTTAAAAACGTTGATAAAAGATATTCAGAATATATCCCCATCTGTTCACGTATTAGAAAAGAAATACGCCAAGACCAAATAACTGGTGGCATGGTGGGGCAGTATAACGCAAGTATTACACAGCGTTTAAACAACTTAAAAGAACAAGTTGAACAAACAAATATTGAACAACCTTTATTCAAATTAGATGCTGACGATAACCAATGAAGATAACATGGAGCTAATGGCTCGCTATCCTGATAAGTATTTTGATTTGGCTATTGTTGACCCGCCTTATGGGATAGGTGAGGATGGAGGCGATAAAAAAAGAGGTACTAAAGGAATAAAAACACCTATTTACACAAAAAAATATTGGGATACTACAACGGCTTCAAAAAAATATTTTAAGGAATTAAAAAGAATATCTAAAAATCAAATTGTTTGGGGTGCGAATCATTTTATTGAAAATCTTATGGCTACAAATTCAAGTTGTTGGATAGTATGGGATAAAGATAATACTGGTGATTTTGCAGACTGTGAGCTTGCTTGGACTTCATTTAAAACAGCAGTTAGAAAATTTGAATTTAGATGGAATGGAATGTTACAAGGAGATATGAAAAATAAAGAAATACGAATCCACCCAACACAAAAACCAGTAGCACTTTACAAATGGCTTTTAGATAAATATGCTAAACAAGGCGACAAAATACTTGACACTCATTTAGGTAGTGGCTCAATAGCAATAGCGTGCCATGATTACGGCTTTGATTTAACGGCTTGTGAACTTGACAAAGAGTATTTTGATAAAGCAATGCAAAGAATAAATAACCACACGGCACAAACTAAATTATTTATATGAAATCAGCAGTAGATATTGCATTTGAAGAATTAAACAAATGGAGAATAAAAAATTTTGGTGAAGATGCTTTAATTGGAATACCTCAAGAAGTTTTAGATAAAGCAAAACAAGTTGAAAAGAAACAAATACTTAATGCTTTAAGTATAAATGAAACTGAATTACTATGCTGGGGAATAACAGCTGAAAAATACTATAAATTAAACTATGATAATAACGACAGCAATCCGTAAAATAAATAGTTTAAAAAAACGAATCAAAATAATTCAGGGTGGAACTTCTGCGGGGAAAACATACGGAATCCTACCGATATTAATAACAAAGGCTGCTACATTTCCAAGAACTGAAATAAGCGTAGTAGCTGAAACTATCCCACATTTAAGACGGGGTGCGTTAAAGGATTTCCTAAAAATAATGAAATGGACGGGTAGATTCTTTGAGGATAGGTTTAACAAGTCATTACTGCGTTATGAGTTCGCAAATGGAAGCGTAATAGAATTCTTTTCAGCAGACGATTCGAGTAAACTACGCGGAGCAAGGCGCGATATTCTTTATATCAACGAATGTAACAATGTTACTTTTGATTCCTATAACGAGTTGGCTATACGAACACGAAAGGAAGTATATTTAGATTTCAACCCAGCAAACGAATTTTGGGTGCATACGGAACTAAAAGACGAACCCGACTCCGATTTTTTAATTCTAACCTACAAAGATAACGAAGCCTTAGACCAATCAATAGTAGACCAAATCGAAAAGAATAAAGACAAAGCGAAGACGTCAACGTATTGGGCGAACTGGTGGAAAGTTTACGGCGAAGGTCAATTAGGAATGCTCGAAGGAGTAGTTTTTTCAAATTGGAAACAAATAGACACAATACCCAAAGAAGCGAAGTTGTTAGGAATAGGGTTGGACTTTGGTTACACTAACGACCCGACTGCAATAATAGAAATATACAATTACAACGGGCAACGAATAGTAAATGAATTAGCATACCAAACGGGGTTATTAAATAGCGACATCGCAAAATTGCTACCGAAAAACGTAGTGGTGTATGCAGATAGTTCCGAACCGAAATCAATAGACGAAATTAAACGCTACGGAATCACGATTAAAGGAGTAACCAAAGGCAAAGATTCGATAAACTACGGAATAGATGTTATTCAGCGCAACGAATACTTAGTAACTTCGAATAGTCAAAACCTAATCAAAGAACTACGTTCATACGTTTGGGATACGGACAAACAAGGCAAACGATTAAACAAGCCAATAGATTTTAATAACCACGCTATTGATGCGTTCCGTTATCACGAAATGGAAACGCTTGGGATAGGTTCAAACTACGGAAGCTATGCAATACGATAAAACAAACGATATGCAAGTAATGATTGCACGAGTTGAGCAATACATTTACGAGCGTACTGGCAAACGAGTTCGAATAGTGTTCAATAATATGGCACGTTTTACGGCTCACTTTGAAATGCTTATTCACGCACACGAGTATGTTGTGAATTACAAAAACACGAATAAATAGTTTATAAGTTATGAAGTTAGACATCACCGTTCCGAGTTCAATTAGCGAAATCCCTTTAGTGAACTACCAAAAGTTCCTGAAGTTGCAACAAACGTCCAACGACGAGGAATTTATAGCGCAGAAAATGATTGAAATATTTTGCGGAATAGAACTAAAGGAAGTTGTTAAAATGAAACTGACAAGCGTTAACGAATTGATATTACACTTTAAAAAAATATTTAACGAAAAACCAAAATTCAAACCTACATTTAAAATCGGAAACATTGAGTTTGGGTTTATTCCTGACTTGGAAAATATAAGTTTTGGCGAATATGTAGATTTAGATAACTATCTTTCGAAGTGGGATGACTTCCACAAGGCAATGGCGGTAATGTACCGACCTATCAAAATACGAAACAAAGATAAATACGAAATAATAGAATACACGGGAGCGGGTGAATACTGCGATTTAATGAAGTTTGCGCCGATGGACGTAGCTATTTCGGCTTCGGTTTTTTTTTGGACTTTAGGAAACGTGTTATTAAACGCTACCCTAAATTATTTGGAGAACGAACTGAAGACGATGAACAAGACCGAACAAGCGACTTTAGCGCACGAACTCAGTTCGGGAAAAAGTGGGGATGGTATAGCTCAATCTATGGACTCGCTAAAGGAGACCTTACAAAATACGACGAGGTTGTTAAATACGGATTATATAAATGTCTTACCTATCTTACCTTTGAAGCAGAAAAAAACGAAATAGAAATAATGGAAATTAAAAAAAGTCATAAATGAACGGATACTATTCTTTACTAAACGAACTAAAAACACACTTTAACGCAGACCCGTTAGTTAATACCGTGTCGCAAGGTTCAATATTCAACGTTGACTTAGGTAAGCAAACTATTTTTCCATTGGTTCATATAATGGTTAATCAGGTTACGTTTAACGACAACGTAATAACTGCGAATGTTACTTTGATGGCTATGGATAACGTAAGCCAACGAAAAGAAGAAGCACCCAACACGTTCGAAACTGCGGATAACGAAATAGACGTTTTAAATACTCAGCTTGCGATTTTAAACCGAGCGTTTGAGATGCTTAAACACGGAAATATTTGGGACAACCTTTACCACCTAAACGGAGCGCCAACGTGCGAACCTTTTATAGAACGATTTGAAAACTATTTAGCGGGTTGGGCTATGACCTTTGATGTTGATTTTCCTAACGATATGACACGTTGTTAATGGAAAAAGAACTACAACTTAAAGCCTTAGAGCAATTTCGCGACTATGTTATAGCAAAAGCGAAAAGCAATTTGCGCAAAAAAAATGCTTCAGGCAATTTAAGTAAAAGTTTAACGGCAGATATTAAAGTAATGCCTAATTCGATTCGTTTCTTTTTTGAGATGGAAGAATACGGATTTTATCAAGACCAAGGAGTTCGAGGTGTAAGTAGTGGGCGAAGTTTAAGTGGGTTTCGATTTGGTTCGGGTACTGGTAAAGAAGGCGGGTTAACTGAAGGTATTAAAAAGTGGGTTAGGCAAAGACGAATCCAATTCAGGGATAAAGGTGGAAGGTTCTTATCAAAAGACGCTACTGCTATGCTCATAACTCGTTCAATTTGGCAAAAGGGAATAAAACCTTCAATGTTTTTTACGCGACCATTTGAAGCGGCATTTAAGAACTTACCTAACGAATTAATAGATGCTTACGGATTAGAATCCCAAGAACTATTTGACACGATAATGAAAGAAAATTTTAAAAACTATGATAATAAATAGAATATTTGCACGAAGTCCGTACATAATAGAGATAAACGAAATAGGACAAGCGGGAAGTAAGGTAGAACTTTACATTTATTACAACGGAACAACACCACCGAGTTCACCGAGTTACACACTTGAAAAACTTATTCCAGCAAGTAATAATACGCAGACGTTGTACAATATTTCTCCTTATCTAATGGAGCAAATAAAACACGATGCGTTTATAAATAATTATTCTACTGATGGTGGTTTATTGGGTTTTAATCAATACGTTTTAGTTGACGTAAAGCGTTACAAATTAGTTTTGAATACCTACGTTTTGTTGGATACAATAACTTATTGGGCGTACGATGGGTTTGGGTATTATTCACAAGGTTACAATCCGTCTCACGGTCAAGCAATGCCAGTACATTTAGACGAAATGGATTATTACTTTTGGTCGGATGCAAATAATAATCCAAGTTTAAATCAATTAGAACGGGCGGGTACGTTTACGGCTTATTTGGAAGTTGGTTGGACGGTACAATATACGCAGTTACAAACGGGGTTAACGCATTCATATACAATTAGTGCAGATAATATGTACAACCTTTATCGTGTTTACCCAAGTTACTATCTTACGGGAAACAAAGTTGAAATCTTTACTCCTACTTCCGTATTGAGTTGGACTGCTACATTTAATCCAATGGAAGAATGTAGATACGATGTACAAGTAGTGGACTTCATTAATATGTACGGAGCGTGGCAACGTGAATTCTTTTTTAAAGCGTCTTTTGAAAGTTTGGCAACAACAACAACTGAATTTAATTTAATGCAAACAATGGGGTTATTTGGAAGTTGGGACACCAAAGCCAACCAACGTCAAACATTTAACACAAACGGAATAATTAGCTACCGAGTAAATTCGGGATGGGTTGACGAATCATTTAATTCAAACCTACAACAATTAATGTTAAGCGAGCGAATCCTACTTAATAACGAACCCGTAAAACTCAAAACAAAAGAAATCGAAAAGCAAAAGAACATAAACAACAAAAAGATTAATTACGTTTTGGAGTTCGAACAAAGCAACGACTTAATAAATAACGTTATCTAATGAAAAGGCAAGTTCGCATCTTTGTAGAAGGAATGGAATTAGATTTATTCAACGATGAAAATATCGAAGTAAATTCTACGATTCAAAACATTCAGGATATTAGCAAAACCTATACCGACTTTTCGCAATCGTTCACAATACCAACGAGCGCAAACAATAACAAGATATGGCAGTACTTCTACGAAAACGCGGTTAATAGTTCAATCAATTACCAAGAACGCTTAAATGGCTACATTGAAATAGATATGACGTTTTTTCGTAGGGGTAAAATCCAAATGGAAAAGAGCCAACTAAAAAACGGACAACCTGACAACTATACGATAACATTCTACGGAGACGTTACAACACTTAAAGATATTTTAGGCGAAGATTTGTTAAGTGATGTTAACTACACGACAATAAACCACGATTACAATTTCACGGAAGTATTTACCCGAATAACTGATATTGGAAACGATTACGATGTATGCTACCCACTCATCACTTCAAATAGAATATGGGAATACAACAACGCAATTAATTCGGCAGACATTCCCGCTTGGTTAATTGGTTCGCTTGGTTTAACTGCTAACGATATTCACACAAATGCGGGTGCTATTGATTATCGTGAGTTATTTCCAGCAGTTCGGGTAAAATCTATTTTCGATTGTATTCAACAAACGTACGGAATCAAATTTAACGGAGCATTCTTAACCGACCCGAAATTTACTCAGGCTTACCTATGGTACAAGAATAAAAATACTTATGAATTTACAGGAGAGGCGCAAGATATTATTTTTAATTCTTTGATTGCGTCTTCTACCCCAGTTTATCCGTTGACTAATTACGTTGACACAACACAAGGAAAAATTACAACCATATTCCAAAACGGAGCATTTTTGCAAAGCATTATTTTAAATGTCAATTCAGTTTCAAGTACAACAATTCCTTATTACATAGATATTTATCGTAATGGAGCGTTATATGGCACTTTAAATTGCTTAGGAACTACGGTAAACGGAAACTTAATCACGATTCCAAACATTCAGGGTTTAAATGATTACTATACTTTTCAAGTTAGAAGCACGGCTTCGTTGGTTGTAGATTTCACTATTGAGTATCGTGTGTGGTATTTAGTTGTTGGTCTTCCTACTTACGATTACGTTACATACGACACTTTCACGAACACGCTAACAACTTACACCGACTTGGCGCAGTTAGCACCGCAAATCAAAGTAAACGAGTTCGTAGCGGGTATTTTAAAGCAATTTAACTTAACGTGTTTTGGTACTGGGTTAATTAACGGAACTTTCAATTATACTATTATTCCTTTGGCGGATTGGTACGCTTCAGGAGCAGTCATAGATATAACTGAGTTCACGGATAAAACCGAAATAGGAATAGACCGCGTAAAACTTTACAAAAAGATAGGGTTCGCATTCCAAGAATCTAATAGTTTAATGAATAAAGCATTTTACAATCAGGGGTTAAAAGAATACGGAAACACGGAATATCAATATCCTTACGATGGTGGAGAGTTTAGTATTCAAGTACCTTTTGAAAACTTATTATTTAATCAGTTTTACCACGCAGGAAGTCCAACGGGTTTACAAGTAGGTTATTCTTTAGACCCTTCGTTTAGTCCATACATACCAAAACCTTGTTTACTTTACAAGTTTGGCGGTATTAATTTAACCGACCACATAGTTTACACGGACGGAGTGGCTCACGTTAGTAATCACGACTATATGATGTTCGGACAAGACCTAACCGACAACGGAATAGATTACTCGTTGAACTTTGCGCCTGAAACAAGTTCGTACTGGTTAGCACCGATTCAACAATCAATATTCGCAACGTATTATTTTCCTTACTTAGCTAATTTGTTTAATCCTAAGAACAGGCTAACAACGATTAAGGCAAACTTACCCGTTTCGATTTTGACAAGCCTACAACTAAACGATAGGCTAATCATACGAGACAAGAGATATATCATAAACGAATTTAAAACGAACCTTGTAAGCGGTGAAACCACGTTCCAGTTATTGAATGATTTTATGCCGCTTTTCCCTGAAAGGATAATTAACACAGATACGAATCAAGATGGTATAAGCGTTCCGATTACTTTACCGCAGTTGGCAAATAGAGCAGCATTTTCGTGCGACAACCCCGACGTTATTTTACCCGACCCGATATTAGAAAGCCAAATGGTAACATTTATTTTACCACGAGCAAAAGAACCTGATGTAATTACAATTAACGTAAATTTTGATTTTACAAACGGACTTACGCAAGTACAACCAATAATCATAATTAGACAAGAATGAGTTACATTAATCAAATCGTACAACTTTTACAAATAGCTGATTTCGTAGGCGAACACGAATATATAGAAATCGCAAAAGGAAAATACAAACTTCACTACGATTTTAAAGGAACGTACAAACAAGCAATGAGAGAGTTTAAAATACAAAGACAAAAGAAAAATGGCAGAAAAAAGAACTATTGAACTTGAGATACAAGACAACACCAAAAGTTTAAAGGCGCAATATAAAGAAGCAGTAATTGAACTTCAAAAAGTTTCTGCTGCATACGGAGAAACAAGCGCCGAAGCAATCCAAGCCGCAAAAGCAGCCGCACAATTAAAAGACCAAATACAATTTACAAATGATTTAGTAGGTTCATTTAATCCTGATGCAAAATTTAACGCATTAAGTAAATCTTTTGGTGGTGTATTAGATGGATTCCAAGCCGTTGAAGGTGGTTTAGCTTTAATAGGGGTGGAAGGTGAAAGCGTACAAAAAGCAATGCTAAAGGTTCAAAGTGCTATGGCACTATCGCAAGGTATTCAGGGGCTAATGGAAGCTAAAGATTCATTTAAACAACTTGGAAGCGTAGCAAGTGATGCTTTTAAAGGTATGAAAGGTGCTATGTTAGCTTCGGGAATTGGATTATTTATTGTGGCATTGGGAACTGCCGTAGCGTATTGGGACGATATAAAAGCTGCGGTTAGTGGCGTTAGTAAAGAACAAGCAAAAGCATTTAAACAACAAGAACTTAGCGCAGAATTAGCGCAAAAGAAAGTAAAATCATTTGAATCAGAGGCAAAACTTTTAAAACTTCAAGGCAAAAGTGAACAAGAAATAAATATAATTCGCGCCAAAAGATTAAATAATGGAGTTGCAGAACAAGAAGCCTATATTAAGGCAATGAAATCAAGACAAAAAATTGAAGTTGATGCGGCTAAAAGAAATGCTAAAATTGCAGAATCGGTGGTAAAATTTTTTATGGATAGTATTTTTATGGTGCCAAAATATATTGCTAAAATGACGGATTTATTATTAATTCCAATCAATAAAGCAATTACATTTATGGGTGGTAAAGCTATTCCGACTTTAACTGCAGGTATGGACGAATTGGAAAATATAGCTGCTAAAAAAATTGCCAATTTTATTTTTGACCCTGAAGGTGTAAAAAGCGAAGGTGATAAGGCAATAGCAGAGGCAAATAATGTTTTACAAGATTTAAAAGACCAAGCTATAGACAATGAATTAGCAATGCGAGAAGCCTTACAAGGAAGCCAAAATAATGCAAATCAAACAAAAGCAGAAAACGAACGAAAATTTAATGAAAATTTACAATCATATTATGATAAATTAGAAGCTGACAGACAAGCAAAAATTACGGATGCTCGTGAAAAAGAAATACAAGAACTTGCAAATCATTATGATGAACTTTATGCGGCTGCTGATAAAGCTGGACAAGATACAAACGAATTACAAAAACAACACGCAATACAAATTGGGTTAATAAATAAAAAATATGATGAAATTGATTTACAAGCAAAACGAGAAAAAGAGGCAAAGGCTTGGGAGTTAGAAAAAACAAATAGGCAACTACAAATAGATGGAATGAAGGAAGGTAAAGCAAAGGAATTAGAAATAATTGATTTGGCTTACGATTCCGAATTAATGGCATTAAAAAATAATTTAGATGCTAAAACAATTAGTGAAGAAAATTACCAAAAACAAAAAGCGTTAATTGAAGAAAAATACGGAAAACAAATCGATGATACTAACGCTAAATTTGATAAACAAGACCAAGAACGAAGACAAGCCGCAATACAACGAAACGCGGATTTTGCTAAACAAGGGTTAACAATTATTTCCGACCTTACAGAATTATTTGGTAAGAAAGGAGAAAAACAAGCGCGTAAAGCGTTTAATATTAAAAAGGCTGCAAGTATATCAACCGCATTAATTGACACGTTCCTAAGTGCAAGAGCGGCGTATTTATCGCAGTTTACTCCAGTACCTGACCCAAGTTCCCCCGTTCGTGGTGGTATCGCTGCGGGGTTAGCCGTTGCAAGTGGATTAGTAGGGGTTGCTAAAATAGCATCACAAAAATTTGAAGGCGGTGGTTCGTCTTCAGGTGGTGGTGGTAGCGAAGGTGGTGGTGGTGGTATGAGTGGCGGTAGTCAAGCACCTTCGTTTAACGTAGTAGGTAATAACGGACTAAACCAATTAGCCCAACTTCAACAACAACCTACACAAGCCTACGTAGTTAGTGGACAAGTTACAACGGCTCAAAGTTTGGATAGAAATCGAATACAAAACGCAACACTTTAAAACAAATTAAATTAATAAGTTATGAGAATCATTGAATTAATCATAGACGAAAAAGACGAACAAAGCGGAATAGATGCGGTTAGCGTTGTACATTCTCCCGCAATCGAAGAAAACTTTATAGCCCTAAATAAACACGAAATCGAACTTAAAGAAGTTGACACCGAAAAGAGAATTTTAATGGGTGCGGCTTTGATTCCTAACAAACAAATATACCGCCGTAACGCAAAGAACGAAGAATACTATATTTACTTTAGTTCGGACACGATTCGTAAAGCAAGTGAATTGTTTTTAATGCGTTCAAACCAAAATAACGCTACTTACGAACACGAAAAAAAGTTAACAGGTTTAAGCGTTGTAGAATCGTGGATAATCGAAGACGAACAAAAAGACAAAAGTAAACTATACGGATTCGACCTACCTAAAGGAACTTGGATGATTTCGATGAAAGTAAACAACGATGAAGTTTGGAACGATGTTAAGGAAGGCAAAGTTAAAGGCTTTTCAATCGAAGGTTATTTTGCTGATAAATTCGAAATGAGCGCAGAAGAGGACGAAGCAACCGAGGTAATTAACGAACTCAAAAGGTTGTTAGGAATCGAATTAGAATCTTACACGGACTACCCAAAAGGCGCAATCGAAAACGCTAAAACCGCTTTGAGATACGCAGAAAAAAACGGGTGGGGGGATTGCGGAACGGACGTAGGCAAACAACGTGCAAACCAATTAGCAAAAGGCGAACCAATAAGCGAAGACACCATAGCAAGAATGGCAAGTTTCGAACGCCACCGACAAAACTCAACTAAAGAATTAGGCGACGGGTGTGGGCGTTTAATGTGGTTAGCTTGGGGTGGAGATGAAGGTATAGAATGGGCGCAAAGAAAATTAGAACAAATTAAAAATAAATAAAATGAGCAACTTAAACATTATCCTAAACAAGTTAGGAAAAATCGAAGAAATTCACGAAACAAACTTAGGTAAACACGAAGTAGAGTTGGCTTTGGTTGACGATATTAAAAAACAACAGGACTCTTTAACTAAAAAATTCTTATCCGAAATGGATAAAATAGCAAAAGTAAGAGAGGAGATAAAAACAATAATATCTAATATTTCATCATTAAGTAATGAAGCAGATAAAACATATCAACAATCAATTAATTTAATGAAAAAAATAGATGAGTTAGGAGTTGCAATACCTAATGATTTAAATGCATCAACAAAAATATTATTTAATCAAAAAGATACTGCTAAAACATTAATAAAAGATTTAAATAACGCAATTAATTCATTGACATAAATTAAATGGCTAAACAAGTTGCAACTTCTAACCACGTTCAAAAGCCGAAGGTAAAGCGTCCTAACGTACACGCGAAATCTAAAACGAGCCAACTTAAAACGTCAAAGAATTATAAAAAACTAAATAGAGGTCAAGGATGAACGAAAACGGAAATAAACCAAGGGCAAGCCGTACAAGCGGTAAACGTGCGTGCCTATGTAAAGACGGAACATATAAGCGCAAATGTTGTACAGGTGAACTACAAAACCAAGGAATAGGAAGCGGTATTACACCACAACAACCACCCGCACCAAATTGGAATCCAAAACCATAAAAATGCAACAAACAAAAATTAAATAAGTTATTAAGTTATGAAAAACATTTTAGACAAAATCAACAAAGCCTACGATGTCGAAGCGACTAAAGTTGAGTTAGGTACGCACGAAGTAGAATTAGCCACATTACAATCTATTATTAAATTAGACGATGCCGCTTTTAAATTAAAAGACAAATCGTTAGCTATTGTAAAAAAAGCAAAAGATGCTTTAATTGATGCTTCAAATAATACTAATAATGTAATTAGCGCTTTTAATAAGGTAATTTCCGAAGTTGATGCAATAGAAAAGCAAGTAAAAGATTTAGGATTGAATTTACCAAACGAAGCACGTGTGGCACGTGATTCAGCAGTAAGAGAAATTTCACAATTTAATGAAATTAAAAACAAAATCAATTCAATTAAATTTTAATAATAAACAAAATGAAAAATAGCACACTATTAGAAAAAATCAAAGCGTTGTTATCTAACGAAATTAAGTTAGAACAAATGATGATGGCGGACGGAGTTACTAAAATCGAAGCCGATTCTTTTGAAACAGGAAAAGAAGTTTTTGTAGTAACTGAAGACGAACAAAAGATAGCAGTTCCCGTAGGCGAATATGAATTAGAAGACGGACGCATTTTGGTTATCGTAGAAGAAGGAATCATCTCGGAAGTTAAAGAGGTTAAAGAAGAAGAAGAAATGCCTGAAGCACCCGCCGAAGAAGTACCTACTGAAGCTAAAGCGCCCGAAATGAGCGAACCCGTATCTACTCCTAAGAAAACTATTGAATCAATTGTTAAAGAAACATTCTTTAGTGAAATGGAAAAACTTAAAGAAGAAAATGAATTGTTAAAAGCAGAATTGGCTAAACTATCCAAAGTTGACGAAGTCGCAGAAGAAAAGACCGAACTTAGTGAAGAACCTACCCCAATTGCATTTAACCCTGAAAACGAAGCTAAAACCGAGTTCACTAAAATCGGTAAAAAAGCACCACGCGGGATAATGGATTCCGTACTAAACAAAATTTACAAATAATTAAAAACAAGAAAAAATGCCAAATCCAAACATTACAACAACTTACGCTGGTCAGTGGGCAGGTAAGTATGTTTCAGCCGCTTTATTAAGCGCACCAACTATCGAAGGTGGCGGAGTTACCGTTATGCCTAACGTAAAATTCAAAAGCGTTATCCAACGTTTAGAGACAACTAACTTTTTGCAAGATGCAACGTGCGACTTTAACCCTGCGGGACAAGTTAACTTAACCGAGCGTGTTCTTGAAGTTAAAGACCTACAAGTGAATATGACACTTTGTAAAAAAGAGTTCCATTCAACTTGGCAATCAATTGAAATGGGTTATTCTTCTTTCGATACTTTACCAAAATCTTTTGCTGATTACCTAATAGCTTACGCTGCTGAAAAAGTTGCTGCCGCTAACGAGGTATCTATTTGGCAAGGTTCTGCATCAACTTCAGGACAATTTGACGGATTGTATGTAACTGCTTTGGCTGACCCTAACTTACCTGCTGCTCAATTAGTACCTTCAGTTGCTATTACTGCGGCTAACGTTATCGGCGAGTTACAAGCGGTTTACGATGCTATCCCTGCTTCTCTTTACGGAAAACCTGATTTAAAAATCTACGTTTCTCAAAACGTTGCTAAGGCTTACGTTGCTGCATTGGGTGGTTTTGCAGTTGCTGCTACTTCTAATTCGGGTGTTAACGCACAAGGTACAATGTGGTACAACAACGGAGCGTTGACTTTCAACGGATTGCCTATCTTTATGGCTAACGGGTTGCCAGTTGATAGTATGTTAGCTACAACTACTTCTAACCTTTACTTCGGTTGTTCTTTATTGAGCGACACGCAAGAAGTACGAGTAATTGATACTTCTGCTACATTAGGAGATGACAACGTACGTGTAATTATGCGATACGCTGCTGGTGCGCAGTACGGAGTTATTGAAGACATCGTAGTTTACGGATAATCAACCTAACCAAAATATAACGGGGTGGTGGATAAAACTGCCACCCTTTTTTTGTAAAACATTAAAAACATAAAATAAAATGAGCTGCGATATTTCACACGGAAGACAAGAACCTTGTAAAGACGTAGTGGGTGGGTTAAGAAACATCTACTTTATTAACTACGGGGATTTTGACGGAACAACAGACGTTACTTACGATACTGCGGTAGGTTACGAAGACGTAATTACTGCGATTGGCGGTAACATCAACAACATTTATAAATATGAATTGAAAGGAACTAACTCGTTTGAAACAACTATCACTTCTTCTCGTGAAAATGGTACAACTTTCTTCGAGCAAGTTTTGTCTATTCAATTAAAGAAACAAGACCAAATTACACACAAGCAAATTAAGTTACTTTCTTACGGAAGACCTAACGTAGTTGTAGAAACTAACAACGGAGATTTCTTTATTGCGGGATTGGTTCGCGGTATGGATGTAACTGCGGGAACTATTTCAAATGGTACTGCGCTTGGTGATATGACAGGATATTCTTTGACTTTGACTGGTCAAGAGGCAGTTCCTGCGAACTGGTTAGATTGCAACACCGAAGCACAATTAGTTACTTTGTTAGGTTCTCCTACGGTAGTTAATTCATAAGAACTTTGTTTCATAAGCGTTAAGGGGGTGGAAACACCCCTTTTTTATTGCACAAAAAAACGGAATAATAGTTATTAATATATGATAGTAGTTCAACAAACTAACGTAAGTCAAACATTTAATTTTATACCACGTTACGGAAGCGGTGTAACGCTTGAATTAATTGACGAAAACACAAACGTAAGCGTACCTGTTGCAGGTTCATTTACTACTGGGGATTACGTACATTCGTTTAGCGGTGTTTTGCCAACCATTGAAAATCATTTTTATTGGGTAATAATAAAAGACGGAGGAGGAAACCTACTATTAAAAGAACGAATGTTTTGCACTAATCAACCTATAAATACATTCTCGGTTAATAATGGGCAGTACATATCAAATCAAACAACTAATGACTTCATAATGTATGAGTAATAACGTACACATTTTACAACTTGCGGAATATCAACAACCGACTATCCAAGAATCTAAACGCGATGCGTGGGTAGAGTTCGGAGAAGATAACAACTACTTCGGTTACTTAATAGATAGGTATACGAAATCAACCACAAATAGCGCAATTATAAACAACGTAAGCCGTTTAATTTACGGCAAAGGTCTTAGCGCTTTAGACGCTTCAAAAAAGCCTAACGAGTACGCTCAAATGATGACGTTGTTTAGTCCTGAATGTTTGCGTAAAATGGTATTCGACCGCAAGTTATTCGGGCAGTTCGCTATGCAAGTTCACTACAACGAAAAGCACGACAAAATCTTAAAGGTTTACCACATACCCGTTAACTTATTACGTGCGGAAAAATGCAACGAAAAAGGCGAAATAACGGGGTATTACTATTCGGACAACTGGGAAGATGTACGCAAGTTCCCACCAACAAGGTTTAGTGCGTTTGGATACGGCAAAGACAAAATAGAAATAATGTTCGTTAAGCCTTACGGGGTTGGAATGAAATACTACGCTTATCCTGACTATCAAGGTGCTATACCTTACGCAGTTTTAGAAGAAGAAGTAAGCGACTATTTAATCAACGAAGTTCAAAACGGATTCTCAGGAACTAAGGTGGTCAACTTTAACAATGGAGTGCCAAGCGAAGAACAACAAGATTTAATAAGTCAAAAGGTTTTATCTAAACTTACTGGTTCGAAAGGTCAAAAAGTTATTGTAGCATTCAACTTAAACGCAGAATCAAAAACTACTGTGGACGATATTCCTTTAAACGATGCGCCCGACCATTACACCTACCTATCGGAAGAGTGTTTACGCAAAATAATGTTAGGTCATAACGTAACTTCGCCTTTGTTATTTGGTATTGCTTCAGCTAACGGATTTTCATCTAACGCAGATGAACTACAAAACTCGTTTATCTTGTTTAACAATATGGTTATTAAGCCATTTCAAGACGAAATCTTAGAGGCTTTTGATAGGGTTTTAGCGTTTAACGGCATAGCTTTAAAACTATTCTTTAGAACTTTAAAACCGCTTGAATTTACCGACTTAGAAAATGCAACTACCGAAGAACAAGTAACCGAAGAAACGGGGGCGGATGCAACTACATTAAAAGCGCAAAGCACCGAAGAACAAATAGCCTTAGCGTTACAAGAATTCGGAGAAGAACCACAAGAAAATTGGTTACTAATAGACGAAGCGCCCGTAGATTACGACACGGACGAAGAAGAAAACAACGTGCTTAAAGGCGAAAAAAGTTTATTTTCTCGTTTGGTTGAATTGGTAAATACTGGAATTGCATTCCCTAACGCTAAGTCCGAACAAGACGAAGTTATCGAAGGGGTTAAGTTTATTACTCGTTATGTTTACGAAGGTGAAGACGGCGGGAAATCAGGTAAGACAAGACCATTTTGCAGATTAATGAAAAGTGCTAAAAAGATTTACCGAAAGGAAGACATTGAAAGAATGAGCAAAAGCGTAGTAAATGGATACTACATTAACGCGGAAGGCGAACAAATAGGCTTCGGAAAAAAAGGCGCACTAACTTACGACATTTGGTTATACAAAGGTGGCCCTAATTGCCACCATCGTTGGAATAAACAAGTTTATGCGCAGTTTGATTCACGTTTCGGGATAGACGTTAATAGTCCAAAGGCTAAACAAATAGCGGTTGCCAAAGCCGAAAAGTTTGGATATAAAATTAAAAACAATGCATTGGTTTCGACACGTCCGATTGATATGCCGAACCGAGGATTTTTACCTAAATAGAAATGGCAGAAGCATTACTAATAACACGAGACGATTTGGTGCGATTTACCGCACTTAATGGCAACATAGATACTGATACGTTCATACAATGGATTAAAGTCGCTCAGGACATTCATATACAACAGTACACGGGAACGCAACTACTTGAGAAAATCAAAGCGGATATAGTTGCGGGAACTTTAGCTAATCCGTATTTAGATTTAGTTGAGACCTATTTAAAGCCGATGCTTATCCATTGGGCTATGGTTGAGTATTTACCTTTTATGGCTTACACAATGGCTAACAAGGGAATCTTTAAGCATTCAAGCGAGAACGCTCAAAACGTGGATAAAAACGAAGTGGACTTTTTAATAGACAAACAAAGGTACTTAGCGCAAAACTACACCGAGCGTTTTGTTCAATTTATGATTTTTTCGGGTAATACTTTCCCTGAATATTATACTAATACGAACTCGGATATTTATCCAAACACGGACTCAAATTATACAGGATGGGTAATATAAAAAAGGAATATACACCAAAGAAAAGCAACGTAATAAAGTTGCAGAAATTAATTAAGAAACTACAAAACGTAAAAAAATGAATGACTGGGGACAAGGCGCACACAACAACGTAGTCGGTTGGGGACAAGGTGCAAAAAGTGGTATGAATATCGGTTGGGGTTCAATATGTTTTAATACGTGGAGTCCACAAACTAATTTAATAGGATAATGAACAATCATTTAAGAGGACTTTCTTTACTTTATTTCTTCTTTAGTTATGCTGGAGTAATTGTTTCTTTATTCGAATCACATTATTTATTTTTTAAATTATTCGCACTTGGCTACGCATCACTACTTACCTTTCAACTACTCAATCAATACTTAGATGAAAACTAAACTTTCAATTTTTTTACTTTCGTTGTTATCCATTTTAGCACCCGTTAAAGGAATGGTTGCAATCACTATTTTTTTTATATGGCTTGACCTATGTATTGGAATATGGCGAAGTAAAAAGTTGAAGTTACCTTTACGTTCAAGAGGATTTGCACGTACGATTTCAAAGACCTTGCTTTATGCGGGTAGTATTGTAGCAGTATTTTTTTTAGAAAAATATGTTTTAACTGATTTAATCGGAATATTTATTTCGGTTGAACTTGTGTTAACAAAAGCATTTACGTTTTATTGCGTTTTCACGGAGTTAAAATCTATTAATGAAAGTTACTTTGATGTAACTAAAAAAGACGTTCTAAAATCATTTAAAGAGTTTATAACCGCAAAAAAACAAGAGTGGGATGAGTTCAAATCTTGACATTCAAAAGATAGTACAACACAGGCTATCTAAAGGGCAGTTTTTCGAAGAAAACACGGATAAAAGCCAAATCTATTTACACCACACCGCAGGGAATGGAAACGCTGAAGGAGTGGCGCGATTTTGGAATAATAACGATTCGCAGATAGCAACGGCATTTGTAATCGGAGAAAACGGAACGATTGTTCAATGTTTTTCAAGTAAGCATTGGGCGTGGCATTTGGGTATTGATAGCCAAGATTTCGCTACTCGTGGACTACCTTACAAGAACCTTAACAAACTTTCGGTAGGAATCGAGGTGTGCAACTGGGGAATGCTCAAAGAAAAAAACGGAAAATTCTACAACTATGTAAACAGCGAAATTAACCCTTCGTATGTAACTACTTTAGAAACTCCGTACAAAGGTTACAAGCATTGGTACAAATACACAGATGCTCAAATAGAATCAACACGCCAACTTGTAGTGTATTTATGCGAAACGTATAACATACCTAAGACATATCGTAAAGAAATTTTCGACTTAGATAACGAAGCATTTAAAGGTACACGAGGTATTTATACGCACAACTCAGTTCGTAAAGACAAGGCGGATATTTATCCGTGTCCACGTATGATTAAAATGTTAGAAAACTTATGATTCGAATAATAGCGATTTTAAGCGTTTTAACGCTACTTTCGTGTTCAAGTGAACGCTTGGCTCAATACCACTATAAAAAAGCGCTTAAACACGGGCTAAAGGTGGTAAATGATACGGATACTATACGCATAACTACCATTGATTCGTTCCCAGTAATAAAAAATGATACTATCGTATGGGAAAAGTTTATAACCACGAAAGATACAATCATTAATTTCAAGAACATTTACGTTCCGAAAACACGCTACCAAACCCGAATTGAGTACAAAGAACGAGTAAAGACGTTAAAGATTCAAGGAGAAACAAAATGGAAAACGGCTAAAGCTACGCAAGTGGTTAAATATCGCACAAATTGGTGGGTAGTTTTGATTGCTTTTGTACTTGGATTCGTTGTTCGGTTCGTTTTGAACTCTACTTTTATTTCACGAGTTCAACTTTTCTTCCGATATTTCGGACAAATATAACTTTATGAATTTAATTAAACACGGAAAAAACGTCCACGAATTACAACTTCAGGGATGTAAAGTTCACGTTGCTATGCTTTCGGATATTCATTGGGATAACCCTAAATGCGACCGAGATTTATTAAAGCGACATTTAGATTTTTGTAAAGAGAACGATATTCCAGTAATCATAAACGGGGATTTTTTCTGCTTGATGCAAGGACGAGGAGACAACCGAAGAAACAAAGAAGACGTACGACCCGAACATAACAACGCAAGGTATTTAGATTCGATTGTAGAAACTGCGGTAGAATGGTTTGAACCTTACGCAAACACGATTAAATTAATTGGGTACGGAAACCACGAAACGGGAGTAATTAAATACCAAGAAACCGACTTACTGCGTAGGTTCGTTGACTTATTAAACTATAAATGTTCGTCAAGCGTTCAAACTGGTGGATATGGTGGTTGGGTTATTATTCGTCAATTTTTAAATACAACTTCACAAGTAAGTACCAAAGTAAAGTACTATCACGGGAGCGGAGGTGGTGGTGTTGTTACTAAAGGAGCGTTGAACCTTACACGTGCCTTAGAGATGTACGAAGATTTTGACGTGTTTACAATGGGTCATATTCACGAAAATAGTTCTCGTAATGACGTAAGGGAATGCGTTAACCACAACTCAAAAAAAGGCTACTCAGTTAAACAACGTCAACTTCATCTTATGTTAACGGGAACATATAAAGAAGAATACGGAGAAGGTTCACACGGATGGCACGTTGAACGTGGCGCACCACCGAAGCCATTAGGCGGCAGAATATTGAAAATTGAATGCAAAGATATTGATAACTCAATGCAGAAAAATATAGATTCGTTCAAATTTCCGTTGTAGATTTGCACCATAGCGTTGAATTGGGGTAGTGATACCCCTTTTTTAGTTTATAGCCTTATTTTATTAGGCTTTTCGTAAGGTTATACCCTTACTTTTGTCGCATATATCTCCTAAATTTGCGACATTCCTTATTTAGAATCATTATAAATTTATCGAAAACTTAAAAAAAATTGTTAAAAAGTTTGGTAGATTGAAACTTAGTATTTATATTTGCGTATAGTTATTCACTAAACAATTAAAAAAAACGCTATGAAAACAACATTAAAAGTAGGAGATAAGATTAAAAGTTTTGAAGTTAAATCTATTGTTAAAGGATTAGGAAAAACATATGATTCTCAAGGTAGAAAAATTACTTACGAAACTGAATATATGCTTTTATTATCCGATAATGGACAAGAAAGAGTTTTGCAAGTTGGTAAATCAAACTTGAATGATTGTGTTAAATGGCAGCCTACTTTTTCTCATTCATCTAAATTTATTACTTGGAATCAATTATAATAAACCAAGGGGTGCGACTTGGTAACGCACATTTAATTAAAACGCTATGGAACAATTTAACAACGCTTTAGATTTCCTTCAGGAGAATGAATCTAATCAAACTGCTTTAATTACATTTATCGAGCAGTTACTTTGCGAAGCATCGGACGAAGCAATCGAGAAGGCTTTACAAAACACGAATGAATATTTAACCATTTTAAAAAATTACCAATGAAAAGATTAAGAGAAATTTGGAACGAATTAGACCCTGAAGTTCAATTATTTTATAGAACTATGGGCGAGTTTTTTGTAGTTTTTGCAACTATATTTTTAGGTTTTTTAATCGCAGCTTATATTATTGTATTATGTTAGAATCAATTAATTACCCCTTCGCCTACTTTGATTGCGTAGATTTTTATGGAGAATGTACGTTTGAAATCGAAGAAAAAAATGATAACCTTGAAGTCAATGTATGCACTATTGCAGCTTGGCACTTTGCTGGAGAAACTGAGTTTGAATACATTTTAACTGACAAGGAATTAGAGACGTTAGAAGCTGAGATACGACACGAAGTAATTGCTTCAGGCTTGTTTGAATATTTAGAACAAATTGAATTAGATTACCAACAAAATTTAGAATACGATGAAAGACGAATTAGAGAACGAGAATGATTTAATAACTCAGGTTAGATGGTGGTTAGGTGGTGGTGGTTGGGTACATAAAAACGGACATTTTAATTTTAACCATTATTGTAACGTAGTACACGCAAAATATGAAGACATACGAAATAACACATTACTATCAGGAAACACCGACATCACGCAGAAAACAAACAAAATCCGTTGTCGAAGCGTATTCCCAACACCACGCTAAATTAGTGTTGGATATTTGGGAAGGATTAATCATTAAAATTAAGGAACTATGATAATAGATTTAGTCATTCAATTAGTAGAAGAAAACGACCTTAGGCGCAGAAGTAGAAAAAGACGGAATGTAAATCAACGATGCTTCCTAATTAATAAGATGCGGGAATACGGTTACACCTACCGAGATATTTGCAACGTATTCGGACTTACTCACGCCAGCGTAGTTCACGCTAACAACCGAGCGGAGTTATGGGAATCGTACAAAGAAAAAACTTACTTGTTAGACACGGAACACCTACGAGCAATCTTTAATAATATCATTATTGAAAGGTCGGTTACGGACTTCATCAACGATGTTAAATACTGCGGTGGTCTTCGTGAACTGGAAGCAATCCAAGAACGCTTAAAAAGAAAAGAATACAAATTTGAAACACAATTAGAATAATTTAGTTATATTTGTGAACGCATTCATCCTACATTATAAATGCGAAAAGGAAGTTATTAACCCTTTGAATGAAAGTGAGGTAGGATGCACTGGATTTCAGAGGGTTTTTTTATTTATTAAAATTTGAATTATGTTAAGACAAGAAGAAAAGTTTACAACTGACGAAAACGATGTTTTTACTTTATGCATTGGAGATTTTACAGGTAAATTAATTATTGACACCGAAGAAAATTGGATTCGATTAAACAAAGAAGAACTAAAGCAATTTATTGAAATTTTAAGCGGTTATTATGAGCGGTTGGATTAAATTACATAGGTCTTTAAAAGAATGGGAATGGTATGAAGACCATAATGCAACTCGTTTATTAGTTCATTTACTCGTGTCGGTTAATTACGAAGATAAGCAATGGAGAGGACAGGAAGTAAAAGCGGGAACATTTATAACAAGTTGGGAGAATTTATCTTTAGAAACTGGGTTATCAATTAAGCAAGTAAGAACCGCAATGACTAAATTAGAAAAGTCGCAAGAAGTTACACGCAATGCGACAAACAAATGGCAAGCTATAACACTTGTAAAATGGGATAAACTACAATGTTTAGATACTAAAGAAGGGCAAGCAGAAGGGCAGACAAAGGGCAAACAAAGGGCAACAACTAAAGAATATAAAGAAATTAAAGAAGAAAAGAATACATATAGACGCTTCGCTCATTTATCTATGTCTATGGATGAATTTGATAAGTTAAGGTTATCGTGGAATGAACAACAAATAAACGACACTTTAGACGAAATAGAAAACTATTCTAAAAACAAACAATACAAAAGTTTATATTTGACTGCTAAAAAATGGTTAACTAAAAACTATCCACCACCAAAAGACGAACCGTTTAAGTTTCCTTGGCAATAATTAAAAACGAACTATGAAAGGATTTAAAGTAACAAAAGCACACGAAGTAATAGATGACTTATTTCGATATCGAAACAACTACCACGAAAAAGGTAAATATCTTGGATTCGAAGGAATGGACGAATATTATTCAATGAGTTTGGGAAATTGTACGGATTGGACTGGATTTCCGATGAGCGGTAAAACGCAAGTTCTTATGGAGTGCTTAATGAATACGAGTCGTTTTTATGGTTGGAAGCATTTGGTTTATTTTCCTGACGTAGGTACTAATGTTGAAATAATCGCGGACTTAATTAACAAGAAAACGGGTAAAAGTTTTAATCCTGAAGCATTTAACGTAATAACTGATGATGAAATAATAAATGCAATAGATTGGATAACGCACCACTTTAAGGTACTAACGCGAAACGATATTAAGGCGAAAATGACACCGATTGAGTTTTGGGATTACGCGGTACAACTAAAAAAAGACGAAGGATTAGAAACTGCTTCTATTGATTCTTGGAAGGACTTAAACCACCCTTACAACGATTACGGTGGTTATGCTCAGTATTTAGAGTTCGTTCTTCCGTATCGTAACCAAATCGCAGAAGACAACGACTTACACCTGCATACTATTATTCATCCCAAGTTAACCGAAAAGGAA
>Ga0255171_1000143_pt1 | contig 27584 bp, 19 predicted proteins | sample Atl_Yuk_RepB_8d_FD_183176 | JGI IMG/M metagenome (GOLD analysis project Ga0255171, IMG submission 183176) | Freshwater microbial communities from Altamaha River, Georgia, United States - Atl_Yuk_RepB_8d | ecosystem: Environmental > Aquatic > Freshwater > River | place: USA: Georgia | collected...
CTCGGGTCGGCGTAAACGACTTCACAATGATCGATAGCTGCGGATTACTCAGCTGCTTGCGATAAGCATCACGAAGCGACTGCTCGATATCCAAGGGAGTTTTGCCATACGCGGGAACATTTTGGGCCAAAACAGTTGAGATCATTCCGTCAGGACGCACGATAATTTCCTGATCGAACTCGGGGTTGAGCAGCATTTTCACTTCCAAAACATCCCCGATTTGTACCCGGTACGGGGGCAGCTCAGCGGCTAACTCTGTCTGCGGGCTCACATTTTGAGGAGCTGCCTGCAGGTTATCATTAATATTGGCACAACCACTTGAGATGAGCGCTAACGCAAGCATGCTGCAGCGCGAGAACATTCTGGAAAATCTAAAAAAAGAACGAATGGCAGTGGTCATTTACTAGGGCTTCCTAAGCTGAGGGCGATTGCACAATTACTAGCATGCTGCAGCTATTGCAACCAAAACTGTGAGTGAGTTTCTTGAGGTAACTACCTACCTTGCTGCATGAGACCTGAACGGGTCAAATCGGTTAATGTAGGGTCAACAGGCATATCCGGATTTGTTGCAGTCGGTATGGGTTTATTAGGGTCCTGCGCACTAGGCTTATAAAAGCAAACACCCTTATTTCTGCTGGCGTCGAGATTGCAGGTCGCAAAATCCTGATAAGGACATGAAATTGTACGACTATTATCGATTAAGCAGATCTTTCCATAACGCGGGAGGTTCTGGACTTCTTTAATATTTACAGTGCAATAGCCACGCTGCAGTTGTGCATCTTTTTTACACTGCGCTACATCCTCATAATAGCACTGCAACGGCATTGAGCCTGCCCCACCAACACAAAATGGCGACGCACGCCCCTGTCCCGGATGAGACAACAAGAACAGGCCTGAAGCCATAAGGATACAGAACAGGTATAAAACAGGATGAGATTGTGCGCGCTGCATGGCTGTAGTGATATACAAATCCCGCCGGTGAGTAAAAGCTATTTTTATGGAGCCCCAGATGAGCAAACCTTGCAGAAAACATCATCTCTTATCATTTTTTTTCTTATTTTTCATATCATTATGCAACATCCACCTCGCAAAGGCTCAAGATACACCGTTACCCTTTTTCGCCACCTACCCAAATTTAGACCTCAGTACATGGTATATTTCTAACGGCTGGAGCAATGGAGAACATCAGGCCTGCGAATGGCGAGCCGGGGCAGTTGATGCCTATTATCGTAACCTGCGGATTACTGTCTCTGATCAAGGTGGCGCCATCCGACCTTATGGCTGCGGTGAAATTCAAAGCCGCCAGCGATTTGGGTATGGCCGCTTTGAAGCCCGCCTTCGTGCGGCAGCTGGCTCCGGACTTAATACTGCCTTTTTCACTTACATTGGCCCGCCCATGGGTGTAGCCGAACATGATGAAATTGACTTCGAATTTCTTGGAAAAGATCCAACAGTGGTTGAACTCAACTACTGGGTAAATGGCAAACAACAGCCATCCTATAAACATAATCTTGGCTTTGATGCCACCCGGGATTTTCATATCTACGCTTTTGAATGGCGTCCCACTAGCATCAAGTGGTTTGTAGATGGAATTCTTGTCCATGAAACGCCCCCAAATGTGCCTATACCTAAACAACCAGGCAAACTGTTTTTTAGTCTATGGTCCGGCACGCAGATCGAGGATGACTGGATGGGAAAATTTGTTTATACATCCCCGGTTTCCGCGATGTTCTCTTGGGCACGCTACCGCTACTATAATTTACAGTAAGCTATGCAATGACATCTCAACCGCGAATTCTCTATCTGGTTCCAGACCTCTCAGATGCAGCCGTCCGCAAGCGTGTAGAAATGCTGCAAGATGGGGGGGCTACTGTCTCCGTCATGGGATTTCGCCGCAACACAACCCCTTATACAGAAATGGCGGGAGCATCAGTTATTGATCTCGGACAGACCTTTAACGGTGGCTTTATTCAGCGCATTCTAGCTGTTCTAAAAGTTGTGATGACAGTGCGGCAATGGCAAGCGGCCTTCACTCAAACCGATGCCGTGGTGGCGCGCAATCTTGAAATGCTGGCTATTGCCGTACGTGGCCTGGCCACTTGCGCCAGCCGCGGCCCGCTGGTTTATGAATGCCTCGATATCCACAGGCTTTTACTTAATCATGGGCCAGTCGGAAAAATCCTGCGTGGACTGGAGGGATGGCTCTCACGCCGGGCCAGCGCACTCATTACTAGCTCTCCCGCTTTTGTTGAGCATTATTATCAACCTATTTCTCAGGTGCGCCTGCCTGTACGCTTACTGGAAAACCGCCTTTACATTCCTAATGGCATGCCGTTGCCGCCCATTTCGGCCCAGCCCCGCCCGGCCGGCCCACCTTGGCGCATCGGCTGGTATGGTGCTATCCGCTGCCGCAAGAGCCTTGCCATGCTGCTGGAAGTCGCCAACCGCATGCAGGGGCAGGTAGAAATCATTATCCGTGGCAAACCCGCTTATGATCAGTTTGAGGATTTTGAGCGAGACACTAAAGCCTGCCCATGGCTGACTTTCGGCGGCCCCTATACCTACCCGCAGGATCTAGCCCAACTCTATCAGGGTGTGCATTTTACTTGGGCGGTGGACATGTATGAAGAAGGCCAGAATTCAACCTGGCTTCTACCGAACCGCATTTATGAAGGCGGCTATTACGCTTCGGTACCTTTGGCGCGTGCGGATGTGCAAATTGGCCATACCATCACGCAACTAGGCATTGGGGTAACTTTTAACCCGCTCTCGGCCGACGAATTATGCCGTTTTTTCACCGGATTAACTTCTTTACACTACCAGTCGCTTGAGCAAAAAGCTAAAAGTCTACCTGTATCGAGCTGGATTTATACACAGCAAGACTGTGTCGAGCTCGTTAATTTTATAACAACCCTAACACCACCGGCCAGCGCCAACTGACCTAACGGGATAAAAAATGAGTGAGCACACCATTTCCTTGACGCCTGCCCGCATTCTGGCTGTCATCCCCTGTCTGAATGAAGAGAAGCACATAGAAGTACTGGTTACCAACCTGCTGGCCCATACAGCCGACCTTGATCTGCAGATCGTGATTGCCGATGGCGGCAGTCAGGACCGTACACCAGCTATTGCCCAGCAGCTGGCAGCGACGCATCAACGTGTTACTTATCTGCACAATCCTAAGCGCCTGCAAAGCGCTGCCCTTAATCTGGCGGTGCAGACGATGGGTGATAACTATGACTACCTCATCCGTCTGGATGCTCATGCACATTATCCAGCCGATTTCTGCCACATTCTGCTGGCTGAAGAGCAGGCTACCGGGGCTGCCGCCGTTGTTGTGCCCATGCATACAGTGGGCGAACACGGCTTTCAAAAGGCCGTAGCGCTGGCGCAAAACTCCAAGCTGGGCAATGGTGGTTCCTCTCACCGTAACACCGGCAGCGAGGGCAAATGGGTAGATCATGGCCATCATGCCCTCATGCGGATCAGTGCCTTCAAGCATGTGGGCGGCTATGACGACACCTTCTCACATAATGAAGACGCCGAGCTTGACCATCGCCTGCAGCTAGCCGGCCATCGCCTCTGGCTCACTGGCAAGACCGCGCTGGACTATTTCCCCCGCGCCGCCGCCAAGCCACTCTTCCTGCAGTATCTGCGTTTTGGCCGTGGCCGCGCCCGCACTATTCTCAAACACCGGATTATTCCCAAAATCCGCCAGATGGTGCCCGCTGCAGTGCTGCCAGCAGCATTCCTGTTCCTGCTCTCGCCGTGGCTACCCATCTGTGCGCTACCCCTGCTCGGCTGGGCCGCTATCTGTTTAAGCTATGGCGTCTATCTGGGCCACAAGGCGGGTGATTACCGCCAGATGCTGGCTGGCCCCGCAGCCATGATCATGCATATGGGTTGGTCGATTGGCTTCTGGCAGGGCCTACTGCAATCGCTGACCAGCGGCGAATTCTTCCACCCCAAAACGGCTGAGGCCTGATCATGCGTGTCATCATGTTCCCGGCGGTAGGGGTACAGAACGAAAACCGCTACATTGATATTCTGGTGAGCGCGCTGCGCGCCGAAGGCGTGGTGGTAGAGAACTGGACAAAGCATCTCTCCTTCCAGCAGGGCGATGTCTTTCATGTGCATTGGCCGGAAATTGTCGCCGAAATTCGCGACCGCAAAAACAATCTGCTACGTGGGCTCTGGATCGAGCAGCAATTTTTTAGCACCATTCGCCGCGTTAAAAAGAATGGCGGCCGGGTTGTCTGGACAGTGCATGATCTGGCCCCGCATGATGCCAAGTTGCGCGACTCTCCATTCCTGAAGAAATTCATGCAGCGCTTCATGGCGCAGGTGGATGTTGCCTGTTCGCTTACCGCTGCCGGTATTGACCAGATCAAGCAGACCCTGCCCTCATTAAATCATGCACGCTTTTGCGTTACACATCACCCCCATTACCGCACCGTACTAGGCGAACATACGCCAGCCTCCACAGCCCGTGAAAAGCTGGGTATTCAACCAGCACAGCGAGTTTATTCCTTCATCGGTTCCCTGCGCCCCAACAAGCGCCCGGATTTGGTGACATCTGCCTTTCGCGCACTGCCGCAGGCGGATAATTTCCTCATCGTAGCAGGTGGCGCTAATAGTGAGATGACGGCCAAGATCACGCAAGCTGCCCAAGGACAGCCCAACATCCGCCTCGACCTGCGCCGGATCCCGGAAGATGAGATTGGCGATCTGTATGCTGCAACCGACATTATGGTGTTTCCCGGTACCGATTATTTTAACTCTGGCACCATTTACACAGCTCTATCTCTGAACGTGCCGGTGCTAGCCGCATGGAGTCCGAGCAACGCCGAACTGCAGCAGGCTGTAGGTAACCAGTGGCTCTATCTCTATCAGGGTGATTTTACTGCTGACGTCCTAGCCGAGGCCGGGCGTACCCTTATTCGCCGCACGGCAGACAGCCGCTGTAACCTCGACCTGTTTGAGCCAAAAGCCTGTGCGCTTGAGCACATCGAGGCCTATAGCACGCCAACGACCTCTTGCTGTGAGCACAATCATGCAGCCTGATATTTCGGTTATCATTACCACCTACAACACAGCTGGTTATATTCAACGGGCAGTGGACAGCGCCTTATCCCAAAGCGGCGTGGTGGTTGAGGTCATTCTGGTGGACGATGTATCCAGCGATAATAGCTGGAGCGTAATTGAAAGTCTGACAGATCCGCGTATCCGCAAACTGAAGATGGACAAAAACGGTGGCCCCAGCGGGGCGCGCAATGCAGCACTGGCGCTGGCACAGGCACCCTGGGTTGCAGTTCTAGACAGTGACGACAGCTTTGCCGCTGGCCGGCTAGAGCGTCTGCTGCGCCAACTGAGCGAGAGCAAAGCAGATATCATCATCGATAACCTCATGGTTTGCCATGAGGAAGATGGCGCCAGCTTCCCAATGTTTGACCCTGCCCGCCTACAAGCCATGCCATCGTTATCGTTGGCCGATTTTATTGCTGGCAATCAGGTGTTTCTAGGTGGGTATACGCTAGGTTATGCCAAGCCGATTTTCTCTCGCGCTTTTCTGCAGCAGCACCAATTAAGCTATGACCCGGATATTCGTATCGGCGAAGACTATTTCCTGCTCGCCAGTGCACTGGCATTAGGCGCCCGCTGTGTTGTGAATGCTGAGGCAAGCTATAATTACACCGTCCGTAAAGGCTCCATCTCTCATCGCCTGCGCTCGGCCGATGTGGAACGGATCAGCGCGTGCGATCAAAAGCTGCTGGCTCGCTTCAAGCTGGATGCAGCTGCCCAAACAGCACAGGCCCGGCGCACACATAATCTTCATGAGGCTTTTGCCTTTAGCGAACTGGTGCAAGCAATCAAGGACCGTAACATCAAAGGCTGCATGCAGGCGGTGGCCTTGTGCCCCTCCTGCCTGATACAGCTGTGGCGGCCAATCTCGGTTCGGCTACAGCGGCTCAGAAAAAAGGTCGCCTGACATGATACGGCAGCTGCATATTCTGGCCCCCACCCGCTATCCCTGGCGATTTAACGGCCCCAGGCATTCGCAGCATGATGTTGAAATCCGTAAATTTCTGCCAATGAACCGCTTTTCCTACAAGCTGGAAGGCATCACTGTTTTCAATCCATTTCCGCCGAAACGATTTGACCTCATCCATACTTTCAACCGCATTCCACTTTCCACCCTGCCCTTTGTCATGGGGTTTGAGTCACATATGCCGCGAGCTTACGGACTGGAACATACAGGTTTTTACCGCCTGATGGCGCATCGCCTGGCTCACCCTAAATGCCGCAAGATTGTGGCCATCTCGCATTACGCCCGCAAATTGTTTGAACAGCAGCATGACGGTCAGCCGTGGGCTAGTGAGCTGTTCACCAAGCTTGAGGTGCGCTACCCCAATATCGACATCCCGCAACAGCCCGACCGCCTGCCAGATCAAGCCAAAATCGCACACGGCCCGATCCGGCTGGTCTATACCGGCCACCATTTTGGCCGCAAAGGCGGAGCTATTGTCGTACGCATGGCTGAACTCGCACAGCAGCAAGGCCTGCCGGTGGAGATTGATTTTGTCTCCCGCTGCGTGGTGGGGATTGAATCGTGGGTTGACCCGCTACGTACAGACTTCTTTGCTGATGACCTTAAAAAACTGCACAGCCTGCCCAATATCCGCCACCACAGCAGTCTGGACAATCCCACTCTCATGGCACTGATTGCGCAAGCACAATTTGCGCTGCTGCCCACCTTTGCTGATACATTTGGCTTTAGTGTCATTGAGGCGATGGCTCACCATACTCCCGTCATAACAACCGCGCAGGGCGCACTGCCAGAATTCATCCGCGATGGAGAGAACGGCATACTTCTACCCATAGAATGCAATAGCTATGGCGATTGGGTCCACATGAAGCGCAGCGACCGCGACACACCTGCCTACGAACAGCTATTCCGCAGTGAAATCGAACGGCTTGCTCTTGAAATGCTGAAACGGATACAGCAATCGCTCCAAAATACGGCCAGCTACCTGCATATGCGTGCGGCTGCCCGCCAGACCGCAGAAGAATTGTTTGATGCTCACGCCGCCAGTCGCTACTGGGACGGGATCTACGAAAAGGCCTTACCATGACCCAGCCGCCTCTTACTACGCAAACAGCCAACTCCCAATCTGTTCACAGTGAACTCCCATTGCCGGAGGTGCCCGCTACCGCCATGGTAGCCCTTACAACGATTATCGTCGCACATTCAAATCTGATCGGTTTTATCGCGATCATCGCTTTTTACCTGCTGTGGCTACCGCAAATTTTTCTGCGCCCGCGTCTAATCCTGAACAAACCGGGTATCAGCCTCTTCATTCTGCTTCCATCACTGATTTGCACCTATTCTTTTTTTTGGTCACAGGTCCCGCAGCGCAGTTTGTATTTTGGCTTACAGTTCGTCTCGATGGTTATTTGTTCCATTATTATTGCGCGTTGCTGTTCCATCAACTCCCTGGTCAGAGGCCTTGTCATTGGCAGTGCGCTTATTCTTGTTGCCAGCATCAGCAGCGGCAATTATCACCAAGATTACTTCACTGGCGAATTGTCACTTTTTGGCTATTTCGGTTCGAAAAACCAAGTGGGTCTATATGCTGACATTTCTATTCTCAGCAGCCTGTTAATTTTGCTTAACGGCACTAAACCGGAAAAGTTTTTTCTCGCTCTTCCGGCTATTGCCATCAGCTGTATAGCTTTGGTCCTATGCCGGTCAGCCGGGTCACTCGCAGCGCTATTATTAACCATAGCGGCCTTCATCGCCCTATTTGCCTTTACTAAGCTCAAAAGCCCGCTACGCCAGATTACATTTGCCTTTATGCTACTAAGCATAATTATTGCTACAATATTCATCCATGTTCATAGCGTAGACCTAAGTGGGGCCGCACTTAACAGCATGGGTAAGGATTCCACTCTAACTGGCCGTACATATTTATGGGGTGAAGGTATTAAAGCTGCCCTGCAACGTCCCATACTTGGTTATGGTTACTCCGCCTTCTGGGCACCGGGCATGCCCCTGGCTGAACGCTATTGGGCGGAATTCGGTATCCCGGATCGAACCGGCTTTCACTTTCACAACCTCCTTATTCAAACACAGGTAGATATTGGAATCTTTGGCCTCATCTCAATTATTGGGATCTTGATTGGAAATCTTTTTGGCGCCATCCGCCACTGCCTTCGAAATGGATTAACATATGTTGGCGGGTATACGTTTATCGTCGCCACCCTCTTTGGTATTCGTTGTTTTGTTGAAGTCGACTTTCTAGGTCAGTACAATACCGGTACGTTAATGGTATTTTCGGTCTTGCCGATTTTAAGCGTCTACGCAAGCCGCCTGAAGGATACCCCGTCGGCATGAGAATTTTATTTGCCACCCACCAGCCATTTACCCCTCAAATGATGGGTGGATTGCAATCGTCAGCTAATGAACTCGCCCAGATGTTGCGGCAAGATGGCCATGACGTTGGCCTCCTATGCGCATTAATGCCATCAGGTTATTATGGGTGGCGCGGTCGCGTCATTAATAAAGCCATTGGCAAACGTAAAGCCGCAAAAGACTATTATCTTGGTTACCCGACATGGCGGGCGTGGCATCCATCTGAAAGCTTACCTTGGGTAGCCAGCCAATTTAAGCCCGATGTCATTATTGTACTCGCTCGCCAACCTGTGCGGGTAGCACTGGCTGCCCAACGTTGCAAAATTCCCGTACTTATGATGCTACAAGATGTTGAATTTGGCGATCATGGTGGCAGCTTCTCGGACTTGGGATATATCCCATGCGTAGCCAATTCGGCTTTTACGGCCGAGCGCTACGCAAAGGCATTTCATGTAAATCCTGTTGTGATTCCCCCGCTTATCAACGGCTATGCTAAATACCATACTGAAACATCACGGGAGAATGTCACTTTCATCAATCCCAACCCGATCAAGGGACTTGGAATTGCGCTCACACTAGCCGAGCTCAATCCTGATATTCCATTTTCTTTTATTGAGACCTGGCCCCTTTCGAATGAAGCCCGCCATGAACTGAAGGAAAAACTTAAATCGTTACCTAATGTGGCTCTACTACCGCCAACTGAAAACATGAAATCAGTCTACAGCAAATGTAAAATTCTACTGGCACCCAGCCACTGGGAAGAAGCCTACGGCCGTGTCGCTACCGAAGCGCAGTTTAGTGGTATTCCTACTCTAGGATCCAATAAAGGTGGTCTGCCTGAAGCTATAGGCCCTGGCGGTATATCACTCCCACCGACAGCTCCGATTGAGGTATGGCATAATAAACTGCGTAAAATGTGGGAAGATTCTGAATATTACAGTACGCTATCGGCCGCCGCGCAAGGTTATGCCCTGCGGCCTGAGCTAACATGGCAGAATCAGTCAGCCCTCTGGAACCAGATGTTACAAGAAGCCATCAATCACAAACCATTAGTTCCAGCTTTAGCCTTAGAATAGCCAACATGGATATCTCAGCTATTATTTGTACCCGCAACCGGGCCACTACCTTAATGCAGTGTCTGACGAGCGTAATTGCTGCGCTCAAGGAAAGTGGCGCCAAGTGCGAGTTAATCGTGGTTGATAATGGCTCAACCGACAGCACTTCCCAACTGGTGCGCGATTATGCTGTTAGTTTATCTGATAGCGCGCAGATTAGTATCCGCCTTGTTCAGGAACCACTCGCTGGCCTGTCACGTGCACGCAATGCAGGTCTACGCGCGGCCACTAGCGAAATTATTGCTTTTACAGACGATGATTGCAGACCTCAGCTGGATTATTACAAAAGACTTCTGGCTCTAGCGCAGCCTGCTCAGCCCCCTACTCTTTTTGGCGGCATGGTTATTCTAGGTGACCCTAGCGACCAGCCTTACGGGATTATCCTACGTGAACAGGCAGAGCGCTGGCAAAAAGACACCGATACAACCAGGGGGCGCAATCTGGCAGTTGCGCTGATCGGAGCCAATATGGCCATGCATCGCCAGCTAGCAGACCGAATTGGAGACTTTGACCCCCGCTATGGTGCTGGTGGCAAATTCAAAAGTGGAGAAGAGATAGACTATATCTACCGCACCTATCTGGCAGGCCTGCCGATCCGCTACTGCCCTGAATTAGTAGTTGAGCATTTTCATGGCCGCAAGACACTTGATTCCATCCAGAAACTCGCTAGCGGCTATGACCGTGGCGATGGTGCGCTATACGCCAAATATCTATTCTCTGCACCACAATTGCTACGACCGCTCATCTGGGATGTAAAGAAAGCACTGAAGGAGCTACGCGGCGGAGAGCTTTGCCGTCCTGAATTGCATATCTCCCACTGGCAACGCTTATGGCAGGTTACCTTGGGCATGCTGGATTATTTTATCATTCAGCGTTAGCGCTTATGTAAATGACGGATATCCGCCATCAGGGAACGGTATTGCAGCCCTACAGATAGCAGGAGCGCGATCAAACCAAACCCAACTGCGACAGCAATCTGAAGCACTTCATTCATATCGATCGGCAATATCATGGCGTGATATAAAAAAGCCAGCAATAGGGCAAAGCCAGCTGGCAAAAGCATTGTTCCAAAATACTGCATATAACTACATCCGATGACTGGCAAAGTCAGACTTAAAGAACGCGGCACGTATAGCAGAACAATCAACACATATGCCAGAGCTACTGCAGTTAGGCCAAACCACACCGAGACCAGCAGGCCAGCTGCCCATATAATAAAATATTCTGTAGCCGCTCGCAGCTGTAACGCCGTGCGCCCTAACACCATCATCAAAGTGGCATTCAGTGCTGTTACAGCTTGAACTGCGGTAGCTGCAGCCGCGAGTGCAAAAATCTGACCCGATTCAGCCCATTTCGGCGAAAGCAATAAATGAAATATGGGTTGCTGTGCGGCGGCTACCATCGCCATTGCCGGAAAAATGATAATAGCCAGCAGGCGCGTAAGAACCAAGAAATTAGCCTTCACATGCTCTTTATCATCACGCACAGGCGATAGCTGCGCATAAAGAACATACATAAGCGGTCCCGTTACCAGCATGAACGGCAGCCTAAGAAACTGGAAAGCCATACTGTAAATACCAACCGGCGCAGCCCCCAGCACTTTGCCCAAAACCATATTATCCATGGAGCGGGTAAAGAAACCGACGAGATTAACGCTAAGAACATCGCGCCCGAAGCGTAGGTGTTCATGCACCAATTTAAGATCAAACAAGAATTGCGGCTTGAAAGGCGAGAGCCAGAGAGTAAGAGCAATACGTACGGCGTATAAAGCTAATTGCTGCCCAACCAGTGCCCATACGCCGGCGCCATGCATCGCAGTATAGACCGCTGTGCCGATACTAGCAGCAATAGATGCCAGATCTATTATAGAAATAACGCCAAATTTCTTTTGCTGTTGCAATGCGGCGTTTGGAATAAGTGCGATGGTCTGCCCGACAATAATCAGCGAGAGCGACCATACAATTGGCGTCAACTTCGGCTCAGCGTAGAAATAGGCAATAATCGGCCCCAGCAACCCCATGAGAAGAGAGAGCACGCCCCCCATCAGAATAGCCAACCAGAAGCAGGTAGACCACTCAGCCCGGTTATCGCGCGAAGTACGCACCAGCGACATACCCAAGCCGGAATCAGCGATGAGCATAACAAACAGAATAAACGGCATGGCAATCGCAACCAGGCCGTAATCAGCGGGTGAAAGCAGTCGCGCCAGAATAGGAACCGTCACAAATTGCGCCAGCAATTTGAGAATATTGACGGCCGACATCGCTGCCGCGCCCAACGCAATCTTCTTAAGTGACAAAGCTACTCCCCATCTCGATTGGCAGATACGTCACCTTACCCCATTTCGGTCATTAACGAATAGCAGGCCCGCCGCTGTTTACCATCACTCATCTTGAACGACAGCTATATACGCTAAAAGCTCAAGTGATTACACAGAAAATAGGGAAGCATAGCAGCCAGATACTACTGAAATATACACACATTATAAATGTGCGATTCCGGCTACTTCCTATACTTCTCTACTAATTGAGCCAACCTGAGTTTCATTTCGTCTGTAATCTTTGTAATTACAGTATCATCGCTCATCTGGGTTGGAGCCTTCGCTAATTGCATTAACCGATAAGCTGCCAAACGAATCAGCACGGCTTCAATTAACTTATTTAATGGGAACCAGCTGACTAACGGCCGAATAAATGACAGACGCGCCTCAAGCAAACTAGATGGCCAAAGCGAGTTCTGATTAAGCTTGAGATTCAAAGCGTCCGCCCAATCGTACCACTTATCACGATGCACATGATTAAGCGGCACTAAAGGAACCCATGGCACACGCAGCGCATCAGCTACGATAGCGCCATGCATAGCTTCAGCGATAATAACCTTAGACTGCTGAATCTGGGCCAATACATTCTCAACTTCATCGCGAGGGTCAATAAGATGTATGCCAGCCTTTTCGCATACCTTTTTCCAATTACCCCGCTCCATACTTTGCCAATGCGGCATGAAAGATATCAGATGAGGATTGGGTAGTGGGAATTTAACAACTTCCCGCAAAAGTATAGCGCCATCACCTAACGCCTTATCCGCTGGCAACCCCAACATAGACGCCGTACGCGGGCCACGTACAAAAAATACATCCCAGTCGGAAGAAGTGACTTCGGGCTTTTTATGGTATTGCGGTACATATCCAGGACTAAAAACGATTTTTTTCTGATCGGCTCGAAAATCTCGTTCCCCCAGGATAGAGCCAATACCAATGAAGACGGCTGAATCGTCCTCATCAAAAAAATTCGGAAGCAAGCGCGGCCACATCCACCAATTCAGGTCATCTCCAAAATTGGGATGTTCGCCTTTAAAATAAACTATCTTCATTTAGTCACCTGTGCAAAGACCGTTAATGGCCCCTTGGTACAATTTTCCAGCAATTTTTCTCAGGGGGGAAATATACCCAACGCGAACATAGCGACCGCTAAGCAAAAAGTCATTAGTAAAGCGCGCAATATCTTAAAATCGCTCAGATTATATCTCTTATATGTTGAAGTCTTATAATCAGATCAGTATTTTAGACAACCGGCTACTTTTTAGCCGTTTTATATTAGGTATACCATGCAAGCCCACAGCGTAGCCGTTATTATCGCCGCCTATAACGCTGAAACCACAATTCTGCGTGCGATTAACTCTGCGCTTGCAGAACCCGCCGTGAGCGAAGTTATTGTCGTTGATGACGCTTCAACTGATCATACTCTTGATATTGCCCGTACCGCTGATGATGACAGCGGTCGCCTCAAAACAATTGCCTTGTCTGTTAATGGGGGGCCAGCTGCAGCGCGCAACAAAGCACTTTCCATATGCACGTCTTCTTGGATAAGCATTTTAGATAGCGATGATTATTTTCTTCCCGGCCGCATAGCTGGAATCCTCGCCTATGCTGACAACGCCGAAATGATAGCAGATGACATGTGGCAAGTGGCAGAGGCAAACCTGGATGGACCCCGTAAATTATTATTAAACGGGAAACTAAAGCTTCCCTGCATGATCAGTACAACTGATTTCATATTATCAAACATAAGCAAACGACACAATGAGCGCTCTGAACTCGGCTTTATCAAGCCATTAATCAGCAAGGCTTTTCTTGACCATCACAATATCCGCTACAATGAGAAGATGCGACTAGGTGAAGACTACGAGCTGTATACACGAGCGATGGCGCTAGGGGCTCGCCTATATTTAGTTCCCGCGCAAGGTTATATCTCTGTTATACGCAAAAACTCACTTAGCGCCTGTCACTCGGAACACGACCTATTACAGCTACGCAACAGTGACACGGCGCTGATGGCGTTACCTTCTATTACACATCAAGAGATTATGGCACTACGCAGCCATTATCTGAGCATAGACTGCAAGCTTCAATGGCGACTGCTAATTAACGCCGTCAAAAAACATGATCTTTATAAGTGTCTGCAATGCTACATGCAACCTTGGCCAGTCCCACTCTACTTGACACAACAACTTATTGAGCAATTTAAACTACGTATTATCAAAAGACAGCGCCCGTAACATCTGAATCACCCCAACGAAAACCCCGGCTATTAGGCCGGGGTTTTTATCATAAGAAAGCTGGTTTTAGTTGTTAGCTAAATTTCCGCATGCACTGGCATCCTGCAGGGCCGAGAGTGGATCCGCATTAAAGTTGTAGTTAGCAACCTGGCCTGCCCCCACAACATTTGCAGCATCACTCCAGCATGACGTGTTCTGACCGCCACCTGCCGCTGGAGCAATTGCTGCCAGCTCTTCAGGTGTCTGGCCAGCAGGCGGCGTGCCCACATTGCCACCACCAGCAGCCGGAGCCAGATTGTTCAGATCAGCCGGATTGGTAGGCGCGCCACCAGCGGGCGGGGTACCACCAACGCCACCCGGAACACGCGGAAGGCCGGTAATGGTAAAGCCAGCATTACCCGTGCCCGGAACGAACGAAGTGATGTCCTGACGGAAAACACGACTTTGCTGGAAGGATGCGAGCTGACCGAAGAAGAACAAACCAACGGCCGGATCGTCATTATAATGGAAGAACATGTTTTCCAGTGCCGTATATTGGGCTGCAGTCAGGATGCCGCCAACCGACGAGGGGACAAACCCATCATAGGAAGCATTCAAGCCATCTTCCAGTGTTGGGGTACCCGGAGCGAACAAGGCGCCATTGAGCAGCTCGACATAGAAATCCGACTGACCAGCAAACTCGGTGGTGCCAATGGTGTCCCCCTGCAGGTCAACCTGCGAGAAGCCGCCTTTAACCACAACCGGCGCAAAACGGTAACCGATACGGCCACCATTGAGCTTGTTCGTAGCACCGGTCAGATCAATCATACCACTTTCGAAGGTCATGCCCACATCTGCGTCAGAGATCGTATTACCAGCAACGACGGCAGCAATATAATCAGGGCCATGTAGATAGATGCCGGACTGTGCCACCTTGCTAATCTGATTATTTGTCAGGATAAGGTCAGCAACACGTGTACTTTCAATACCATTTGTACCCGCATCAGCAATAACGTTACTATCTACAACAACGCTGCCTGCAGTCCCCACCATATGGATAGCCGAGAGATTAGTTTTACTAATTGCATTGCGGTTAATGTTGATATTACGACCACCAGAGACATCAATTCCATAATGGCTACCTGTAGTATCAATCAGGTTATCGGCTACATTCAAAGTACCGATGCCTTCAGCATAAATACCCGTACGCGCCAAGTCAGTGGCAACATTACCCACTACATTAATATACTGCCCACCATAAAGACGAATAGCATCCCACGCCGTGCTGTAAATGTTGTTTGCTTCACCAACAGCCGTCCCGCCTATATCAATACGATTGCCAAGGCGAACCTGAATACCACTACCAGAATCCCACGCAGTGGAAATTGTACCCGTAATAGTGTTACCCTTGATTTCGGTATGCACCCCGCCGTTATTCAGGGAGTTTTGCACTAGAATACCATCGCCACGGACATTACCACCGTTTGCGCCAATAACATTACCTACAATCCGCATATTCGACGTATTATTTGTAACGATAGCGCTTCGGCCAGTACGATCAATGATATTGCCACTTACATAAGTTGTGCCCGCCAGCCCATCGATATTAATGCCAGCCAGATACGTGTTCACGATCACATTATCGGCAACGGTTGAGTCACGCGATGTATAAACATCCACACCATGATAACCCATGGTGCCGTCAATATGATTCCCTGAAATATTCAGGGCTGTAATACCCTCAGCATACACCCCCGTGCGCGCAACATTAGCAATATCATTCCCCACAACATTAACGTCCGTACCACCATAAAGGCGAACGCCATCCCATGCTGTATCAACGATATGGTTGGCATTACTGCCTACACCACCAATATCAATGTGCGACCCCACACGAACATGAATGCCACTACCATAGTTATAGGCATTAGACTTAGTCTGAGTAATATAGTTTCCCGAGATCTGCGTGCGCTCGCCAACACCATTAAGTGTATTAACCAGCAGAATGCCCTCACCACGAACATTCTTTACACCAGCAGACGTCAAACCAAAGTCAGAATAACCAATGGAGTTGCCATCAATAGTGCTGTTTTTCGCCGTGTTTACATAAATTGCAGCTGCGCTGGTAGACTTTCCAGACCCCAGGTCATTCAAAACGTTGTTAGAAACTGAGGTATTATCACTACCTGCCAACACATCAATGCCATTAGCAGACAACCCAGTGAACAAATTGGAATCGATAAAGGCACTACGAGCCGAGGACAAGACCAACGCATCAGCGCTCGAGCCTGTAACAATATTATTTACAAACGTAAAGTTCGATGCGTTTGTAACATTCACTGTATTAGCACCACCAACCAACTTGAAGCCGTTAATAGTGACGTGATTAGCTGTAACAGAAACACCGGTCGATGCGCCAGAGATCACCGTTTCAGCCACACGGGCCATATACCCTGCAGTACTGGCATTTGCGCCATTAAGCACCATATTGGCTTTGTTCAGCACAACATCTTCGCTATAGGTGCCAGCACCTACATCAATCGTGTTAAGGCCAGTACCCGTGTTGCTAACGGCATCTACCGCATTCTGGATAGTGTTGCTGGACAGGAACGCGTCAGCATCCTTGTTCTGGTTGAGTGAGATGGTCCCGGTGCCGCTGGTACGGATTGAACCGGCAACAGCCTGGAAGCCGTCCGTATTATTGATGTCAATATCACCGCCATTAGCATTGACCACGCCACTATTCAGGCGGAAGCGGCGCGCATTCATGGTCACATCGCCGCCATTGGTCACAATACCGCTACCATTCATCAGGCCAATATTGCGGCCAGCATTAAGCACGACACTGCCACCGCCGGTTGCATTCAGGCCAGAAGCCGCCGAATTTAACAGAATGTCGTTAATCGCATTCAGGGTCAGGCGGTTATTGGTATTCCAGTCAATCTTGCGTTCAACATAAATATTGCCAGCCTGCGGGCCGATGGCCGGTGTTGTAACGGTTGCGTTACCGAACAGGTTCAACTGCATCTCAAGCAGAGCTTCAAGAATGGGGCCGATGTTGATATTGATCGGGTCGATCAGCCATTCGCCATTCGTGGTCACGCTGGCGGTCTCAGCAAAGGAGACATCGGCAGCCGATGTATCAATAAAACCAGTCTGATCAGCACCATGGGCCTGCAGCGTGCCAGCTACATGCAGGCTATCACCTGCCTTCACCTCAATGGTACCGGCATTGCGGCCCTGATTGCTGCTCGCTTCAATGCGTGCACCAGATTCAACACGAGCACGGCTACGCGCGTTAACATTGACGCTGCCACCCTTGCTGCCATTGGCCGTTGCGGTGCCGCGTACATTAATTGTATCGGCCGAAAGCACGATACGACCGCCCTTCTCGCTCACGCTCGACGCATTGATGACGCCGTCCATATTAACGACGCTGTCGACCACATCCTTGGCGGCCTGGGCGGTCAGCTGCACGCTGCCACCTTGCGCATTGATGGTGCCGGTATGCTCAACCACGGCCTTGGTAGCTTCGCTGCTCAGCTGCAACTCAACCAGATTGTCACCATAGAGATCAACCGTTGCGGCTTCGCCGGCAGCTAGCGCCACCCGGCCCAGCTTGGCATTGATCACACCGCTATTACGTACAGTCGGCGCGACCAGCGCAGCCAGACCACCGTCAGCAGCTGTAATCGTGCCCTGATTCTCAACCGTGGCATCAGCCATATCGGTAATATCAATCTTGTTGCTGCCGGACATAACCTGCGCGGCACTGACCGTACCGGTGGAAGCGACAATACCGCCAACGTCCACGCGTGCCGTACGGCCAAAAATCACACCATTGCGATCCAGCACCATGACCTGACCATTGGCCTTGAGCGTGCCCAGAATCTGCGTGGGGTTGTCATTCTTGCCAGTCACACGGTTAACCGCCAGCGACGAGCTGCCCGGCTGAATAAAGGTCGTGGTTGCCGAACGACCGATATTGAACTTATCCCAATCCACCACGAGGCGATCGCTGTTCTGCTGAACGTCCAGCTGCCCCGGCGCTGCATAATTGATGGTTGCATCGCCACCGACAACCGAACCACCTGTTGGCAGCTCCAGATCATCTACCGCATAAGCCGGAGCCGACAGGCCAACCATACCAACTGCCAGCGAGAGCATCAGGGTCGAGCGGCGCAGCGAGGTGGAGAGCAGCAGATTGGACATCAGAGACGATTGAGTGCGGGTGGTCATTTGGCAATTCCTTCGGCAACATGTGAAAGGCAATCGTTAATTGCGCGGTAGCGTTAACACCAGCCGCGCCAATGTGGTACGCTTATAAAACTTTTGACCTAGCGAAATCCAGAAGATGTGACATTTTCCTGACTCTTTTTTCGAACGTGGTTAATTTCAAGAATCCCATATGGTTAATTGTGTTTATTACCAACACACATTTGTGTGTGCTAGAGATAGACCGATATGCTCAACCGCAACAGACACCAATAAGCATCAGAATCGACACGATTCCGGCTTTATCAAACACTTGAAATCTATTACCTAATGCGCTGATCTTTTTCTGATACCGGGCTTTGCCCATCACTTGTCTGAGGTAATTCATGCGCCTGACCGCTTCCCGCCTAGTTCTAACCGCCCTGTGCCTGACCGGCTCGGCTCTGCCCGCCGCTGCACAGGCCATTACCGGCCCGGCCGATGCCGCCCGCGTTCAAGAGCGCCTGAACCAGCCCTCCATCCGCGAAGAAGGCGCCAATCTGGTTGAGGTTGAAGGCCCGAGCATTGCCAATGCGCCGGCTGGCGCTGACAAGATCTCGCTGACCTTGAGCGATATCGCGCTCGATGGCCTCACCACCTACCAGACCAGCGAAGTGAGCCCGCTCTATGCCGACAAGATCGGCCAGAAGATTACGGTCGCCGACGTTTATCAGATCGCGGCTGACCTCACCCGCAAGTACCGCAATGACGGCTTCATTCTCACGCAGGTTGTTGTACCGCCGCAGACCATTGAAGGCGGCCATGTTCGCCTGCAGGTGGTGGAAGGCTTCATCAGCGATATCGTCGTTGACGGCGTCGATAGCGAGAGCGAGCGCAAACTGATCACCGCTTACGCCAGCCAGATGAAGGGCGAACCGCTCAACACCCGCAAGCTGGAACAGGCGACGCTGCTGATCAACGATCTGCCCGGTGTTTCGGCCCGCAGCATCATCTCCCCGGCGGCGAACACCCCCGGCGGCGCCATCATGCGCGTGCTGGTTGAACGCAAGAGCTACGATGGTCAGGTCAGCCTTGATAATTACGGCAGCCGCTATCTCGGCCCGCTGCAGGCCCAGCTCTCGGCTGGCGCCAACTCGCTGCTCGGCCTGAACGAGCGCATCTCGGCTGATGCCATTTTTGCCCCCTCGCCTGATTTCGGCAAGGAACTGGTTTTTGGTGATGTTGCCTACCTGCAGCCGTTTGGCCGTTTCGGCACCTCGGTCGAGGTTAAAGCCGGCGTTGCCAGCTCGGACCCCGGCTATACGCTGGCCCAGTTCGATGTTGAAGGCCGCTCGGTCACCTACAGCATCAAGCTCAACCAGCCGGTAATCCGCAGCCGCGCTACCAACTGGAGCGTTTACTCCCTACTCGACAGCCGCGACAACACCACCTGGAGCAATGTGGACAACACCCGCCACGACCATATCCGCGCGCTGCGTCTGGGCACCGAGTTCAGCACGCTCGACCGCTTCCTGGGCGGTGGCTACAACCGCCTGAATGTTGAATTTGCCCACGGTTTTGACATGTTGGGCGCCAGCAGCAAGGGCGATGCCAACCTCTCCCGCGCCGACGGCAACCCGCAATTCAGCAAGATCGAAGCAGAGGCACAGCGCCTGCAGCGTCTGGGCCGCAATGTTAACCTGTTGGCTGGCATCAAGGGCCAGCTTGCTGGCGGCGCCATGCTCTCCTCGGAAGAATTCGGTATCGGCGGCCCCGCTTATGGCCGTGGCTACGACCCGTCCGAAATCGTGGGTGACGACGGCGTAGCCGCCAAGCTTGAAGTGCAGTGGACCAACCCGGTTGAGGTCAGCTGGCTGAAGAGCTGGCAGGTCTATAGCTTCCTGGATGGTGGCTATGTCTGGAACGATGACGCCAGCACCGAAGCCGAACGCGAAATGGCCGTTCTGTCCACTGGCCTTGGCCTGCGCACCACCCTCAAGAGCAATACCGAGGCTGGCGTTTATGTAGCCCTGCCCCTTAACCGTGATGTGCAGACCCTGGGCGATGACGATCCCCGCGTCTTCTTCAATCTCGGTCAGAAGTTCTAAACCATACGTATAGCCGCAAGGCAGAAAAGGCCGGGTATCCCCCGGCCTTTTTTCTATCTTGGACGCTATAAAAAATAATCACACCCGCTACACTGGAACCATGAAACATATTCTTCTCATTCTTTTACTCTGCCAGATCTGGTGTGAACCGGCTTATGCCCATCGATTTTACATTATTGAAGACAGCCGCATAGACGCACCAGATGGCAGCCCACTAATAGTCGAGCGCTTATATGGCGATGGCATTATCGGGATGGACCCTGTCTCACTCCAAATACGCAACCTTGGGGGAGCTGTTCTGGCTCATTCCCAAACATCCACACATGTCGCAACATTTTGCCCTCACATAAACTATTGCTGGGCTTTTCCATACAATCCAATCCTCCCCCTCAGCATGGGGCTACGGCTTGATACCAGCAACGTAGATTGGAACACACCTCCTCCCGTTTATACACTATCTAAAGAAGAAGCCGGAGAATTCAGCGCGTATCTGGCTGGACACCGACGTATCGCGCATAGTGACAGTTTCGGCTACCCCTCAACGGTACGTGATAAAAGCCCGCTGTTCATACCCTCTTTTGCAAGTTTGCTCATCAGCCCTGCAATCATACTTTTCGACCAAGCCGATAAAGTATTCATCATCATGTTTGCCTGCATTCTGCCTGTACTTATTTATCGTTACATATACCAAGCTCAAAAGAGACGCGCCATTAAGACCGCAGGCATCATACTCTCAATTCTCACGGGCTTATGCAGCTGCGCCCTCATCATAGTACTAACCGGACTTTTTGGGACACCGCTGTTATGTACACTCGTGGCCATATTTACAGCAAAGCATATCCTTAAATACATACAAAGAATTCATCCATCGGCTTCATTAAACAGCCATTGAATAAAAACGCCAAGCAGAAATAAAAACGGGGCCGGTTTTCACCAGCCCCGTTGATCACTTTTTATAAGCCGTCAGCTTACTGCGCTGCAGCCGCCAGCTTGGGCTTGGGCAGATCGGCCTTGATGTGCAGGTCGCGCTGCTGCTCCGGCGACATTTCGGTCGGGGCGCCCATCATCGGGTCCTCGAACGCGCCGTTCATCACGAAGGCATAAACCTCGCGCAGGTTGGGCTCGTTGGCGATGATCATGACCAGACGGTCGATCCCGAAGGCACAGCCACCGTGCGGCGGCGCGCCAAAACGGAACGCATTGAGCATGCCGCTGAACTTCTTCTCCAGCACCTCGCGGCCATAACCGGCCAAGGCAAACGCCTTCTCCATGATATCGGCACGATGGTTACGGATAGCGCCAGAGCAGATTTCAAAGCCGTTGCACACGCAGTCATACTGGTTAGCGCCGATCGACAGCGGATCCTGCGTCTGCAGCGCTTCCATACCGCCATTGGGCATGGAGAACGGGTTGTGGGCAAACTCGATCTTGCCGGTCTTTTCGTCCAGCTCGTACATGGGGAAGTCAACGATCCAGCAGAACTCGAACACGCCCTGCTTAATCAGCTCCAGCTCCTCACCCAGACGGGTGCGGGCCTTGCCGGCCAGCTTGGCGGCGGCGCCTTCCTTGTCACACACAAAGAAAACGGCATCGCCATCCTGCAGGCCAGCCTGCGTCTTGAGCTCAGCCAGCGCAGCGGCAGGCAGGAACTTGGCAATGGGACCCTTCCCCTCGCCGCCTTCGATGATGATGTAGCCCAGACCCGGCGCGCCTTCGCTCTTGGCCCAGTCATTGAGCTTGTCAAAGAAGCTGCGCGGCTTGCTGGCAACGCTGGGCGCGCGAATGGCACGCACCACACCGCCCTTGGCGATGGTTTCCTTAAACGCGCGGAACTCGACATCCTCACGGGCGAAGACGCTGGTGACGTCCACAATGATCAGCGGGTTGCGCAGATCCGGCTTGTCCGAGCCATAGGTGAGCATGGCGTCACGATAGGCGATATGCTTCCACGGCCACGGCGTCACGGCAAACTTGCTGCCCTGATAGTCGGCAAACTCGGTGAACATGCCACCGATCACGTTTTCCATGACGTTGAAGATGTCCTTGGGCTCGACAAACGACATTTCCATATCGAGCTGGTAGAACTCGGCCAGGCGGTCAGCGCGGCCATCTTCATCACGGAAGCACGGCGCAATCTGGAAATACTTGTCAAAGCCGCCCACCATCAGCAGCTGCTTGAACTGCTGCGGTGCCTGCGGCAACGCATAGGCCTTACCCGGATGCAAGCGGGCCGGCACCAGAAAGTCGCGCGCGCCTTCCGGCGAGCTGGCGGTCAGAATGGGGGTCTGGAATTCCTGAAAGCCCTGATCCCACATGCGGCGACGCAGTGAGGCGATGACGTTGTTACGCAGACGCAGGTTCTTCTGCATCTTCTCGCGGCGCAGATCGAGATAGCGGTATTTCAGGCGCAGATCCTCACCCACGCCGTCATCTTCCGCCACCTGGAACGGGATAACATCGGCCGGGGAATGCAGATAGGCCTGTGTGACCTTCACTTCAATCTCGCCGGTGGGCAGCTTGGTGTTCTTGGTATCGCCCGGGCGCTCGGTCACCACGCCGTCAAACATGACGACGGATTCAACACGCCAGTTGGCAACCTCGGCCAGCGCCGCATTGGACGGGTCAACCACGCACTGGGTCAGGCCATAGGTGTCGCGCAGATCGATAAACATGACGCCGCCATGGTCACGCTTGCGCGAAATCCAGCCCGACAGCTTGACCGTCTGGCCCACATCAGTCCCCCGCAGGGCGCCACAGGTATGCGTGCGATATTTGCTCATCATCCGTCCTTGAATAAAGGCCCGGGCCAATTAAACCCGGCGCGTTAAATACCCGCGCAGACTAGACATTTCCCGCCCAGCTTGCAAGGTGTTTACAGGCGGACACGCCGCAAAAATCAGGCATTTTTGCTGCAAAACACAGCAGCGTCAGGCCACTTCAACCGCCCGCACCGGCGCAACCGAGACCCGGCTGGCGCGGCCAATCGAGTAGTAGTTAAACCCGGCCACAACCATCTGCTGCGGATTATAGAGATTGCGCAGGTCAACCAGCACCGGCGCACTCATCACGCCCTTCAGACGCTTGAGATCCAGCGCGCGGAACTCGTTCCACTCGGTGATGATGACGGCAGCATCAGCCCCGGCGCAAACGTCATAGGAGTCAGTCCCCCAGACAACGCCCGGCATCACCTTCTGCGCTTCGCGCATGGCGACCGGGTCATAGGCATGGACCTGCGCACCGCCAGCCTGCAGCGCCGCGACGATATCAATCGCCGGGCTATCACGCATGTCATCGGTATCGGCCTTGAAGGCGACACCGAGAACGGCAATCTTCTTGTACTTGAGCGAGCCGCCCACGGCCTCTTCCACCCGCTGCGCCATGCTGCGCTTGCGGTTATTATTCACGGCGATGGTGGTATCGATCAGCTGCACCGGCGCATCAAAATCATGCGCGGTCTTGGACAGCGCCAGCGTATCCTTGGGGAAGCACGAGCCACCATAACCCGGACCCGCCTGCAGGAACTTCTTGCCGATACGGGTATCAAGGCCGATGCCCTTGGCCACATCCTGCACGTCGGCGCCGATCTTTTCGCACAGGTCAGCAATTTCATTAATGAAGGTGATCTTCATGGCCAGGAAGCCGTTGGCCGCATACTTGATCAGCTCGGCGGTTTCGCGGCTGGTGAACAGGATCGGCGTTTCAACATCCGACAGCGGCGCATAAAGGCGGCGCATCACCTCTTCAGCCTGCTTGGAGGCCACACCAATCACGATACGGTCAGGGTGCATGAAGTCTTCAATCGCGGAGCCTTCACGCAGAAATTCCGGATTGGAGCAGACGTCAAACTTGGCGTCCGGGCGGCGCTTGCGGATAATGCTTTCAACCGCTGTGCCGGTCCCCACCGGAACGGTCGACTTATCAACAATCACCGTGTAATCGGTCAACGCGTCTGCAATTTCTTCAGCGGCGGCATACACGTAGGTCAGGTCGGCATGACCATCGCCACGGCGGGTGGGCGTGCCCACGGCAATAAACACGGCCTGTGCATTGGCAACTGATGTCTTCAGGTCGGTTGAAAAGCTTAGGCGACCAGCGGCAACGTTGCGCGCAACCAGCTCGTCCAGACCCGGCTCATAAATGGGGATTTCTCCCTTGAGCAGGCGGTCGATCTTGTCCTTATTATTGTCAACAGCGACCACACTCACGCCAAATTCGGCAAAGCAAGCCGCCGACACCAGACCAACATAGCCAGACCCGATCACAGCAATCTGCATAGCAGGCGCTCCTCAAACTGTTAGCCCATTCCTCATAGCAGCTAGGAAATCGATTTAGAACATGTAGTTACATGAAAAATCACCAAAAACTGCGTCAAATCTGCCAAACCCCTCAAATGCCCCTGATTATCAATGGATTAATAATAATTAAAGGCGCAAACTGAGCATAACATAATATGGGCGGAATAAAGTTTGGGAAGGGTATCATGGCCATCAACGTAGCAAAACGCAGCCGACGGGGTTTTAACCTGATTGAAGCCGCTATTGTGCTGGGCGTGGTTGGCTTGGTCATTGGCGGCATCTGGATTGCGGCCTCTTCCGTCCGCCAGCGCATGGCGATCAACGATATTGAAGTGGGTATTACCCGGGGGCTGGATTATTACCGGCAGAACCCGCTCATCCGTCCGGCTGCCTCTGGCATTCCTGAATATGCTGGTATCAGCAGCATGGTTGCGCAAAACACCCCCACCATCGGCATCATGAGCTATAGCAGCGGGCTTGATGCGTTTATTGGTGGCGGTGTCGGCCTCAACATGGCGGCCATGACCGCTGCCACCTCTGACGCGATTTGCCCAAGCTGCAACATGTTTGTTGTCGGGCTTGGCTTTACCAATGACGACATGAGCGCCTATATCGCTCAACCCGAGAAATGCGCAGCCCTCATTAACCTGTTTCTGCAAGACAGTGGCGACCTGCAGGCAGGTGCCAGCTATGGCCTGCAGATTGTTGACACATCCGGCAACTCGCTGGGCAACTGGGACCCCGGTGATGGCAGCGCCAAACCCAGCTTCAGCACCTATGGCACCTGGTGCCAGACCACCGGCCTGATTCAGGCCTATTACGCCCGATAGAAAAGAAGATCAAAAGAAACCACCCGCCCAATACCTGAGCGGGTGGTTATACATATTAGGATCTTGTCTGCGTATACCGCTTAAGCGCTACGGACATCACCCAGGAACTTTTCCACCTCATCCTTCATCGAGCGGCCATTTTCGGCCAGCAGATGCGATGCTTTTTCAACCTCATGAGCTGAGCGGGATGTTTCCTGCGTTGCCTGATTAACATTGGCCATGCTGCGATTAACTTCCTGCGTGCCGGTCGAGGCCTGCTGCATATTGCGCGAAATTTCCATGGTCGCCGCGCCCTGCTCTTCAATTGCAGCCGAGATCATGGTCGACAGCTCACGCACCTTGATAATAGTCTGCATGATGCCGTCCATGGCTTTAGTCGCTTCCACGCTTTCCCCTTGAATGGAGGATACCTGATGAGCGATATCTTCAGTTGCCTTGGCGGTCTGGCTGGCCAGATTTTTAACTTCACTGGCCACAACCGCAAACCCCTTACCTGCCTCACCCGCACGGGCGGCCTCGATCGTTGCATTGAGCGCCAGGAGATTGGTTTGCGCAGCAATTTCGTTAATCAAGGTAACGATGCTACCGATATGCTCAGCCCCCTGCGCCAATTTCTGCATACGCTGATTGGTGGCATTGGCTTCGGCCACGGCTTTATCAACCACGGCCGACGATTCACCAACGCGGCGGCTAATTTCCTCAATCGACGCACGCAGCTGCTCAGCCGCAGAGGCCACAGTTTGCACGTTGGTTGCCGCTTCTTCAGACGCAGCAGACACATTCATGGACTGGCTCGACATCTCTGTCGCCGTATGCGTGAGCTGGCCTGCTGTTCCGCGTAACTGTTCTGATGCGGCGTTAACGGATACAATCAGGCTACCAATCGTACTGTCAAAGCTGGACACCAGCTTCTCAATGTACTGACCGCGCTCAATTTGTTTACGCTGCGCCATAGCCTGCTGTTCGCGCGCATTCTCGGCCTCACGCAGCGACTGACGGAATTTTTCCAAAGTGCGGGCGATACTCCCCATTTCATCTGCACGCGCAGTAAAAGGCACACTCACATTCAGCTGACCCTGCTCCATCTGCGCCATCAGACCACTTAAACGTACCGCCGGGCCCGAAATTGAACGGCCCAGCACAACAGCAATCGTCGTACCTACGGCCAGCGATACCAACAACACAATAATAGAAATCAGACGTGCGTTACTGTAAACATTGTCTGCGTTCACACGCGCGGCATCAGCCGATTTCTGATTCAACTCGCTCAACAACGCTGTCTCTTCAGTCAGTGTATCATAGAGCGGCTTGGTCGTTACCGTTAGCTGCACGCTGGTATTCTTGAAATCGCCCAGCGGCTTCAGCTCGAATATCTTGCTGCTTTCCTTGACATATGTGTCAAACTTTTCGCTCAGACGGGCAACGATATCCTTCTCATCTGCATCAATCCCCAGGCGTTCATAATCCGCAAACAGCTTATGAAACTTATCCACCTCTGCTTGAATGCGGGTAATATAGCTTTTTTCCAGATCCGGGTTATCTGTCACAATATAGGCGTATTGCAGGCGGCGCATCTGAGAAACAGAAATTTCAAACTGCTGGGCGATACTGACCGACGGCAGCTTATCTTCGCTAATCAGCTGCGCCCCGCTATTAATCTGCGACATTGCCACAAGGCTGAATAGCCCTGTCCCCGCGAACACAACCAGAAGAACACCAAGCGCTAACGCAATCTTTTTACCAATGCTCATCATGCTACTCCTGTATGTGACAGCATTAGAAAGTATACACGACTTGTTAAGATTTGATTTAACGCAATTAGCTCATAAAGACCTACGCTATTATTTTGCAGGCATCTGGCACGGCCTCATTAACATTCACGCGCAACAACAAGAACCAATCGACAGAAAAAAACAGATGGTTCACTATGGCTCACAGATACGCACATTACGTAGCGAAAGATGCGATCATGAAACTGACATTTCTGGGGGCAACCGGCACCGTCACCGGCTCCAAATATCTGCTCAATTGCGCGGGCCAGAAGGTTTTGATTGATTGCGGGCTGTTTCAGGGCCTGAAAGAGCTGCGCCTGCGCA
>Ga0255171_1000144_pt1 | contig 27481 bp, 35 predicted proteins | sample Atl_Yuk_RepB_8d_FD_183176 | JGI IMG/M metagenome (GOLD analysis project Ga0255171, IMG submission 183176) | Freshwater microbial communities from Altamaha River, Georgia, United States - Atl_Yuk_RepB_8d | ecosystem: Environmental > Aquatic > Freshwater > River | place: USA: Georgia | collected...
CCTCAAGGGCATCTCGACCGGCGACTTCTCCGAAGCGCTGGCGGCTCTTCTCGGCAAGGATGCGCCAGGGCTTTCGGCATCTGCGATCGGTCGGCTGAAGGAAGGCTGGCAGGACGATCATGCGACTTGGGCCAGGCGCGACCTCTCGGCCAGGCGCTATGTCTACATATGGGCCGATGGCATTCATCTGCAGGCGCGCCTGGAAGAGGAAGCGCAGTGCATTCTCGTCATCATCGGCGCGACGCCGGAAGGCACGAAGGAACTGATCGGCTTCACCGACGGCACTCGCGAAAGTGCCCACGACTGGCGCGTCCTGTTGCTCGATCTCAAGCGCCGCGGGCTGACCATCGCACCGGAACTCGCGGTCGCCGACGGTGCGCTCGGCTTCTGGATGCTGATTCCGACGAAGTCGCCCAAGCATTCCGATATGATTGCGCCCAGGATTCCGACCTGAAGCCGCCCTGTGCGTGGAGCCTCGCTGGCAGGTAATTCGTGGCATCGAACGCTTTGTTCGGTCAACCTCTTTCGGCTGGTTTCGAACGTGTCCGCCGTAGACTGTCACCGGACAGGTTGAGGCGATAGGCGTTGTGGACGAGCCGGTCGAGGATGGCGTCGGCGTAGGTCGGGTCTGCGATGACCGCGTGCCAGTCCTCGACGGGAAGCTGGCTGGTGATGATGGTCGATCGGCGGCCATAGCGTTCTTCCAGGATCTCAAGGAGATCGTGACGCGCCTGGGCATCGAGCGGCTCGAGTCCCCAGTCATCGAGAATGAGCAGTTGGACGCCGCCGAGCGCGCGGGTGATGCGGGCATAGCGGCCGTCGCCGCGCGCGAGCACCAGTTCGCCGAACAGCTTGGGGACACGCTGATAGAGGACGGAACGGTTGTCGCGGCACGCCTTGTGGCCGAGCGCGCAGGCAAGCCAACTCTTGCCGACGCCGGTTGGGCCGCAGATGGTCAGATTGTCGTGCGCGTCGATCCAATCGCCGACCACGAGCTTCTGGAACAGCGGGCGGTCGAGGCCGCGCGCCGCGCGGTAATCGATGTCCTCGACGAGCGCCTGCTGGCGCAGCCTGGCATACCCGGGCGACATCATCCCGGAATCATGGGCGAGGATTAATCGGAACGCTGGGCGACAATTGATCGGAATGGGTGGGCGCCATCATCTCGGAAGCGATGGGCGGCTTGCCCCGGAATCAGCACAGGCTCATCATCTCTTCGGTCATCGGTGGGTTCCTTGGTCATGAGTTGGTCTTCGCAACCCGACCCTAACCGAGAAATCGCCGGTGACCGCCGCAAGGCCGCTCCCTCGCTACAGCGCACCCGACGGGCGCGCTCGCTCGCGGCCTTGCTGCCAGCAGCTACACCACCACCGGGGGCACGACCCCTGCAGCTCAATCTATCTTGTTCAGACGTTCCCTAACGGCTTTCTTCGAGCAATCGTCAGGTCTTGCCCCCGTGCGTGTTCGCCAGATCTGCTCTTGGGCGCCTCAATTTTCGAGGCAGTAGTCTCCGCTGACGCGATAGCCGGAAGGACAGGAGCCGACCTTGATGATCGCGTTCTTCGACTTCTCGCTATTAGCGAGACAGTAGTCGCCGCTCGCATGGTACCCGCTCGGGCAGGAGCCCACCTTGGCGATCGCCGGCAGCGACCGGGCCGAGCTAGGGCTGCAGTAGTTGCCGCTGACGCGATAGCCGCTCGGGCAGCTCCCCCGCTTGAGCAGCGGCTCCTGGGCGGCGGTTGGCGATGGCAGGCCACCCCAGGCTGCCAGCGACAGGCAAAGTCCCGCAAAAGCATTTACCGACGCCTTCATGGTGCACCCGCTCCACCCCATCTTTACGCCATGGGCTCGAGGCGGTATCCCGACTCGTCCGGCTCGAAGAACACCTCTCCCAGATCCGGCCGTGCCTCGGCCGCCGGAATGAAATCGACCTCGCGCCAGAATGTGAGCCGCTCTAGCAGTTCGTCCCGCAGGGCGCCGATCTCCGGCCACGCGCGAAGGATGGCTTCCACCTCTGCCGCATCGAGCCCCGGCGCGAACAAGCAAGCTTGGGATACCCTGTCCGCGAGGGGCCGATCCGCCCAGCCGCTCCGCTGGAGGGCCGGCGACACCATTCGCTGCACCTTCTCAAGGTCGGCATGACGGGCAATCGCCTCATGGAGACGATGCTGCGCGATCCGCTGGCCGGCCGGCCGGATCACTTCATAGACACGGGCGGCGTTCGTCGCCCACTGTCGCGCGGAGGCCACCGACGCTGCCGCAAACACGGCGAAGCGCCGGCTGGGGCATGCCGGATAGGCGTGGGCGCGAACCCACTCCCAGACATTGTCGACGAGGAACGGCACGTCCTTCGGAAGTCGCTTGGTCGACAGCCTCGTGTGCACCTGCCCGGGCGGTACAGACGTTTCCTGTGCCCTGTAGACCGGCATCTATAATTCCTCTGAACCGTTGGATAGAGACTGCTCCGCCCTCGAACCGACGAACGCGAGAGCATCGACTAGCGAACCGCTAATCGCACGCGCCACCGGCTCTCCGCGCTCGACGCGGTGGTGCGGGGTAGACTGTGAAGCTTCTCCCGCGTCTGGCGGGTAACGCCACAGCGTCGCGCTGAAGACGGTTTCATCGGCGTCGCGATCGACCACATCGATCACGGCCTGCAACACGTCGGCGTGCGGCTTGAAACATCGCGCCGGCAACTCGTCCGGTTCGGGAGCCCCGAGATTTATCCTCGCGATCTCCACCAACCAGAAAAAGGATGTGGACCTGTAGCTGTCACGGACGCACTTTCCCTTTGGCCGCCCCGGCCCGGCAGAGTCATCCCGCGCCCATATGGCACACTCGTAGACAATGCCCTCGTCCTCAAACACGGGGTCGATATTGATGGTACAAGCGACGCCAGCCAGATCGGATGAAGACAATTCAAGATCTCGTCTGCTTATTCCGTCCACCTTCTCACATAATTTCACTTTTGCAATAAAATCCGCTGACCTGCCCTGATTCTTTGGACCACGGTTAAGTTGGAAGAATCGGCATCTCCTAGTCTTTCGATTGTCCCAACTCAGACGGTGTTGTAACGGGCCGGTGTGCGACCCGCTGAGACAGCAAATGCTTTTCGGCTAGATCGTCGATGCTGACGAGAGACGACACGCTTTCAGACATAGCTTTGGTTGCGGTCGCCACGGACTTTATACTATAGTCACGCCATCGCCTGTCAGGGGGAGGGGGCCATTGATCCTTGGGGCATTGGGGGCGTGCTGCCGGCATGGGGCTCACGCAGAGAATTTTTCCCCCGCTCCATAACCACAGTCCGAATATTTCCCGTCCGCTAATGCCTCCAAGAAACGGCGTGTTTTGGCGCCTCGCCGCGAGCGGCAGCAACGCCGCCCAAAGGGCCGCGACGCGCCGTACGGCCGGGAAAGCCGCCCCTGGCGGGACTTCTGAGCCGCCCCCGCCGTCGAGCGCCGGCGAATATTTCCCGTCCGCTAATGCCTCCAAGATATGGCCTGTTTTGGGGCGTCGACATGAAGGGCGCGAAGCCGACGCGCGGCGACAGCACCAGCAATCCCATGACCGTGATGCTCTGAAGATAGCAATGGGATGATCTGCTTGTTCGGTTGGCTTGGACCGCCATCGAAGCGCTTATGCGGTCACCAACGACGGAGACCGAAATGCACCGCCCCGCCCTCGACGCCTACATCGCCCGCAAGACCGAAATCGACATCATGCTCGCCCGGCTCACGGCGCTGAGCGACGAGCACTTTGGGGCCGAGCCCGAGGCGATCACCTGGGCCGACGTCGGCACCCTCGCCCACTACGCCGAGCTGCTGAAGCGCATCACCGACAGCGCCTTCAGGGAAGGCGAACACGCCGAGTAGAGCCACACGCTCCAGACCGCCCCGACCAGTTCAGGCTGGCGGGGCTCCGGTCAGTAGGAGCCGCGACGGTCGCGGCCCACACCAGGGAGCAGCCAACATGTCGAAGACTACCCGCAAGCAGGCCACGACCAAGACCGTCGCCCGGCACACCACGTCGAAGCCCGACGCCAAGAAGCCCAAGGCGCCGCACGCCGCAAGCAAGCAGGCCAAGCTGATCGAGATGCTGAAGCGGCCCGAGGGTGCCACCATCGTGGAGATCGTGAAGGCGCTGGCATGGCGGTCACACACAATACGTGGCGCCATGTCCGGCGCCTTGAAGAAGAAGCTTGGCCTCAAGATCGAGTCTGAGAAAGTCGACGACCGCGGCCGCGTATATCGATTGGCCGAGTAGCTTCCGCTCTCGGCGCGGGCCGGCGGTCATGTCAATAGAGTGGCCGCCAGCTTGCCGATCCGATGCGCCGGGCCTGCCCGAGCGCACCGGCGCGTGGGCCTGCGGGCTGCAGCGGGGCGCGCGCTCCTCTGCTCGCCCTTGTCGTGGTGTATTTGGTGGATCTGGTGGGTTTGATTTGGCCACTTTTATATGAATCCACGCCTATGACACTTTCTGACAGATACAAAGAATTAGGCGGAACAAATCCACCAAAGGCACCAAATCCACCGCGCTTTGGGCCAGTCAGGCGGAAACTGTGTCGCCCATTGTTAAGTCTCGGTACTCCTCGGTACGCATCTTCCAAGTCGTTGCATCTTGATCGATTGCGATTCGCCAACGCGCGATTCCGACGACAACACCGTCGGCTACGATCTTCATGCCGTCGATGATCCGGTTCTGGTTGGCGCCCAGCCATTTGCCGAGCCTCCGGCTGTTGATTGCCCCGCCGTCACCGGCGACCACCAGGAGAGCCTCCCGGAAGTCCGGGTGCCGGAACTCCGGCCGGCCAAAGAGACTGGGGGCCTGCTCCACCGCAGCTTCGATCACTTCCTTGACGGAGACCCGACGCTCACCCAGCACAGCCTGCCACTGCTCGATCACCATGGTGAGGGCTTCGAGCTTGGGATCGGCACCGCGGACTTCTTCCATGGTGGAGCATGGATCGGCTTCGCCGAGCCAGATCAGCGCATCTCGTACCCAGCGAGACCAGTCCACGAACGAGCCGAGCGGTGTCGCCTGCTGTGGCCGCCCGGCGACGTGGTACGCCCGGAGGACGGTGAGCGCGGCAATCGCGTATTCACCGCGGGCCGCTTGCACGGTGGCGAGCGGGTCGCGATCGAACTCCCTGAGCTCCGGACGCTCGACGCCCGGGTCGAGAGAGCAGCGAATAGCGCGCCGGGTCATGTCGCCGGCGAGCGTAAGATTGTTGCCAGTGGCGAACACAGCGGCGTTGCTCGGGACCTCCGCGTTGAGCGACTTGCCCAGGACTCTGACCTTGAGCGTAGTCTGCGTGAGCGCCTGGCAGAGCAACTCGCCGCCCAGCGGGATCTCGCAGTTGTCGATCGATATCAGGGCGTCCCCTGCGATGAACGCGGCGCCGAGGCGTTTCTCCATCTCTTCCTCGGTCTTCCCCTGGGCGATCACCGCGGCAGGGCGGCCGGAGGCGATCATGCTTGCGATGTCGACCAGCAGCGACTTTCCCGACCCTGCGACGGGGGCATTGAACGCGTGCAACGGTGCCGTCGGGATTGACCGTCGGATTGCGGTGGTCAGGATTCCCGAGAGGGCGACCGACCGATCAGCATCGCCGACGAAGGGAAACGTATCGATCAACGCCCGCAGATAGGCCAGAGCCCTGAGCGCTTCCTCGCGGTCCGGTTCTGGAGAAATTGACGGGAAGCAGTCATCCTGCGGGTCGAACAGCATGCCGGTCGCGGCATCGTAACCGGGCAGGTCGAGGATCGATCCGTCTGGACGCAACGTTGGACAATTGATGAGACCTGTCAGAACGCGCAGCTTCCACATTCCTTCGCGCGCCAGATAGGTATCCGCGATGCGCTGCGTGCAATCCGAAGCCACCCATTCTCCTCGACGGCCATCGAAGCGCTGCCAGCGCGCGACTGATGTCATGGCCTCGGCGATGTGGTGGGACTTCACATGCACCAGGCGCTGGGCGGGGGTCTTCTTGCCATCGGCAATAAGTACCTTGGTCCTGCTCGGTCGCACGACCATGCTTCCGCGCTGATAGAGCGGCGCTCCGGCGGCCATCAGCGCCTGCTCGGCGAGATCCACCACCTCGGGCAATCGCCCGGCCTTGATACGGATGGTCGGCCGGCCGAACGCCGTCGGCTCCTGATCGGAATCGGAGTCGGCATTAGCGGTGTCGACGTCTCTCCGCTGGCGTTGCCGCCATCCGTTCTTCGCCGCCAGCCAGAAGAGCGTGCCGACCGTTATGTTGCGGGCCTGCGCGAAGCTCGGCCACTTGTCAGCCGTGACGGCCGGATCGTTCTTGCTCGATTGCGCCGACCACTCTTCCCACGCATCGCGCCCGGCATCGCCAAGTCCCTGGTAGAGTGCGAAGCCGACGCGGATCCATTCGTCGTAGGACAGATCGTGGTTCCCTACATGCGCAAGTGCCTCCAGCACGACCTCGCGGGACGGAGCTTGCCGAGCCCCCAGGCCGGCCAGCTTGCGGCCAAACCGCTCGCTTTCCTTGCGTTCTCCCTGGCTCCGGGCGCCGGCCTGTCGCAACAGCTGCTCGGCCTGGGCCAGGAGGGCTTTGCATTGCTCGCGGCCGATGACGGGCAGATCCTGTGCGCCGACCTCGAGTGGAGACTTGAGCGGCCACTGGTACTCGGCCCTGGTGTCGGGGTGAATGCCGAAGCCGACGAACTGCTGGCCCGTGGCCAAGACCTCGACCCGGGCGACCGTGCCGTCGGGCAGCACCAGCTCCGGCGTCTGCAGCTTGTCGAAGGGCTCGTCGGGCCGGAATACCAGCAGCAGCTTGGGAGCGCGGCCGATGCGCTTGAGGGGCGTGTCGCCCAGGATCTCGCGGGCGGCAGCCTCGACGTTAGCCGCCAGATCCTCCACTGGCACGTCGATGTCGATGCCGACGATGTCGCCGCAGAGCAGCCCCGTGTTCGTGCAGTTGCGCTGCCCAAGGGCCCAGCGGGCGATTTCCTCCTCATCGGCCGAGGCGCAGACGGTCTCCCATGCCTTTATCAGGGGCCGCTTGCCGGCGGACTTCATCGCGAGGTGCGCGCCCGCCACAGGGACCGGATGGTAGCCGTTGCGCCGCAGTGCGATCCGCAGATCGTTCAGCTCGTTGTAGGACGGCAGGGTCGAGCCAGAGAGTTCAGTCATTGGGCCCGGCTTCAACGGTTGTCACACGCGGCATGAATGTTGAGCCATACGGAGGTACTGTTCGGCTGGCGGCGAATTGCGGATCCGAGGTGACGCACAGCTGCGATCGCCTCAATAATGTTTGTCGCTGCCATTACTGGCCCTCCTGCCGCTCGATCCAGGCGAGCAGGGTGCTCTTGCGGGCGCAAAGCACCGAGCCGATCCGGAAGTGCGGCATCCGCGTCTTCGCGTCGCCGGTCAGGTAGTAGACCTTGCGCCGGTGGCGCTTCGATCCGAACACAAACTGGGCGATTTCGTCGGCGCCGCGCAGGAGATCGTCGGCGATGGTCGCGGGAGGTTCGGTTCCATGTCGGCTGGCCGTGAGGGGCGTATTCATTGCTTGCATTCCCTTGTCAGCGGGATCTGATGAACTCCTGGACGAAGCGGGCTTCCAGCCCGTGAAGGCGGCGCCAGGCCGCTCTGACCTGGATGCTGGCGTTGATGCTGGCTCTGCTCAGAAAGTTGCCGTGGGCGGCCATTGCTAGCTTGTAGGTGAGCAGGATCGATTCCATCGCGGCTTCGCCGACGAGCTTCTGGACCTGGGCCCGCCCCGCCTTCGTGCCAAGAGACCATGGCAGCAACTGAAAGCTGTCCTTGGAGGTCGCAAAGCCGAGGGGGAGATCGGTCTGCCCGAAGTTGGTATCGGGCAAGAGGGCCGTGGCGACCCTGGGAACCCGGAGGAACAGAAACTTCCGGTCTATCAGGTCCAGATACCAATCGTGCTCCGAAGCGGTGATGAAGCTGGCCTTGCGGGAGGCGCCTTGATCCAGGTCCGCGATGGCGACGGTAATGAGCGCATCCCAGGTGCCAGGCCTGGTCTTCGCCAGGGCTTCGCCGGAGATCCTGATGTTCCACGCGAAATGCTCCGAGATCGCGGCGCCGATGGCGGCCTTCAGAACCTCCGGTTCCGTCCATGAGCGCCTGAAGCCGCCATGGGTCTTGGGCTCCTTCTGCGCCCGAATCGCGCCTGCCGCCTGCAAAGCCCGTAGACTTGGCACAGGCAACCCTGATGCAGTCTCGATCTCCGTGTCGCCATACGCCGCAGTGTCTGATGGTTCCAGCGGCGCCCCCGGGGTGCCGGTCATGGTGTAACGTTCCGAACATGAAGCATAGTCTGTCACCCGATACGAATATCATCAAGCGCGCTTGATACACTTCATATCGCCAATGACGAACATTGACAATGGCTACCGGGGATTCCCCGGCCCGCCCGTGCGTGCGGTTGCCATCCATGGCGCCAACGGGGGAATTCCCCACGTCTGCAACGAGAGGCCGCCCGACTTGCCACCCGTATATGTTATCGGCAGCATCACCCCTCCACTTTGACAACAATATAGCCGCGCGACCCCACAGACGATTATCATGAGGCTCCCCGAGAGAGACGCACCGAAGCGGCCCATCTGATGAGGAAGTGGATCGTACTGCTTCTGGCGGCTGCCCTGCTCGCTCATCGCGCAGAGGCTGAGGCACCCATCGTCGGTACCGCCAGTATTATCGACGGAGACACGATCGAGGTCCATGGCACGCGGATCCGCCTCCATGGCATTGACGCCCCTGAGAGCAGCCAGGAATGCAATCGGGCAGACGGCACCAACTGGCGCTGCGGACAGCAAGCGGCGCTCGCCCTATCCGATCGTATCGGCCGCTCGACTGTTCGCTGCGACCCGCGCGACCGCGACCGCTACGGGCGTGTGGTCGCTGTATGCTTCAAGGGAGCCGAGGATCTGAACCGCTGGATGGTCGCCAACGGCTGGGCGGTGGCCTATCGAAAATACGCACTCGACTACGAGGCCGACGAAGATCGCGCCCATCTCGCCAAGGTCGGGGTATGGTCCGGAAACTTCCAAATGCCGTGGGACTGGCGTTTGCAAAAGCACCATCGATGAAGCCCCAGCAGAAAATCTCTGCCCAGGAGGTGCTGGCGGGCCTTGTCGAACGCGTGACGTTCCATAACGCCGAAAACGGCTTCTGCGTTCTGCGCATTAAGGCGCGGGGGCATCGCGACCTGATCACGGTCATTGGCCATGCCGCCATTATTTCCCCAGGAGAATGGGTCACCGCCTCGGGCGACTGGGTCAACGATCACACCCATGGCCAGCAGTTCAAGGCGCACTTCATGCGCACCTCCGCCCCGACCTCAATCGACGGCATCGAGAAGTACCTGGGCTCAGGGATGATCCGCGGCATCGGACCGGTCTACGCCAAGAAGATGGTGAAGGCGTTCGGGGAGAAGGTGTTCGACATTATCGAGGCCGAGCCGGATCGGCTGCGAGAGGTCACCGGTATTGGGGCCGTCCGCGCCAAGCGCATCACCGATGCCTGGGCCTATCAGAAGATCGTCCGCGAGATCATGGTCTTCCTGCACAGCAACGGCGTCGGAACGGCCAGGGCCGTGCGCATTTTCAAGACGTACGGTTCGGATGCCGTACAGGTCATGACGGAAAACCCCTACCGCCTGGCCAGGGATATCCGCGGTATCGGCTTCAAGACCGCCGACGCGATCGCCATGAAGCTCGGCATCCAGAAGACGGCGATGATCCGCATTCGCGCCGGGATCTCGTACGCGCTGACCGAGGCCATGGACGCGGGCCACTGCGGATTACCCACTAGCGAGCTTGTGCCGCTGGCCGTCGAGCTACTGGAGGTCCCCAAGGAGCTGATCCAGACCGCTCTCGATCTCGAACTCACCGATGGCACAGTGATCGCCGACACCGTTGGCGAGACGGCCTGCATTTTTCTTGGCGGCCTCTATCGGGCCGAGCAGGTCATTGCCCAGCGTCTTGTCCGGCTGCTCAACGGCAAACTGCCCTGGGCTTCTATTGACCCGCAAAAAGCCCTCCCCTGGGTCGAGGCCAAAACCGGCCTGACGCTCGCCACCAGCCAGGTCGAAGCCATTAGGCTGGCGCTGCTCTCCAAGGTCCTGGTCATTACCGGCGGACCCGGCGTGGGCAAGACGACGATCGTCAACTCGATCCTGCGCATTCTCGCCGCAAAAGCCGTGAATCTGTTGCTCTGTGCGCCAACCGGCCGCGCCGCCAAGCGCATGACCGAGGCCACCGGGTTCGAGGCCAAGACGATCCACCGGCTGCTCGAAACCGATCCCAAGGGTGGCGGCTTCAAACGCAATGCGGACAATCCACTCGAGTGCGACCTGCTGGTCATCGACGAGACCTCCATGGTCGACGTCATGCTGATGCAGGCCCTTCTCAAGGCCGTCCCTGACGATGCCGCCCTGCTGATCGTGGGAGACATCGATCAGCTGCCTTCCGTCGGACCGGGCCAGGTGCTCTCCGACATCATCGCGTCTGGCGCCGTGCCCGTGGTCCGCCTGACCGAGGTGTTCCGGCAGGCAGCGCAAAGCAAGATCATCACCACCGCGCACAAAATCAACCAGGGTTTGATCCCGGATTTGGGCCGGCCAGAGGGCGACAGCGATTTCTACTTCGTCCAGGCAGACGACCCCGAAACTGCCGTGCCGCGCATCATCGAATTGGTGAAGACCCGCATTCCCCAGCGGTTCAGTCTGGATCCCATCCGCGACATCCAGGTGCTCTGCCCGATGAACCGCGGCGGAGTCGGCGCCCGGTCCCTCAACATCGAGCTGCAGGCGGCGCTCAATCCCGCCGGCGAATGCAAGGTCGAGCGCTTCGGCTGGACATTCGCTTCCGGCGACAAGGTCATGCAGATCGAGAACGACTACGACAAGGAAGTCTATAACGGTGACATCGGCTACATCGACGATGTCGATCCTGACGACGGGGAACTCACCGCCAGCTTCGACGGCCGCGCCGTCACCTACGGCTTCGGCGAGCTCGACACCCTGGTTCCCGCTTACGCAGCCACGATCCACAAATCCCAAGGGTCGGAATATCCTGCCGTCGTCATTCCGGTCATGACGCAGCACTACGCCATGCTGCAACGGAACCTGCTCTATACCGGCGTCACGCGTGGCAAACGGCTGGTCATTCTCGTGGGGCAGAAGAAAGCCGTCGCCATCGCAGTGAAGAACGTTTCTGGGCGCCGGCGCTGGTCCAAGTTGAACGAATGGCTCGACGGCACTTCAGGCCTGATCAGAGACCAAATCAGATGAGGTCCGGACGGCAAAATCATGATGCAGCCGAATCTGGCAGATGGCTTTACGCACACGCAAGACCTTGACTGCGGCCACGTCAAACGTTCTGCCTCAAGGCAAGAGCTTCCATTTCATCGAAGGTGTCGGCTATGCATTCGGTTAAGCGCTCGACGTTCTAGCCGAGTTCTTTGCGCACGATGGCAGCCCCCGCTGCCAAGGACTTTAGCTTTCCAAAAGCCGTCGCGCGCGGCAGGTACTTCATACCGCAATCGGGTGCCGGCAGGAGCTTGTCGGGCGACATGTATTTCAGGCCGGCGCGGATGCGGCCAGCGACCTTTTCTGGAGTCTCGATCTCGGGATCGTTGAGGTCGATGACGCCCAGCATCACCTTTTTAGGCGCGAGGTCCTTCAGCACGCCGAGGTCGATCTTGGGCTGCGCCGATTCGATGGATATTTGCTGGGCTATAGTGTCGGCGAGTTGCGGCAGGAACGAGTACCCAGTGGGCTTACTGAGGCCCGGCACCACGGCGGCATAGCCGAAGCAGAGATGAACGACCGTAGGCACGGTAATACCTTGGAGCGCCCGGTTGATCACGTTGACGGCATAGCGGCTAGCTTCCTCGGGATTGTTGCGCAGCCATGGTTCGTCGAGCTGGATCACGTCAGCGCCCGCCTTCACGAGGTCGTGTGCCTCCTCGTTCACCGCCGCTGCGTAGTCCATGCACATGGCCTCGGCATCTTTGTAGAACTCATCCTTTACCTGCTGCCCCATGGTGAAGGGGCCAGGCAGCGTAATCTTGGCCAGCTGTCCGGTGTTGGCGCGCAGAAACTCCATATCGCGAATCTCTACCGGCCGCGTGCGCCGGAGCTTGCCGACAACGCGCGGCACCGGTGTCTTCTGGCCCGATCGCGTTATCACCTCTCCGGGATGATCTTGGTCGACGCCGTCGAGCGCCGTGGCGAAGTGGTTGGAGTAGCTTTCTCGCCGCATCTCGCCATCAGTGATGATGTCAATGCCAGCCCGCTCCATGTCGCGGATCGCCAGCAGGGTTGCGTCGTCCTGGGCCTGCTGAAGATAGGCCTCGGGCACGCGCCAGATTTCCTTCAGGCGCGTCCGCGGCACTACCTTGGAGAGCATCTCGCGATTGACCAGCCAGTCGGGCTGCGGGTAGCTGCCAACGACGGTGGTCTGCAGCAGGGTCTCGGCCATGGGTAAGCTCCTCGAACTAGACCGGCGTCGCTGCCGGCAGGGTAGATGGACGCGCTGCCACGCCGCGATCGCGGCGGCCAGCAGTTTGCCAGACAAGAGTGTGTCGCTCGACGGTACGGGCGAGCAGGTCGAACATGATCGAGAGCACCAGGATCATGAGGATCGCGGCAAAGACGTGCGGGCTGTCGAGCAGGGTCCGGTAGCGCGAGACCAGGTACCCGATACCGGCAGATGCCGTCAGCATTTCCGATACCACGACGCCGATAATCGTGAGCGCTCCGCCCAGTCTGAGGCCGGTCAGCACAGTTGGGATCGAGGCCGGGATGATCACTCGGGTGATCTGCTGGAACAGAGTCGCACCCATGCTGCGGGCGGCCAGCAGGTACTGCGGGTCAATGGTGCGGATGCCAGCCGCCGTCGACAGCATGACGGGAAAAAATCCGTAAATCCCGGCGAAGACGATCTTGGATTCAGAGCCGATGCCAAACCAGGCGGTGAAGATCGGGTAAAGGATAACGATCGGCACAGCATAGAGACTGGAGAAGACGGGCAGCATGATATTGCGCAGCGTGGCGATGCCGCCTACCAGCGCTCCCATCAGAATGCCCGCCCCACATGCAATCAACATCGCGATGCCGACCTCGTACAGCGTCACGGCCAGTGCCTCGGCATACTCGACGCGGTCGATCCATAGAACCGTTAGCGTCTTCGACAGAGACGGGAGGAACAGTTCGGGGATGATCTTGGTACTGGGTATCAATTCCCAGAAGAAGAGCATCGCCACTAGGATTCCCCAGCGCACGGTTGATGGCTTCGGCCAGCGCATCATCGTCTTCACGGCACCTTGCGGATCTGCTGCCAGATCCGCTCACGCAGCTGGCCGAAAGTGTCGGTCGCCATCATCTCGTAGGTGCGAGGCCTCGGCAGTGTGATCTCGATGCGATCGATAATGCGGCCGGGACGGGCCGACATCACCAGAACCTCGTCGGCGAGATAGACCGCCTCGGTGAGGCTGTGAGTGATGAACACGACTGTCTTGCGCGTGGTCGACCAGATTCGGAGCAACTCATGGCCCATGGTCATGCGTGTCTGTTCGTCGAGGGCAGCGAAAGGCTCGTCCATGAGCAGTACAGGCGGATCCTGAACGAGGCCGCGGGCGATCGAGACGCGCTGCTTCATTCCGCCGGACAGTTCGTGCGGATAGCGGGGGCCAAAGCCTTCCAGGCCAACCAGCGACAACATCTCCTGGGATCGGCGTCGGCGTTCGTCGCGCGGCGCACCACGGAGCACCAGCGGAAACTCGACGTTGTCGAGCGCTGTCAGCCAGGGAAACAGGCTCGCCTCCTGGAATACGACCCCGACGCGCTCGGGATCGGGCTCCGGGATAGGCTTGCCGTCACACAGTATCGTGCCCGCTGTCTGGTGGCGCAGGCCGGCGAGCATCATCAGCAGCGAGGTCTTGCCGCAACCGCTGGGCCCCACGATCACGACGAACTTGCCCGCCTCGACATTGATCGTGATGTCCTCGAGGGCCGGCACGCCCCCCTCGGCTCCGGCATAGACATGACTCAGTCGCTCGATGGCGATGGCGCTCATGTGCGCCACGTCGAGAAACGATCTTCGAAGTGGCGGATCACCTCGTTGAAGACGATGGCGACGGTAGCCAGAAGAATCACGCCGGCGAAAAGCTGCGGCATCTGGAAGTTTTCTCCCCAATTGGCAATCAGATGTCCAATGCCAGTGCGCGAAGCATACATCTCGGCGATCATCACGCCCGTGAAATTGAAGATCATGGAAATACGCAGCGTCTCCAGCAGAACGGGCATCATGCTGGGCACATAGATGCGCATCAGGATCTGGGTACGCGTTGCACCATAGGACCGGGCGACCAGCACATGGTCGGATTTCACCGATTCCACGGCTGCGGTTGCACTCATGATGACGATGAAGACGGTTGAGAACGCGGCATAGGCGACCTTCTGATCGAAGCCGATGCCGAAGATCAGGATGAACATCGGCAGAAAAATCGATTTCGGCACGCTGAACACATAAAACAGCATGGGCTTGAATATCTGGCCGAAATACTCGTTCTCAGCTGCCAGGATGCCGATCGCCCCGCCCAATGGTACCGCGATCACGAATGCGAGGACTACTTCTGACGCCGTAACCAAAATTGCTTCCTGGACCTGAGACCGGCCGAGCAATTGGCCGAGCATCGCCAACACGTCGGCGAGCGGCGGCAGAAGCCGTGTGTCGACGATGCCGAAGGTCGGCAACAATTGCCATGCAGCTGCGGCGGCTGCCAGTAGAGCCAGCCGGAACGCGACGATCTGGTACTGACTCAACGCCTGCTCATGCCTTGGTCGGGATCGGCTTGAACGTATCGACGTAGATCTGCTCGACCGGCGCCAGATCCTTCATCCCGATCATTGCCGCCATATCGAGGGCGAGCTGCATCCATTCCCGGGTGAAGCGCCCATCGCGAGACAGTTTTTTGATGTTGCCATCTAGTTCGGCTGCGGCGATCGGATTCGGAATCTCGTCGATCTCGGCGATGATCTTGACCGCCGCATCTCGGTTCTGGTCGGCATCGAGGAAGGCCACACCGCCATAGATGGCATTCAGTGCTTTCTGCAAGACGGCCGGACGATCCTTGATGATTTTGTCAGTGGCAATCCAGCTTCCCGTCGAGTGAGCCGGAACCTCGGCGCCAAAGTCGATGAGCGCACGCGCTTCCTTAGCCTGCATCACCTTGTAGGTAAGAGGCGAATATAGGACCGTGGCGTCGATGTTGCCCGACAGAAGGTTAGGAACCAGACCACCACCGCCTAGTGGTACGCGGGTAAACTGGACCTTCTTCGCGCTCCCTGTCCAGAGAGCCAGGATGTCCGAACCGGAGCCAGCAGAGGTGATGCCGACCTTTTTGCCGGCTAGATCTTCGACCTTCGTCACCTTGGAGTCCGGTTTCACAACGAGATACCAGCCGTAATAGCCATTCGCGCCGTTCGCGACGCATTTCACGTTAACGCCCTTCTTGATGCCGGCAGCAACACTGGAAGAGGAATTCATGATTAGGTCGGCAGCACCCGCAGCAATCGCCTCGAAGCCCTCGGCGCCCCCGCGATAGATTGTGAGTTCGCAGTCCAAGCCTTCCTTTTCAAAGAGCTTTTGCCGTAAGGCGGTCTCGCACACGATGGTAGGCCAGTAGGTCTTGGTCGGCACGCCGATGCGAATCTTTTCTCTAGCCTGGGCAATGGCGAAGCGAGGCAGGGTCGCGCTGGCGGCAGCACCGGCCAGCAGCGTGCGGCGTGTGGTCTTGAGCAACGATTCTCTCCCATTGTTTCTTGGGGAGATCGTAACGCGCAAAATCCAATTGCGCATCCTGCGCGTACTCGAGAAGACCGGTTAGCGAAAGGTCTTTCAAGCACAGCGAGTCGGGGCTGTCCTGCCATGCCTGACTACGGCTCCGGCTGCCACTGTTCAACGCAGAGCACGTCCCCCAGTCTGTGAGCCACGGTTTGACGCCGGGCCAACAGGCCGAAGGGGGGATCCGACAAGCATGGCACCAAACTTGAGGTGACCATCCACGGTCTCATGCGTCTCCAGGCCCGGAAGTCCAGTCGACTATCTGCCGACTGCGGAGACAGTTCCGTCGACTTCCTGCCCGACCGAAGCGGTCATGCCGATGCCCCCAACCGGAGAACGGCATGAAGAATCACGACACAGTGCTGGCCCGCATCGCGGCCTTGAAGACGACGCCGACCACGAATCTGAAGGAGCAGTGGATTGCGCTCTTCAATACTCCGCCCCCGCCCTACAACCGGCGCTTCCTGGAAAGCCGACTGGCCTACCGGATCCAGGAGCTGGCCTATGGCGGCCTGAAGCCCGAGACGGTACGCCGACTCGAGCAGCTGGGCGAGCAGCTCGACGGCGGCAACATCGCGGTACGCCGGGTGCGAGGCAGCGACATCCCCATCGCCGGTACCCGCCTAATCCGGGAGTACCAGGGCGTCGAGCACACCGTGACGGTGATGGCCGACGGCTACGAGTGGCAGGGCCGGCCGTACAAGTCGCTGTCGGCCATCGCTCGGGCCATCACCGGAACCCAATGGAACGGGCTGCTCTTCTTTGGCCTCAAAAACCGGCGGAGGGCGGCATGAAGAAGCCGGTCGCGCGCAAGCTCCGGTGCGCCGTCTACACCCGGAAGTCGACCGAGGAAGGGCTCGACATGGAGTTCAACAGCCTCGACGCCCAGCGCGAGGCCTGTAGCGCTTACATTGCCAGCCAGCGGTCGGAGGGCTGGGTCGAACTGGCCGACCAGTACGATGACGGCGGCTTTTCGGGCGGTACGCTGGAGCGACCGGCACTGCGGCGGCTGATGGCCGATATCGAAGCCGGCCGCGTTGACGTCGTGGTGGTCTACAAGATCGACCGGCTGAGCCGCGCCCTGATGGACTTCGCCCGGCTGGTCGAGGTGTTCGACCGGTGCGGCGTCACCTTCGTGTCGGTGACCCAGTCCTTCAATACGACCACCAGCATGGGCCGGTTGACGCTGAACGTGCTGCTGTCCTTCGCCCAGTTTGAGCGCGAGGTGATCGGGGAGCGCATCCGCGACAAGGTCGCAGCCTCGCGCCGGCGCGGCATGTGGATGGGCGGGTTCGTGCCCATGGGGTACAGGGTCGAGAACCGCAAGCTAATCGTCCACGAGCCCGAGGCGGCGATCATCCGCCGGATCTTCGAGCGGTTCCTGAAGGTCGGCTCGGCGACCCTTCTGGCACGCCAGCTTCGGGCCGAGGATGTCCGCAGCCATCGAGGGCGGGTCGTCGACAAGGGGGCCCTGTACCGGATCCTCCGGAACCGGGTGTATGTCGGGCTCGCGGTCCACAAAGGCGTGGCATACCCCGGCGAGCACGCCGCGATCGTGAACCAGGCGCTCTGGGACAAGGTGCAGTCGATCCTGCAGGAGAGCCCCCGGGTCCGGGGTTGCCGGGCTCGGGCGGCAACGCCGGCTTTGCTGAAGGGACTGCTGTTTGGTCCTACGGGCCGCGCCATGAGCCCGTCGCACACCCGCAAGCACGGCAAGCTCTATCGCTACTACGTCTGCCAGGCCGCCCTGAAGGGCGAGGCAGAGCCGTCGCCCATTCGGCGGGTCTCGGCGGCTGCTATCGAGGCGGCGGTCATCGACCAGCTGCGCGCTTTGCTCCGGTCCCCTGAAGTCGTGATGGCGACATGGCGGGCTGCCAGGCCCCAAGCTGACGGACTGTCGGAGGGCGCGGTACGGGAGGCTCTGGAGCGGCTCGATCCGCTCTGGGAGGAGCTCTTCCCAGCCGAGCAGACCCGCATCGTCCAGCTGCTGCTCCAGCGCATCGACCTCAAGACAGACGGGCTCGAGCTCCAGCTCCGGACACAGGGGCTCGGCCACGTGGTTCAGCAACTGGGAGATCTCCGGAGGGCTGCGTGATGCCACGGCAAGAACCCGCCGTCGTCACCATCAAGGTGCCCTTCGCCGTGCGCAAGCGAGGCGGTCGGAAGCTGGTCCTGGCGCCGGACGGTGCGCCTGTGCCGCCTGCCGCGCCCCACATCGATACCACGCTCGTGAAGGCCATCGCCCGGGCGTTCCGCTGGCAGAGGATGCTGGAGACCGGCAAGTACGCGACCATCAGGGAGATCGCAAGGGCCGAGCGGATCAACCCGTCCTACGTCTCACGCGTGCTCAGGCTGACGCTGCTCGCGCCAGCGACCGTGGAGGCGATTCTGGATGGGCGCGCGAGCGCGGCACCGACGCTCGCGGAGGCGATGGGGGTGTTTCCGGTGGTCTGGACGAGGCAAACAATACTTAAGGCGGCTGCGGCAACGACTCAAGTCGCTCCGCGTCGCGCAATAGACTTGTGCGGTTGCTGACGCAGTGAGTTGGCATGCGTGTTGGGGACCGTATTGTGGGAGCCAACGATATTCATTCGTTTGCCGTAGGCGGTGTTTTGGTGCCCAGCCGCCAGCAGTTCTACGAGATCCGCCGTAACTTCCAGACCTAGGGCGCCGACGGTCTACTCGACAGGATCGGCGGCCCGCGCCCCCCCCCAACCGGGTCGGCGAGGACGTCAAGAAGGCGACCGCCATCGACTACTGCTCCCGCTTCGCCTGGGGCCGCCTCTACACCAACAAGATGCCGCTGACCGCCGTGCATCTGCTCAACACGGACGTCGTGCCCTTCTTCGAGGAGCACGGCGTACCGATCAAGACCGTGCTCTCGGACAATGGCCACGAGTTCTGCGATCGCCCGGACCGCCATCCCTACGAGCTCTTCCTTCAGCTCGAAGGCATCGAGCATCGCAAGACCAAGGTCCGCAGGCCGCAGTCCAACGGGATCGTCGAGCGCTTCCATCGCACACTCCTCGACGAGCACTTCCGCGTCGAAGGCCGCAGGACCTGGTTCGAGACCGTCGAGCAGATGCAGCAGGCGCTCGATGCCTACCTCGTCACCTAAAGCACCGCACGACCCCATCAGGGCCGTGGCATGAACGGCCGCACCCCCGGCCGGGCCTTCCCCAACCGCATCCCCGCAAACGACAACCCACAGGAGGACAACGGCCGGAACATCGACCAGACTGAAGCCGCCTGACTACCGGTCAGGGCGCGGCGACTGTCAGCCGATTACTGTCTCAGTACAGCCAGTTGTACAGCGTCGTCTCGCTGATCCCGTGCTGGCGGCACATATCCGCAGGCTTCACCTCAGCACTGTGCAGCTTCAGGATTTCGATGATTTCCTCTTCACCAAATGGCTGCCGCTTCATGTCCGTTCTCCCCGAATGGACCCACCGCTACTACAGAAGTTTGGGGGGGTTACCTAAGGAAGCCCAAGGCTTGCTTCTTTTGTACCCGGAATTCCGGTTGTATTCCCCAGCAGCCCATCGCGAGAGTGCTGAACACATTCCGGAAATCAACGCTGAACTTGAGATCACCGTCTTCAAGATCGACGAGTGACGGCTGCGATCCATAGAAGCCGCCCTTAACGTTGCCACCCATTACAATCTGAGGCGCGGCCGTGCCATGATCGGTGCCACCGCTGTTGTTCTGTCTAGCCCTGCGGCCGAACTCTGAATATGTTACAATAACAACATCATTCCAAACATTTGCCGCAATCAAGTTCTCTCGGAGAACGCTGAGGTTCCTTGCTAGGAACGAAAGTAGCTTCTCGTGAATATGCGGTTGGTTGGCATGGGTGTCGAAGCCGCCGAGGGCCATTTTGATCGCAACAACTGGTAAGCGGGAAGTCACCAACCGTGTTGCTACTTCAAGCTGGCGGCCGAGGGGATATTGCTCGTCGTATCGGTGGTGCAGGGGCGGACTCGTTAGCAATGTGTCCCGAAGACCAGTTGCAGCGCCGTTTATCTGCTGGGAAACGGCGATTATGCGCTTCAACGCCGGATTACTACTCTCATAAGCACCCTTCAGAGCTTCTGCGGCTTGTGCTTGCTGCAAGAAGCTTTCGGGGTCTTGCATCACTATGGTTCTTAATTCTGGTCCGATCGTCGGCAAAACGTTTGTGTCAAGGACAATGCTGTCAACACCAGCACCCGCAGGCAACTTCTTCCCTTCGAATACTTGGGCTATCCATCCTACGCTGAGAATTTTGCCAGCTTCCGATGCTGTGTCCCAGATTTCAATTGACCGGAAGTGCGAACGGTTAGGGCTCGGATATCCGACGCCTTGTATGATTGCGAGTTCGTTGGCTTTCCAGGCCGCCATCAGAGGCTCAAGCCTCTCATGAAAACCCATCCTCTCATCGAGCTGAAGAACGCGCTCACGGGGAATGCCAAGACTCGGACGTAGCTGATAATAGTTTCGATCAGAATACGGAACGACCATGTTTAGGCCGTCGTTCCCGCCCCTCAACTCCACCAGCAGAAGAATCTTTGCCATGTCAAGCTCCTCACTTTAGCTGATAGGCAGGGTCCAGCAACGCCGCGGCCACTGCAGCCGCCGGTGTCATTCCCGAAGTTTTGAGCGGCAACACGGGCGAACGCGGCAACAAAGTACTCAGAAGCGTCATCGGATCACTGCCGCTCAGAGTCGGGCCGAGCTTTGCTTGGGGAGTGTCGCGCGTGCCATCATCCATTAGCTGAATCGTTGCATCATCTGGTGCCATCTGCCGACGCTCTGCTTGCCGACTAGAGCGTTGACCTTTTGCAACCATGCTCTCTGACGACGCAACCGAAGTAGTCTCAATTATACGACGCAGGAACTGTTGACGTTGGAGGAATGTGTAGGTGGTGATCCAGTTCTCTCCGCCTATCCACCCCTTAACATTGGGCGGTTCGAACGGAACTTGACCCATGGCATCAAGCATCTGCACGACACCGCTCTTTAGTGGCAGTGGCGTGTCCAAAAGGCGAGCAGTGCCAATCACCATCTCAATAGGAGCCTTGATCAAGGAGGCCCGATTTGCTGGGTCGCGGAAAGCATTGGACACCAACATTTCACGCATCAGTTTCCGAATGTCGTAGTCCTTACGGAAGTACGATGCCAATCGTTTCACTTCATCAGGATCAGGCCGGAAGGAAATGAACTCGACCCAAAGCTTCTCGACAACGGTCTCCGCTGTCCGTGGGTGTTTCAGCAGTATCGCTATTATTTCGGTAGGACCGAACCGACCGCTTTGTCCGAGAAAGCTTTTTTCACCATCGTCGTGCTTATCAGTTCGGTTAACAAACTCCCCAGTGCTCCTGGACACTGACCATCCTGTGAATGCCCGCGCAGCGGCCTTCACATCCTCGTCTGTGTAATGCCCCTCTCCCAATGTAAAAAGTTCAAGCAATTCGCGAGCAAAATTTTCGTTCGGCTTTCCTGCGATATTCCGAACTCCGTCGAGATAAGCGAGCATAGCGGGATCGCGTGCTACATCGCCTAGCAATGTAGCAAAGTTCCCAAGCGCCTCGCGCCGAAACAATGCATTTTGACGGAAGAGTGAAGGCGCAAAGCGTACCTTCTTAAACGAAGACGTAAAGTGCCCATGCCAAAAAAGCACCATACGCTCGACAACTGGCTGGTTCGTCGCCAGCATCTCGTCAATCCACCAGGCGATTAGTTCCCGCCTGGTCTCTTTCATCGGCAGAAGTTGCGGCTTCTTGGAGCTGTTCATCCTGCCGGGTTCGTGTCCCTGCATGGCGGGTTCATTTGCTTGAACCGCTTCGGACCGAACCGATTTTTGACGTTTCACGAGCTCCGCGGGGCTCGTCGTAAACCAGTTGGGATCAGGAGTAACCGATGAAGGACGAGTATTGCCAAGCAATAAGTCGACAGCAGAGGCGATGTCGAGAGCCTCATATTTTCTGATTTCGCTCGGCGCGGCCCCAAAAGTGGTGCGCGCCAACAAATGTCGCGCTTCTTCGAACCCCATCGGGGATGCGGCAAATCCCGGCCGCGCGATGAGAGGGGCGCCGACTGACGTTGCCACCGCGCCGGCCAAGAAAGTACGACGGCTTATGGTCGCCATGATGAGTTCTCCTCACTTGTGTCTAGACGACAATTTTCTGTCGTCGCGCCAAAAATTACTACGCTCCGATCCCCAACATCCCTTGCATTTTCTGCGTCTCGTTGACCGGAGCCGAAGGCATTCCAAACACTCCGTCGTCTGACTTGGGCGAGTTTCTCATTCCAACTGGATCATTGACCCCCTTGTCAAACAAGACCGGAATTTGAGGTAAATCCATGACTTGAGTCAGGCATTACGGTGCCTATAATCAGAAAAATTTTGATTGGTGAACTGCATGAACGTGGTACATGATTCTCGCAAAAGTAGACTGGATAAGATTGTTTCGTCGCGCGAGAGCGTTATCGCGGCGGCTGAGCGGCTGCCCGACTGCGTAGCACGAACGCTTTTGGTTAAGCTCGCTGATCTGTTGAAGACCACAGATCTTGATCAATTTGCAATTGACGCGCTGGGAGGAGAAGGCGCCGGGGGCGGTGAGTATCTTCACCAAGAAAAGTCGCTTCAATTTGCGGGAAGAGTTCACATTGCAGCCCGCCGTGCTCAACAACTGAAGCTAGATACCAGTGCTGGTTTGTCGGTTCTCGACATTGGCGCGGGGCCCGGCTTTTTCTGTTGGGCCGCCAAGGCTCTCGGTCACACAGCTGTGGCCATTCAGCCTAGTAAGGGGGCGAGAGGAATCAATTTCTCCGCTTTCATGCGTTTGTTCGGAATTCCGCAGTCTGCCCAGTTCGTAAAGCCGCAAACTGCGCTGGTTCGCGACCAATCCCTTCCGGAAGGTCTCCGCTTTGATATGGTCACTGCTTTTGCAATTACATTCAATCGGAGTGGCCGTGCTTGGTGGACGACAAAAGACTATTTGTCATTCCTTGAAGACATTAAGTGTAATTTCTTGAAGCCAGGCGGGCGAGTTGTGTTGAAGTTCAACAATACAGATGAGGCGGGCACACCAAAGTCGGTAATCACCTACTACGAGGAATTGGGGCGTATGCTGGCCCCATTCGTTGCGGAAGAAAGTTCGGAGACTGGCTTTACACTCGATCTTTTTCGAGAGGGCGCATGGTCGCTTGCTAATGCCGTCGTTCTGCCTCAGCCGACAGAGAGACAAAAGCTTAAACCAGAGGTGAGCCCCTCCCCGAGAGCCGATGAGCAATTGCGGCTGCTTAAAAGAAATGCGCGACGAAATCGGCGGACTGCCGCCAGGAGTCAGTTGAAAGCGGTGGCAGGGACGTAACATCGAACAAGGAGGCTTCGCTTCTTGTGGCCGGGGTGATCGCTTGCGAACTACGCAAGCCTGTTGCTAATGTTTTTGTGTCGTTTAGAAGCGCTGAGCATGTGTTCAGGATTTGGAAGGAGAAGCCATCATGAGTGCTACCGAAGCTGAGGAGAAGTCGCAGCTTGAGGTCAGTGTCGATGACTTCGCTGGACTTGTGGCGTATATGAGCCGCCTTCTTGCCGGTTTGGTTAAGATTAAGCCTTTGGAAGACGCCAATCTGAGCTTGGCCGAGTGGGTAACGCTTTCTATGCTGGCCCAGAAAGACGGGGCTAATAACAAGCAGTTGGCTCGCAATCTGGGTGTCAGCGGCCAACGAGTGAACCAAATTTGCGCGTCACTTAAGAAGGCGGAACTCATATCGGTAGCGCAGCAGGACAATGATGGCCGGGCGAACGAAATCAAGATCACGGATTCGGGTCGAGCGCAGATCGCTGCTGTGAATTCGCAACTCAAGCCGTTGCTTTCGGAAGTTTTGAAGGGCCGTGGACGCACACTTGTAAGTATCACCAAGCTCATGCGGCATCTGATGCGATTGTTAAATGTGGGAAGTGGGCAGGGGGGCGACACAAAAAAGACTAGGAAGATCAGAAAAGCGACTAAAGCAAAAGCTGATACCTGACTGAACTGAGACGGTATTGACCTGACAGATTGCGCCACAGCAGGTGTCGCGAAGGGAGGGGCTAGAGCATCGAGCGCTTAATCGGACGCATGTCCTGCGTCCTTGAGGAAGTTCCAACACTCCTGTTCGGAGTACAGCGTGCAGATGTCGCCGATGGCCCTCCAGAGGGCATCGATGGTTCTTGCGCCGATCCGCCGGAGATGGGCCTTGAGTTTGGCGAAGGCCATCTCGATCGGATTGAGGTCGGGACTGTAAGGCGGGAGGAAGAGGAACCAGGCGCCGCGCTGCTTGAGGATGGCCTCGGCCTTCGGGCTCTTGTGGCTGGGCAGGTTGTCGAGGATCACCACGTCGCCAGGCTGCAGGCTCGGTGCCAGCTGGGTCTCGACGTAGATGTCGAAGGTCTCTCGGTTCATGGGGTGATCGATCACCCACGGCGCGATCAGGCCATCGCATCGCAGTCCGGCGATGAAGGTCTGCGTGGCCCAGTGTCCGAACGGTGCCCCGGCCTTCAGGCGGGTACCGCGGCGCGAGCGGCCGCGCAGACGCGTCATCTTGGTCGTCGTGCCGGTCTCATCGAGGAAGACCAGACGGTCAATCTGCTGACGCATGAGCGGCTGGCGCCGCCTCTTCCAATCGTCACGCGCCTGACGCACGTCCTCGCGCCCGGCTTCCGACGCCAGCAGCGTTTTTTTTGAAGGACAGGCCTGCCTTCAGGAGCACCCGCGACAACGATGCCGGATGCGCCGTAATGGCCTTCTCGGTCTGGAGCCTGGCCGCCAGTTCCGGCATCGTGATGTCCGGCTCGGCCTCGACCCAATCGAGCAGAGCGGCCAGATACGGCGCCAGCTTGCCGCCGCCGGGCGGACGGCCCTGCCGCTGCGGCTCCACCGAGCCCGTGCGAGACATCCGGTCAATCAGCTTCACCGCAAAGCTCGGGCTCACGTCGTAGCGACGAGCCGCCGCCCGTCGCGACCCGCCATTCGCGATCTCCGCTCGCACCCGTTCCCGAAGGTCCATCGAATACGGCTTTCACATGCAGCCTGGCCTCCTGTCTCCAGCCTGCACTTGAATCAGATTTCCGATTCCTTGGGAATCCCAAGCCGATTCCTAATTCTCGCTCGACGCTCTAGTAGCCCCGAGCACAGCGACGCCCGGTGTGGCCACGCCGCTCCCGGCCGGGGTTAGGATGGTGTTGTGAAGCACATCTAACCTCGAACGGAGAACGACATGACCACGGAGAAGAAGGTAGCACGGCGAAAGCTCACTTTGCTCGAGCTTGCTGGCCAACTCGGCAACGTCAGCAAGGCCTGCCGCATCGTCGGCTACAGCCGCCAACAGTTCTGCGAGATCCGCCGTAACTTCCAGACCTAGGGCGCCGACGGTCTGCTCGACAGGATCGGCGGCCCGCGCAACCCACCCCCCCAACCGGGTCGGCGAGGACGTCGAGAAGGCGATCTTGACCTGTCTCGATTCTTCGGACCACGGCTAACTTGAGAGAGCCGGCGTCTCCTGGTCTTTGGGCTGTCCCGATTGAGACGGTGCTGCAACGGGCCGGGGCGCGAAGCCCCCACATCGCGCAGCGCCGCGGCCCGTCGCGGAAGCGGGAGCTGCGTTGGTTTTTCGAAGCTTTGCGGCGAACTCGGCCGGCGTCAAATATCCGAGGCTCGAATGCGGGCGCACCTCGTTGAAGTGCCTGCGCCAGGCTTCGATGACGACCCTGGCCTCGGCGCGAGACCGGAACCACTCCATGCCCAGGCACTCGTCGCGGAACTTGCCGTTGAAACTTTCCAGCGCGCCGTTCTGCCAGGGCTAGCCGGGATCGATCAGCGCGGTCTCGATCCCCTGATCGACGATCCACTTCAGCAGCGCCCGCGAGACGACTCCGGCCCGTTGTCGGAACACAGGTAGAGCGGCGTCCCGCGGTCGCTGATCAGCCGCGACAACACCTCAATCACACGGCCCGAGCGGATGCGTCCGTCGACCTCGATCGCCAGGCCTTCCCGGGTCCACTCGTCGGTCACGGTCAGGCACTTGAGCTGTTGCCCATTGGCGCACCAGTCGAACACGTAGTCGTACGACCACACCTGGTTCGCACCGGTCGTCGCCTGCGGACGAGGCCGGCCGGTCGCAATGCGTTTGCGCGGGCGCCGACGTGGCACCTGCAGCTTCGCGCGCCGCCACAGACGATGAGCCCGGCCGGGACTCATTGCGAGGCCATCGCGGCCAAGGAAGATTCGGATGCGGCGGTAGCCGTAACGCGGATACTGCGCCGCCAGCACGGCCATCCGTTCCAGGACCGGCCTGTCCTCGATCCCCTTGGTCGAGCGGTAGCCCAGCGCCGAGCGGGACACCTTCAGCAGCGCGCAGGATCGTCGCTGGGACAGGCCCCAGCGTTGCGCATACGCCACCTGCTCGCGACGTGCCGGCACACCTACCATTTTTTTGCAGCGATCTCCTTCATCACCTCGATCTCCAGATCGCGTTCCGCCACCAGCTTCTTCAGCCGTGCGTTCTCCTGCTCGAACTGCTTCAGGCGACGCACATCGTCCGGCTGGAACGACCCGAATCGCTTCTTCCACGTGTAGATCGCCTGATCACTCACACCGTGGCGCTTGGCCACTGTCGCCACAGGATCCCGATCCGTCTCCCGCAAGATCCCCACGATCTGCTCTTCCGTGAACTTCGACTTCTTCATCCCTTGGCTCCTCGCGGAGGCCAGTCTCTCAACTAATCATTGGTCCGAGAACCCGGGGGCAGGCTAGAGCCGATCGGCAACATCCCGCCCGCCGAGGCGGAAACCAGTTACTACTCAGCCCTTGAGAACCTCAAAATGGCCGCGTAAGACTCAAGCAATTCGCCCTCCGACGAACCTAGGGCGGCTCATACCACATAATTAGTGAACCCTGAATTTGGTTAGCGGGGACTGGCTCCGATGAGAAAACTGTTCAGCAGACTTCTGAAGCGGCAGGCAAAGCCAATCGCGCGTCCACCTGTGAAAAAGAAATCCGTTCCCGCGCATGAGCATGCGCTGCGACATGCAGAGAGATTGCGCCGCGACACTACCTCCCTTGAAGCTACTGATGATTACGTCGCCGTCAAGGACGCGGCGCCTTCGCGGGAACGAAAGGATCTCAGCCGAAGAAATGAGCCGGTGCAGCAGGAAGGCAAAGCGAACCAAACAAAAGTTGAAGGAGACGACAGCCTCGGGCGCGGGCGGAGAGCCGTGGTAAGGCAACGGCGGAAGTCATTGACCCGAGGCTCGGAAGAGCCGTTGGGCACTGCGGAGCGGCGAAAATCTACGAGTACAATTGCACCGACGATGGGTGATACGAATACATCGGCAAAGATGGTGGAAAAGCGCGCGCCCGTGCGCACTCGGAAACATCGCCCTAAGGCAGACGCCGACGCCCAGACTGGTCAGACGAAAACAACGGACATAACGGCTGCCCGCTTGAGAAGGCTCGGTAAAGGATCCTTACACCGCTTCTAAAGCGGTTGATTGTACTGAGACGGTAATCGGCTGACAGTCGCCGCGCCCTGACCGGTAGTCAGGCGGCTTCAGTCTGGTCGATGTTCCGGCCGTTGTCCTCCTGTGGGTTGTCGTTTGCGGG
>Ga0255171_1000148_pt1 | contig 26529 bp, 25 predicted proteins | sample Atl_Yuk_RepB_8d_FD_183176 | JGI IMG/M metagenome (GOLD analysis project Ga0255171, IMG submission 183176) | Freshwater microbial communities from Altamaha River, Georgia, United States - Atl_Yuk_RepB_8d | ecosystem: Environmental > Aquatic > Freshwater > River | place: USA: Georgia | collected...
GGTTGGGAGACTGGGTGTGCAATACATTCGTCACGCAAGGTCGCGCCTGCGCCGCTATCTATGCCCGCTCGTTGCCGGGATTGTCATTTGCATCAGCGCTGCAACCCTACTCCTGCACTTTAGTATTGATGGCCTGACTCTACAGCAGGCGCTTAGCAATCCACAAAATCTGCCGTTATTTGGCGGCTTTGCTATCATCAGCATTCTTATGCTCGCTGGCGTGATATTAGAGCGCCGCATGCAGCGTGCACACGATGTGCTGGTCAATATGCTTGAGCAGCTTCCCTTGCCTGTTTTTTTAAAGGACGAGCAGCATCACTACATATATTGCAACAGCATGTTCAGGGAAGCGGCTGGTAAAGTAACTCCTAATATCATCGGGCGCACAGCCAGCATTCTGGTTGATAGCGTGCAAGCTGAACGCAGCCATCTTAGCGAAGATGCGTTGCTTAAAGATGGCAAGATGTATCAGGAAGACAGCATCATTCGCCTGAATGATCTGCCCATCATTAACATCACCTGTCGCAAGAGCCTGTTGCGCCTGCCTAATGGCAAAAAGCTGATTATGGGCAGCATTATCGACATGACCGAGCAAAACAAGCTGCGTCAAGGGCTGCAGCTTGCCAAAGAGGCTGGCGGCATCGGCTTTTGGGATTGGGACGTTGAGAGCAACAAGCTCACATGGGACGACATGATGTTCCGTCTGTTCGACACAGACCCGACCAAGTTTACCGGCACCTATGCCGACTGGCGCAAACACGTCCTTCCGATAGACGCCGTGCGCACCGAACAGCTTTTACTGACAGCACTCAACGATCCCAGTCAGGACATTCTAAAAGGCTGCTTCCGTGTACCCATGCGCAATGGTGACATACGTTACCTCAATGTGCTTGGCCGCTTTATGCGCGACAGCTATGGTCGCGCTACGCGTGTAACCGGCGTCAATTATGACGTTACTGAAATCAAAATGCTGGAGATGAACCTGTGGGATAGCAAAAATAATCTCCAGCAAGAAGTTACCCGCCAGACTCAGGCGCTGCAGGAAGCCAAAGAGAATGCAGAAGCGGCCAACCGTGCCAAGAGCGCTTTTCTGGCCAATATGAGCCATGAGTTACGCACACCCCTCAACAGTATTCTGGGGCTGTCGAGCTTACTGCAAGATGAGCCCCTTACTCCTGCTCAGCGTGAGATGATCAGCACGGTTGAGCTGTCGTCTGAAAACCTGCTGGAAATCGTCAACGATATTCTGGATCTATCCCGTATAGAGGCCGGCCGCATGGAGCTGGAGCAGATCAACTTTACGCCAGAAGCCCTGATCCGCCGTACGGCTGACCTACTGCACCCGCAGGCTGTTTCGCGCGGTCTTATCCTGACCTGCAAGGTCGATATGCCGGAGCGCCTTGCTTTAACTGGCGACCCGGTTCGCATCTCACGCATTCTCACCAATCTGGTGGGTAATGCCATCAAATATACCGAGGACGGTCAGGTGAATATTTTTGCCAGCGCGGAAGAAACCGCTCCCGGGAAGTATCGCCTGTTGATTGATGTACGCGATACCGGAATTGGTATTCCAGATGACAAACTGGACACGATCTTTGAAAAATTCGTTCAGGCAGATAGCTCCATCACCCGTCGTTATGGCGGCAGCGGCCTAGGCCTGACCATTACCAAGGATCTGGTTGATCTGATGCGCGGCAGTATCAAGGTAAAAAGCAAAGTTGGCGATGGTAGCACATTCAGTGTTGAACTCCCGCTCCCTGTGGCGGCTGAGCAATATGTACCTGAAAGCACACATCCAGAGACAGCCACATCTTCAGCATGTCTGCCCGTAAGCGTAGCACGTGTACTGGTCGCAGAAGATCACAAACTCAATCAAATTTATATCCAGCGTCTGTTGGCCCGGCTTGGCTTCATCCGCTTTGATATTGTCGAAAATGGCCATCAGGCTTTGGCAGCTTGGGCTGCAAATGAATATGACCTGATCCTGATGGATTGCCATATGCCGGAGCTGAGCGGCTACGACGCCACGCGCCAACTGCGCCTGAATGAATGTGCGCAAGCCAAACCGCATATGCCCATCATCGCTATGACCGCAAATGCCATGAGCGGTGAGCGCGAAAAGTGCTTGGCCTGCGGTATGGATGATTATGTCAGCAAACCCGTGACACACCGACAGTTACAGCGTGTACTCACGCGTTGGATCAGTTTTGATACCCCCTCTGATAGCCGCGTTGATGAGGCCAATTGCGCCACCAGTACGGATGATATCCTCGATACAGGCGTACTCAATGAAATCTGTAATGGCGATGTTTCTGCCGAGCAGGAACTAGCCACCGTCTTTATTACTGAATTCCGGCGCAATCTGCCGCTGCTACACTCGCGGGCCCTTTCACCAGATACGCACAACTGGCGTGAGACGGCACACCTACTTAAAGGTAGTGCTGCCAATATCGGAGCCGTACAGCTACGTGAGCTCTGCGCTCAGGCACAGGCAATGCTCGATTCACCAAACACTGCGCGCATAGATATCGCGGCCCGGATTGAAGATGCTTTTTGTGCTGTGCACAATCGGCTCGCTGAGGTATATAGTTTGACAATAGATAAGGAAGAAGGCCATGCGGGACGGTCGGTCGCATAATGTATGCTTGATTGCTGATGATGACCTGTTCATCCGTCAAATAGTCAGCAAAATCCTGTTCGGGATGGCAGAGATCATCACCGCAACCGATGGCGCCGAATGCCTGAAGCTCTATCAGGAGCACAAGCCTGACATTGCATTTATTGATATTCACCTCCCCATTCAAACTGGCTTTGAGCTGACCGAGCGCCTGCTGCGCCAAGACCCGGATGCCTATCTGGTCATCATGAGTTCAGACAGCACCGCAGAAAACGTGCAGGACGCACTTCAGCGTGGCGCGCGTGGTTTTCTGGCCAAGCCGATCCAGCGCATCAAACTGCTGCAATATTTCAATCAATGCCCAACAATTGGGGATAATGTGGGCGAAAGCGCAGCGGGCTAAGCAATCCGCCTCCTCAGGTCGGGCTAGCCCAGCTCAGGCACGCCGCCCAAACGGGCCACCATCTCAGCCACATCCTGATTAGCCGCCCCCACCTGTGCCGGGTCGGTCCCTTTGCAAATCAGCTGGGTAATCCATTGCCCATCCCGTACGCCGGGATAGCTGCCAATATCAATCTCCGGATATTTCTTCTGAATAGCCTCAAGATCGGCTGCCAGATCACCCTCACGGATCTGGCAGGTGACGCTCTGCATCACAACCGGTGGGCCGCCATGCAGCTCCGGCACCACACTATCAATCATCGACTGCATGATACGCGGCACACCAGCCATGATATAAACATTACCAAGCGCAACACCCGGCGCGCCACTAACAGGATTATCAATCAGGCGGCAGCCTACCGGCAGTGTGGCCATGCGCAAACGCGCAGCATTAATTTCGGTGCCCTGCTTGGCATAATAATCCTTGAGAATGGCATGCGCCTGCGCATTGATCTCAAGCTCAGCACCAAAAGCCTTGGCAATACATTCAATGGTAATGTCATCATGTGTGGGGCCAATGCCGCCCGTGGTGAAAACGTAAGTATATTTTGCGCGGCACTCATTGACCGCCTTGATGATTTCATCCGGCACATCCGGGATCACGCGCGCCTCGCGCAGCGGAATACCTACGGCCCCCAGCTTTTTGGCAATATAGTTGAGGTTGATATCCTGCGTCCGGCCGGAGAGGATTTCATTGCCGATAATCAGCAGGCAAGCGGTCGATGAAGAAGTCATAGCACTAATCTAGCGCACTGATTTTACTTGTAAAGTTGCTCTATTCTGGCGGAAATGGTGGACTTTTCAGGCGCGCAGGTTTATCTAGGACAGATGATGTACGATAACGCAGCTGACGACGGCTACGAGATGGATGAAACCATGGACGAGAAAATCCCCCTCCACGGCCCTGAAGATTTTGCCGCGATGCGCAAAGCCGGCCAGTTTGGTGCCGAGCTGCTGGACTTCATCACCCCTTATGTTGTGCCTGGCGTAACCACCGGTAAGCTCGACCAGCTCTGCCACGATTATACCCGCGACCATGGCCATGTCCCCGCCCCGCTGGGCTATAAAGGCTTTCCTAAATCCATCTGCACGTCGGTCAATCATGTGGTGTGCCACGGCATTCCGGATGATGAGAAGGTGCTGGAAGACGGCGATATCCTGAATATCGACGTCACCCCGATTGTTGATGGCTGGTATGGCGATACCTCGCGCATGTATACCGTCGGCAATGTTGGTGTGCGCGCTAAAAAGCTGATCGATGCCACCTATGAATCCCTCATGCTCGCCATTGCAACCGTTAAGCCCGGCAGCACGGTTGGCGATATTGGTCATGCCATTCAAAGCCATGTCGAGCCGATGGGCTTTGGCGTGGTGCGCGACTTCTGCGGCCATGGCCTGGGTAAGGTTTTCCACTGTGCCCCGTCCATCATGCATTATGGCCGCCCGGGCAAGGGCACCGTTCTGAAGGCGGGTATGTTCTTCACGATCGAGCCGATGATCAATGGCAGCCCCAATTGGGAAACCAAGGTGCTGAAGGACGGCTGGACCGCGGTGACACGTGACCGCGCCCTCTCCGCCCAGTTTGAACACGCCATTGGCGTGACTGAAACCGGAGCCGAAATCTTCACCCTCTCGCCCAAGGGCCTAACCAAACCTCCCTATGGCAACTGATACGCAAGAGCCACCGCATTATCTTGGTCACCGCCAGCGTCTGCGCGAGCGGTTTTTGACCGACCCTAAAGGTCTGCTCGATTATGAATTGCTGGAGCTGGTTTTAGGTCTGGCCATTCCCCGCCGCGATGTCAAGCCACTGGCCAAAGAGCTACTCACCGAATTTGGTGATTTATGGAGCCTCGTGCGCGCGCCTGACGCCCGCCTGGCCCAGCATGGCCTGACGGATGGTGTGCGTGTAGCCCTGCGCAGTATTGGTGAGCTGGCCGAGCGCGGCCTGAAGGCGCAAATCCGCAGCAAGCCGGTACTTAGCCACTGGGAAAACGTGATCGCCTATTGCCAGGCCGCTATGAGCGCCGAGCGCGAAGAGCAGTTCCGCCTGCTGTTCCTCGACAACAAAAACCAGCTGATGAGCGATGAAGTTCAGCATCGCGGCACCATCAATCACACCGCTGCCTATCCGCGTGAGATTGTGCGGCGGGCGTTGGATCTGGGCGCCAGCGCAGTCATCCTCGTGCACAATCATCCGTCGGGTGATCCGACGCCCAGCCAAGCTGATATCCGCCTGACTAAAGACATCATCGCCGCTGCACAGCCGCTCGGTATCCGCATCCACGACCATCTCATCATCGGTCGCGGCCAGCACGCCAGCCTCAAGGCTCTTGGTTTGTTCTAAAAAGTAAATCTGGTTACAGCTTGAAGCGATCACCCAGATAGACGCGGCGGACATCCTCGTCAGCCACGATTTCTTCCGGCGTGCCGGTTTTCAGCACGCGCCCTTCATGGATGATGTAGGCCCGATCAACAATGTCGAGCGTTTCACGCACGTTATGATCGGTAATCAGCACACCAATGCCGCGCTGCTTGAGCTGCGCCACGATATCGCGAATTTCGCCGACCGCGATGGGGTCAATACCAGCCAGCGGCTCATCCAGCAGAATGAAATTGGGTTGGGTTGCCAGGGCGCGGGCAATTTCCACCCGGCGACGTTCACCGCCCGAGAGAGCCACAGCAGGCGCGCGGCGCAAATGGGTAACCGAGAACTCGGCCAACAGGTCATCGAGCATCTGCTCGCGGCGGTTGCGATCTGGCTCCACCACTTCCAGCACTGCGCGAATATTGTCTTCCACACTCAGGCCACGGAAGATGGACGCTTCCTGCGGCAGATAGCCAATACCTAATCTGGCACGGCGATACATGGGCAGCGTGGTAATATCATGCCCATCAAGGATGATACTGCCGGCATCGGCCTTGATCAGACCGGTGATGATGTAAAAGGATGTGGTTTTACCTGCGCCATTGGGGCCGAGCAGGCCAACCGCCTCACCGCGCTGGACCGACAGAGACACGTCACGCAGAACCGGGCGGCCCTTATATTGCTTACCCAGATTAGCCGCCACCAGCCCCACAGCCGGCACCACACTTGGCTGGCGCTTATGCCCCTGATGACGCGCAATATGATGCAGGCCACGCATGTTACTGTACCTCCGGGGCGTTCTTGGGTAGTACCAACCCGCGCACGCGCTGACCGCCACCTGCCAGCAAACGGCTGACCCCCGTGGCCATATTCATTTCAGCCCGGGCGCCATTAAGCTGGTTGGGGCCGCGCGTAATACGCACATTACCTTCCAATGTGGCCAGCTGGCGGCGTACATCATACAGGCCGCGATCGCCGCGCGCGATTTCAGTCGCGCTGCTGACCAGCACATTGCCCTGCGCGCCCACGCGGCGCACTTCCATTTGCTTTTGCTCATTATCAGCCATCACGGCTGTTAGCGTATCGGCGGCAATGCGCTTATCATCGGTACTGGCAACGGCATTGCCACGCGCAACCGCCAGCTGTTCCTTCTGCCAGAATTCAAGGCTGTCGCGCGCAGTGACTACATCTTTGGCTGTCACCATCTTCAGCTCTTGCCCTTTAAGCACAGCGACCTGACGGGCGACATCATACACGCCGCGATCACCAAAAATTTCGCCATTTTTAGTCACGATATGCACATGACCATCGGCCTTCACCTGTGTGAAGGTTGTTTTGCCGTCAGCGCCTTCAGTATAAGCGGCGGTCAGCTGGTCAGCCTTGATGGTCACGCCATCCTGCTCCACCACTGCATTGCCGCGCGCAAGATAGACCTTGCTCTCCTGCTGGAACTCCAGCACATCCGCCTCGATATTCACCGGCTGGGCCGCTGCTGGCTCGGCTGCATGAACAGGCAGCGCCATAAGCAGCACAGCAGGCAGCACAAAAACAGACAGATTCAGTTTCATCATGGGCGGCTCCCGGTCGTGCTGCGCGGTAGAACCAGACGCGAGCGCCCGGTAAACACCACTGTTTTACCCTCATCGGTTATACGAAATCCATTAGCATTTATCGCGCCGCGCGGCCCGCGTCCGGTTACCTTGCTGTCACCCCAGGCTTGCGCGGGGGTGTTCAGGTCAATCTCGGCTTTGTCGGTTAGCAGGTCGTAGCCGCCATTATCCTTGAGCGTCACATTGCCAGTCAGCCAGACGTGATTGGACTTTTTGTCATACCGGCCAGTCTGCGCCGCCAGCGTAACCCAGCCCCCACCCGCGCGATCAAGCCGGGCTGTAACTGTGGTCAGGTCAATAAGATCTTCAACTGTACCCACCTGCACTGCGCGCGCGGCTGTCACCACCATCGGCTCGCCTTTGTTATTCAGGCCGCGATAATTGAGGTTGGTAATCTCGCGCTCGCCAGCCGAGGTAGTGGGCAGAGAATGCGGGTCACCATTGGCATTAGGCCAAGAGAACAGCATGAGCAGCATAACAACAGCAGCTGCCGGCAGCGCCCAGCGCATGAGCGAGACAAACCGGCTATAGCGGTCGGCCCGTTCAAACTGCTCATGCAGTTGTGCTGGGGTATCACCGGCTGCCATGCTCAGGCCACTCCGGCACGCAACAGATCATGCATGTGGATGATACCGACGGGCTTACCCGCATCCAACACAAATAAATTGGTGACCTGCGGTTTCTTGGTGGTCATCTGCGCCAGCGCTTCAGCGGCCAGTAGCTCGGGCGAAATGGTCTTGGGGTTGGCGGTCATCACTACATCAACCTTCAGGCTCATCAGCTTGGGCGACATATGGCGGCGCAAGTCACCGTCGGTCACAATGCCCAGTAGCAGACCGGCTTTATCAACCACGCCGACACAGCCAAAACTCTTGGCGGTCATTTCAACCAGTGCGCGGCTCATCACGGTGCCGGTTTTGACCAACGGCATCTCACGGTGCATCAGCTCACGCACGCGCACCAACTGCTTACCGAGCTGCCCACCCGGATGAAACTTGAAGAAGTTTTCCGGCTTGAAGTTATGACGCTCCATCAGCGCCACTGCCAGCGCATCGCCAAGCGCAATCTGCATGGTGGTAGATGTAGTGGGCGCCAGCGCCAGCGAGCCAGCCTCCGGCAGTTTGGGCAGCTGCAGTAAAATATCAGCCTCCTGCCCGAGCGGCGATGTGGGGTTTGCCGTCATGGCGATCAGCGGAATATTGAAGCGGCGCGTATAGGTAATAATATCGCGCAGCTCCGGCGCCTTGCCGCTATTGGACAGCGCCAGCACCACATCGCGGTCGGTGACCATACCGAGATCACCATGGCTGGCCTCGCCCGGATGCACAAACTGCGCGGGTGTACCGGTGCTAGCAAAGGTAGCGGCAATCTTGCGCCCGACATGGCCAGACTTACCCATGCCGGTAATGATGACACGGCTCTTGCAGCGGGCAATCACCTCAACCGCTTTGACAAAGTCGCCATTGAGCATGGCAGCCAGCTGATGCAGCGCATCAGCCTCCAGCCGCAGCACCTCCTGCGCAATTTGAATATCGCGCTGATGCTCACGGGGAGCAGCTTTCTCTTTCACGAGTTTCAGCTTGGCGGCGGCAGGCATGTGTCAGTGTCCTTAGTGGTGGAAAATATCGTCTTCTTCCCAGCCGAGCAGATCAAGCTGCGCACGCGTAGGCAAGAAACCGAAACAAGCCTTAGCCAGGTCAAGACGGCCCTCACGCTCCAGCAGCGGCGTAATCTTCTCGCGCAGGCGGTGCAGATACAAAACGTCTGACGCTGCATAATCCTGCTGTTCAGGGCTAAGTACGTCTGTGCCCCAATCACTGGTCTGCTGCTGCTTGTTGAGCTCAACACCGATCAGCTCACGGCACAAATCCTTAAGGCCATGGCGATCGGTTGATGTACGGCACAGCTTGGACGCAATCTTGGTGCAGAACACTGGAGTTGTTGCAATCCCCAGCCAACGCTGGAAGGCAGCCACATCAAAACGTGCGAAGTGAAAAATCTTTTCAACCGCCGTATCAGTCAGCAGCTTTTTGAGATTGGGCGCGCTGTAATCCTTGCCATCAAATTTGACGAGATGCGCATCGCCATCCCCCGCCGACAGCTGAACCAGACACAGCCGGTCACGCACCAGATTAAGGCCCATGGTCTCGCTGTCCACCGCTACCGAGCCTGTGAACTGAACCGAAGACGGCAGATCGCCGTGATGCAGATAAATAGTCATGGCGGGAAAATAGCCTAACTGGGACATTCTTGAAACAAATTCATAGGCCTAGGCCGGGTTTTCGGCATAACCATGCCTAAAGCAGCACACGCCACTCAACATATTGTTTTTATTTGATATTACCATTTACGGAGCGGATGAGCCCGCCGCTGCGGCCGGTTTTGCGTGCGCAGGCACAACAGTGGCAACCGCCGCAGGCGCCTGAGCGCCGGATTTGGCCCCTTCAGCCAGACTGTCTTTCAGTGTGTCTTTCAGGCGATCAACACCCTCCACCTGCGGCGCAGTATTGGCTGGAACAGCCGCCTGCGCGATCTGCTGCGTGGCCCGATTTTGCTCCCGTGCAATAGCAAGCCGGATATCATCCTTAAACGGTAAGATCACAGGTGGCACGGCACCGGGCGAAACGGCTGCAGCCTTTTCCTGCGCGGAGCCAAACTGCAGTACATCCAGATAATGCGTGTATTTCTCCTGCTGGGCGGCGCGCTGCTGTCTGTTCTCATCCACCCGCGCATCGTGCTGCTGGTGCTGACTTGCGAAGGTCTGCTGGGCGGTGGATAGCTGCGCCTCAATCAGCGCTTTAACCTCAGGCTGGCTGGCATCTGCTGTTGTATATACCCACGGCTTGGCATTGGCCTTGCTTAGCTGCGCGGTCAGATCAATCGCAACTGGATGAGGCGTGCCGCCGACCATCACCTGCTGATAATGAAAACCCGGCACCTGCTGTGCCGCCAGCGCCTCCACACCGCGCGCGTGATATAAATCTTGCTCACGCGCCTGCACTTGCTCTTTTGCCATGTTTAGCAACGGACGCACCACCCAGCCCCCAACCGGGCCGAGTGCGCCCAGCGCCACATCGGTTGCGATAGAGGTTGCGTTAAAGGCCTGCGCTGGCTCAGGCACTTTACCAGTCGCAAGGGTTTGTCCCAGCATTTCTACTGAGCCCGCCATGGATGATTTATCGCCAGATACAGTTGCTGCCATCAGCCTGCCTTGAATAGACAACCAGCTTAGCAAACGCCTCTTAAGAAAAGATGGCGCACTGCGCTAACCGCATGAAACATTGTGTTTTTTGGGATAAGATGGTGCCCGGAAGAAGACTCGAACTTCCACGATATTGCTACCACTAGGACCTGAACCTAGCGCGTCTACCAATTCCGCCATCCGGGCACGTGGCGGCGGTTTTATGCAGTTTACCCCTCCCTGTCAATGCTTTAATGTGAGCCCCGCCGATTTTTTTCTTAACGCGGAGAGATGTAATGACAACCCCTCGTATTGCGACAGTTTTTGGTGGCAGCGGCTTTATTGGCCGCGCCCTCACCCAGCGCCTGACAGCGGCGGGTTATACTGTGCGCATCCCCACGCGCGACATTGTAAATGCCAATAAATTGCGCACAGCGGGCGGTGTGGGTCAGGTTGTGCCGTTCTTCTGCCCACTGCGTAGCGAAGCCGCGATTGCCCAAGCGGTTAACGGCTCTGATCTGGTCATCAACCTCATCGGTATCCTGTTTGAAAAGCGCCACGCCAAATTCAGCCGCCTGCAGGCCGAGTTGCCGGGTCTGATTGGTAAGGCCGCCGCCGCTGCTGGTGTACGCCGCGTCGTACATGTTTCAGCTATCGGTGCAGACGCTGCCAGCACCAGCACCTATGCCCGCAGCAAAGCCGCTGGTGAAAGCGCGCTGCGTAGCGCCTTCCCGCAGGCCACCATCTTGCGCCCGTCGATTGTCTTCGGGCCGGAAGACAATTTCTTCAACCAGTTTGCCCGCATGGCGCTCATCATGCCGTTCCTGCCGCTGATTGGCGGCGGTAAGAGCAAGTTCCAGCCGGTCTATGTGGGTGATGTGGCAGACGCCATCATCGCCGCAGCCAACAAGCCCGAAGCTGCAGGCCAAACCTATGAGCTGGGCGGCCCGGATGTGATGAGCTTTAAGGAGCTGCTGCAAAAGACACTGGAATGGAGTGGCCAAAAGCGCTGTCTGATGTGCATTCCCTTCCCCATCGCCAAGATGAAGGCCGCTATTCTGCAGCTACTGCCTAAGCCGCTGCTCACCTGCGATCAGGTTGAGCTGCTCAAGCGTGACAATGTAGTTAGCCCCAGCGCCCTCACCCTGAAGGATCTGGGCATTACCGCCACCGCCATGAGCGCGATTGTGCCAAGCTATCTCAGCCGCTTTAAAAAGGGTGGCCCCTTCGCCCGCGCCAGCTGATGCAGTCACCCGCTCTCACTATGCAGCCCCGTGTGGGTGTTGGCGTTCTGATCCGTAAAAACGGATTAGTTCTCTTTGGCCAACGTCACAGCCCACACGGCAAAGGTGATTGGTGCTGCCCCGGCGGGCATCTGGAGTTGGGTGAAGATTGGGCCAGCTGCGCCCGCCGTGAAGTGTGGGAAGAATGCGGCCTCGAAATTACACCCCCCACATTCGGCTGGGTCACCAACGATGTGTTTACGGACGGCCGGCACTATATTACCATCACCATGCTGGCTGATTATATCAGCGGCGAGCCGGTGGTATGCGAGCCGGATAAAATCAGCGCTTGGCGCTGGTGTGCCTGGCATGATCTGCCCCAGCCGCTGTTCCTTCCCATACAAAACGCATTGGCTGCCGGGCATGATCCGTTTGCAGCTCAACATAAGGACGCCGCATGACCTTTCTGCCCTACATCATCGCCATACTCGGTTTTGTGGGCGGCTTTGCCGCCGGGCTTGCCGTACTGGCCTATATTGCGCGCGGCAATGACAAGCAGTCACTTGCAAGTGACCATGACGCCCGCTTGTGGCTGGGCTTGTTAGGCTGGGCATTTGCCCTTGTCGGCGGCTGGCTGGGGTATATGTTGGGCTCGTACATTCTTTACGCCTACCGCTAGGAGCGACAGATGACCGACACACTTGAAAACCCCATGCTCGACAAGATTTTCCTTAAAGCCCGCACGCATTACAACTGGACAGACAAGCCGGTGGATGATGCCCTGCTGCAGCAAGTCTATGATATGGCCAAGATGGGCCCCACAGCGGCCAACAGCCACCCGCTGCGCATTGTGTTTGTCAAAACACCGGAAGGCAAAGCCAAGCTCAAACCCTGTCTGGCTCCCGGTAATGTCGACAAGACCATGGCTGCGCCCGTCACCGCCATCTTCGCGCATGATCTGGAATTTTATGAGCAGCTCCCCAAGCTCTTGCCGCATGTGGATGCGCGCAGCTGGTACAAAGGCAAACCCGGCAGCGATGAAACGGCGTTCCGCAATGGCTCGCTGGAAGCTGGCTATTTCATGCTGGCTGCCCGCGCATTAGGGCTGGATTGCGGGCCGATGTCCGGCTTTGACAATGCCGCGCTCGATAAGGCCTTTTTTGATGGTACGTCCCTGCGTTCCAACTTTATCTGCAATCTGGGCTATGGCGATTACGACAAGCTCTATCCGCGTAGTCCGCGCCCGGATTTTGCTGATTTCTGCAAGATCGTTTAACCCCGGAACAGCTTCTTGAACTCGCTGGCGAAGAGCTTGAATTCTTCGCCACGCGAGGATCCGGCCCGCCAGACCAGCGCAATATCGCGGTGTGCCAGCTCGCTGGAGATGGGCCGCGTCACCAGCTGGGTATTTTGCAGCAAGCCGGACTTGACCGCCATCTGCGGCACCAACGTAATACCAAGCCCATTATCGACCATCTGCACCAATGTCATGAGCGAGGTCGCTGCATGGCGCTCATCCCCTGACGTGCGCAAGCCGCAGGCCGACAGGATCTGATCCCGCAGACAATGGCCATCCTGCAAGGTCAGCAATTTTTCAGTGCGCAAAGCATCGGCCGAGAGATGTTTCTGTTTTGCCAGCGGATGATCACGGCGCAGTGCCACCACAAACTCATCCCGGCTCAGCACCACCCGGTCACCCGGGCAATCACAGGGAAGCGCCAGCAACAACACATCCAACTCACCGCGTTCCATTTGCGCAACGATATTCGCGGTCTGGTCTTCAATCAGATACAGCTTCAAGCGCGGATAGCGCTGTCGCACGCCCGGCAGCAAGCGCGGCAACAGATAGGGGCTGATGGTTGGGATCACGCCCAAGCGCAAGGTACCAGTGAGCGGCGCCGCCTGCTCGCGCGATTCTTTTGTAAGAGTGGTCAGCTCGGCCAGCAATTTATCTGCCTGCGCCGCTACATGCTCGCCCAGCGGAGTCAGATGCACTTGCTTGCCCGCGCGGTCCACCACTTGGCTGCCTAAAATCTCTTCCAGCTCACGAATGCTGGCCGACAAGGTTGATTGCGTAATGCCGATCGATGCCGCCGCCCGGCCAAAATGCGCGATGCGGGCCAGTACGGTCAGATATTGTAACTGCTTGATTGTCGGCAGGCGTTCCATAGTATGCACCACAAATAAAATCGATCAAAACTAATAATATTAATAATTTGACCGATGAGCAAATGCAAGCTTTGATCTGCCCCACCTGAGATAACCACCAAAAACAACCAGATGAGGCTCCGATGACATCCGATACGAAATGCCCGTTTACCGGCCATTCTTCCAGTTCCGCTAGCGGCAGCACTGCCAAAGCCAAGATGCGCGGCAATCGCGACTGGTGGCCTGAGCAGCTCAATCTCGCCATTTTGCACCAGCAATCGAGCAAATCCAGCCCGATGCCGGCTGACTTTGACTATGCCAAAGAATTCCAGAAACTGGATCTGGATAGCGTGGTCGCTGACTTGCACGCCCTGATGACCGATTCACAGGAATGGTGGCCGGCCGACTGGGGCCATTACGGCCCGCTGTTCATCCGTATGGCGTGGCATGCGGCTGGCACTTATCGTGTTGCTGATGGCCGTGGCGGTGCCGGTACCGGCGCGCAGCGCTTTGCGCCGCTCAACAGCTGGCCGGATAACGTCAACCTCGATAAGGCGCGCCGCCTGCTCTGGCCGATCAAACAGAAATACGGCAAGCAGCTGTCTTGGGCAGATTTGCTGGTGTTAACCGGCAATGTGGCGCTTGAATCCATGGGCCTGAAGACCTTTGGCTTTGCTGGTGGCCGCGCTGATATTTGGGAGCCGGAAGAGGATATCAACTGGGGCAACGAAGCGACCTGGCTGGGCGATGAGCGCTACAGCGGTGAGCGCAAACTCGATAACCCGCTCGCGGCCGTGCAGATGGGTCTGATCTATGTGAATCCGGAAGGCCCGAACGGCAATCCCGACCCCGTCGCCTCGGCCCGCGATGTGCGTGAGACTTTTGCCCGTATGGCCATGAACGATGAGGAAACCGTGGCGCTGGTCGCTGGCGGCCACACCTTTGGCAAGTGCCATGGCGCAGGTGATCCCAAACTGGTGGGCCGCGAGCCGGAAGCTGCTGATATCGCGCTTCAAGGTTTAGGCTGGCAGAACAGTTTTGGCACCGGCAAGGGTGTGCATACCACCAGCAGCGGCCTTGAAGGCGCATGGAAGCCCAACCCCACCAAGTGGGATATGGGCTATCTCGAGATGCTGTTTGGCTATGAGTGGAAGCTGGTGAAAAGCCCGGCGGGTGCCCATCAGTGGACGCCTATCAACGTCAAGCCCGAGCATATGATCCCGGACGCGCATGACCCGTCCAAGAAACACCCACCGATGATGACCACGGCCGATCTGTCGCTGCGCTTTGACCCGGCGTTTGAAAAGATCGCCCGGCATTATCTGGCCAATCCGCAGGCCTTTGCTGATGCCTTTGCCCGCGCCTGGTTCAAGCTCACCCATCGTGATATGGGCCCGCGTGCGCGCTATCTGGGCAAGCTGGTCCCCAAGGAAGAGCTGATCTGGCAAGATCCCATCCCGGCACTGAACCACCCGCTAGTTGATGCGGCTGACATCAAGGCGCTCAAGGCCAAAGTGCTGGCCTCTGGCCTGTCCGTCAGCCAGCTGGTGCGCACAGCTTGGGCCAGCGCATCCACCTTCCGTGGTAGCGACAAGCGCGGCGGGGCCAATGGGGCCCGCATTCGCCTCGCCCCGCAGAAGGACTGGGATGTCAACCAGCCGGCCGAGCTTGGCAAGGTGCTGGCCATTCTCGAAAAGATCCAGTCCGACTTCAACACCAGCGCTAATGGTGGCAAGAAGATCTCTCTGGCCGACCTTATCGTGCTGGCTGGCAATGCGGCGATTGAAGCCGCCGCCAGCAAGGCCGGGCATAATGTGGAAGTTCCCTTCACGCCGGGCCGGATGGACGCAACGCAAGAGCAAACCGATGTTGCGTCCTTCGCTGTACTGGAGCCGCATGCCGATGGCTTCCGCAACTATGCCTATAAAGGCATGCATGCCTATGCGGCCGAGCTGCTGATAGACAAAGCCCAGCTGCTCACCCTCACCGCGCCTGAAATGACGGTACTGGTGGGTGGTCTGCGCGTTCTGGGTGCCAATGTGGGCGGTAGCGCACATGGTGTATTCACCCAGCAGCCTGAAGTGCTGAGCAATGACTTCTTCACCCACCTGCTTGATATGAGTACGCAGTGGCAGAAGTCCGGCACGCAGGACGGCATCCTTGAAGGGCGCGATCGCAAGACCGGCGCTCTTAAATGGACCGCCACGGTGGTTGACCTGACCTTTGGCTCCAACTCGCAGCTGCGCGCCCTCGCCGAAGTTTATGCCAGCGCCGACGCCAAGGACAAATTCGTGGCCGATTTCATTGCCGCCTGGACCAAGGTGATGAACCTCGATCGTTTCGACCGTGCCTAAGCTGCGGGGCCAACAACAATATGGGGCTGTCTTTACGGACAGCCCCATTTTTATTGGGAGTCGGGTCAGCTCTTTAATCGTAAAAAGCGATTGGTTGTAATAAATTTAAATTGTTTGACCGATGAAATGAGCGGGCCTATAACGCGTGCATCGCAACAAAACCTCCAAGGAGTTTTCAAATGCTGACAATTGGCGACAAGTTCCCCGAATTCAATCTGAAGGCCGTCGTTTCGAGCGACATCAAGACCGCCTTCACCTCCATCGACAACACCAGCGACAATGGCAAGTGGAAGATTTTCTTCTTCTGGCCGAAGGACTTCACCTTCGTATGCCCGACCGAAATCGTTGGCTTTGGCAAACTGACCAATGACTTCAAGGATCGCGACACCGTGATCTATGGTCTGTCCACCGACAGCGAATTCGTGCACCTCGCCTGGCGCCAGAACCATGCCGATCTGAAGGATCTGCCGTTCCCGATGCTGGCCGACATCAAGCGTGAACTGTCGACCGCGTGCGGCATCCTCGACAAGAACGAAGGCGTTTGCCTGCGCGCCACCTTCGTGGTTGATCCGCAGGGCATCATCCGTCACGTCTCGGTGAACGACCTCTCGGTAGGCCGCAACCCGCAGGAAATCCTGCGTATTGTTGACGCGCTGCAGACCGACGAGCTGTGCCCGTGCAACTGGAAGAAGGGCGAAGACGTCATCAAGGTCGCCGCTTAATTCCATCTGTAAAAATGCGGGGTCGGCCTTTCCGGCCGGCCCCTTTTTTTAACCCCAAGGAGCCTAAATTATGAGCATCGAATCCATTAAAGCCCGTATTCCCGACTATGCCCGCGATCTGCGCCTCAATATTGGCAGCCTCTCGACCGAGCCGAGCCTGACGGATGTGCAGCGCGCTGGTACCTTCATCGCCTGTGCGATTGCCAGCCGCGAGCCGTCGCTGATCGACGCTACCATTGCAGAGTTCGGCCCGGCCCTGACGCCCGAGCAGCTCAGCGCCGCCAAGAGCGCCGCCGCCATCATGGGCATGAACAACATCTATTATCGCTTCACACATCTGACCAGCAATGAAGAATATTCCAAGCTGCCGGCCAAGCTACGCATGAACATCATCGCCAATCCGGGCGCCAGCAAAGCTGACTTTGAACTGTGGTCACTCGCTGTCTCCGCCATCAATGGCTGCGGTATGTGCATCGACAGCCATGAGAAGATCCTGAAGGAACATGGCATCACCACCGAGCAGATCCAGTCAGCCGTGCGCATTGCAGCTGTGATTCATGCGGTTGCGGTCACACTGGAAAGTGAAGGTATTATTCAGACCGCTCTGGCGGCCTGAGCCCGGAGCGCCAACAACTGGAGGCTGGCCAGCAAGAACGGCATGGCCAGCCACCAGGGTTGCCAGATATTGTAACTGACCACAAAAACACCCATCCACGCGGCATAAAGCGCGAAAAATATTGGCGATTGAGGCAAGCGCCGCAGCAGCCAAACCAAGCCAGCCAGCCACGCAGTCACCCCAACCAAACCGAATTCCAGCCAGATCTGCAGCACGCCGTTATGCGGATGCACATGCTCCATAATGGCCGGTAAATGGCGGGCCGCATCCAGCCCATGCCCCAGCCACGGCTGCGCCAGCGCGGCGCGCGCTACATTCTGCCAAATCTGCAACCGCTGACTACCATTGGCACTATTCCAGATATTGCTGTCATGCGTAGCCGACCACCATTCAATCACCATCGCTGGCAGCAAGGGTGCCAGCAGGACTGTGACAAGGGTTGCAACAACCAAGCTCCAGCGCATCAAGATGGGGCGTAGCGATGCGCCAATAAACACAACAAGCCCGAGCAATATGCCTAGTGTGCTGGATTGCGAGGATGTCAGGCTGGTTAGATACAGCGCAACAAGCCCCAAAACCAACACCTGCCAGAAGCGCAGCCCCAGTAGTACAGCCAACGGCCATATCAACAGCGAGAGAATATTGATGCCGCGATCATAGACATAAAGCGGCCGCAGCCTGTTTTCGACCAAGGCGGCAAAGAATGTGCCGATCGGCATGGCAAAATAATATTCTTCAGCAACCAGCAGCGCGCCCAAACCAACCCCAGCCAGCAGATAAAGGCCCAGCTTATCAAACGCTGCAGCCGGCAAACGCGGAATGGCCTGCTGCCAACTGAAAAACAGAATAAACATCCCCAGCAGCATAAGCGGATACGGCCAGACGTCCTGCGGCTCCACCGCGCGCAGCCATGCCATTAAAAACACGCTCACAGCCAACAACATTCCGGGCCAGAATGACAATAACGGCCTTAACTGCAAGCGCGCCAAAAGCGGAAGCGAAACCAACACCAAGAATAACGGCACCATGCGCGGCGCGAACACGCCTAACAGCGGCAGAAAGAAACAAAAAAAGCGTAAGACCCACACCAATATCCGCTCATATAGCGGCGCTTGCACAAGAGCGCGATCAGACATTCGCCGTCTTGTGAGCTACTGGCTCGCTCTGCAGGTCAAGTGCCGGACGCGCAGGTGCACGGCAATCATCCAGACGCTGAAAAGTCGCAAAGCCCGGTGTATTAATGCCCTGCCCGCCCAGCCAGACCGGCAGCGTCTTGAGCGCTACTTTGATATCCAGCCAGAGCGACCAGTTCTCTACATACCAAACATCCATCTCCAGCCGCTTATCCCACTCCAGCGAGTTACGGCCATTCACCTGCGCCAGACCGGTAATACCGGGCAGCATCTCCAGACGTTTGAGCTCTTTATCATTCAGGTACGGGTAAAAGTCGGTCAGGATGGGGCGCGGGCCGATAAAGCTCATCTCGCCCTTCAGGATATTAATGATCTGCGGCAGCTCATCCAAACTGGTCGAACGCAAAATCTTACAGAAGCGCGTCAGGCGCTGCTCATCCGGCAACAGCTTGCCCTGCTCATCACGCAAATCAAGCATGGAACGGAATTTATACACATAAATGGTCTTGGCATGCTGGCCGATACGCGGTGAGCGGAAGATAATCGGGCTACCCAGCTTAAAGCGAACCAGCAGTGCAAGCACAAGCATTGGAACGCCAAAGACAGCCAGCAGAGCCAGCGCCCCACCAATATCCATCATCCGTTTTATAAACAGGCCGGGGCGACGGGTCATGCTTCACTCATCAGGATAGAAATAATCTGCTGATTTATTTTACCAACCTCAAACCGGCTGACGGCCAAATTGCGGCTAGCGGCCCCTTTGTCGGCTAGAGTCTGGGCGGAATCAACCATTTTCAGAAGGGCCTGCGCTAATGCCTTGATGTCGCAGGGCGGAATCAGCTCACCATTTTGCCCGGGCACCACCATTTCCCGTGCGCCGGGGGCGGTAGTCGTCACAATTGCCCGCCCAGTTGCCAGCGCTTCCATTGCTGCAACCGGCATCCCCTCGCGATATGACGGCAGAACAAAAACATGGCAGCCCGCTAGATAGGGGCGCACGTCACGCACTTCGCCAATATAATCAACCGCGCCGCTCGCCTGCACGTCGTTAACCGGTACGCCCACATGACTGTAATCCGGTTCACCGATCAGCTGAAACCGCGCCTCAGGATGTTTTCTTTTAACGATTTGCGCAGCCGCCAGATATTCACGCACGCCTTTATCAATAATCAGACGTGCAATCATTAAGAAGGTGAGCGGTGGCGCGGGTAATGGCTGTTGGCTGAATTTATCCAGATCAATACCAATACCCGGCACCAGCCGGATCTGTTTGTCCCACACGAGATAGCGGCGCTTAAAATCATCCACGTCATTTCGATTAAGGAAAATCACCCGGCGGGCAAAGCGCAATGCGATGAAATATAGAGCCGGCACAACCAGCCGCACGATCCGGCGTTTAAGGCCGGTACCGGGAATAAAGCCCTGCCCGAGCCCCTCAATCATAGCGATTCGGTTGTTAACGCCGGCCAGCCAACCAGCGGGCAGGCCATAAATCACGGCTTTCGCTTGAAAACAGAACAAAATGTCAGGTTTTTGCTGGCGAAGCATGCCCACCAGCCACATAAAAAGGCGCAAATCACGCAGCGGGTTAATGCCGTTACGCGACATCGGCATCGGCACATATGTTGCCCCTGTTTCTTTTAACAGATTTTCCCAATAGTCAGACGGCTCTGGCGCGCAGGCCACCACCTGATGACCTTGCGCAATGAGAGCCCGAATCAGCAGCGCGCGGAATTTAACCAGTGACGCCAGCTGGACGCCAATCATGACGATTCTCATACCGCCCCCTACGTTTCCAGCGCCAACATCAACATTTTTTGCATTAACATCTACTAAAATACCCGCCCTAATTAAACCGCAGGATATTTGAGCGCAATCCGTTATGTGTGCGACATACCATTTGCAGTCACCCGGCGCTTTGCTATAAAACGGCAACGTTCTCTGGAGTTCTTCCTTAACATGAAAATCGTTCCGACATCCTCTTCACCGAAAACCATTCTGGTCACCGGCGGCGCGGGACTTGTGGGGAACTTTCTGTGCGAGCGCCTGCTAAACGACGGCCACACCGTCATCTGCCTCGATAATTTCTACACTGGCACGCTCAGCAACCTGCAGCGTTTGCGCAGCAATCCGCGTTTTTCGATTATCACTCATGACGTCATCAATCCGTATGACGTGAAGATTGACGAAATTTATCATTGCGCCTGTCCGGCTGCACCCATTCATTACCAGCGTGACCCCGTCCAGACCATCAAGACCTCGGTCATGGGCACTATCAACATGCTGGATCTGGCCCGCAAGCATAACGCCAGAATCCTGCTGACCTCTACCAGCGAAATTTATGGCGACCCGTTGGTTCATCCCCAGCCGGAAACCTATTGGGGCAACGTCAATCCCATCGGCATTCGCTCCTGCTATGACGAAGGCAAGCGCTGTGCCGAAACGCTGATGTTTGATTATCACCGCCAATATGGCACGCGCATCCGCGTGGCCCGCATCTTCAATACCTACGGGCCCTACATGCATCAGGAAGATGGCCGCGTGGTCTCCAATTTCATCCTGCAGGCGCTGCGCGGTCAGAATATCACTGTTTATGGCTCAGGCGAGCAAACGCGCAGTTTCTGCTTTGTCAGCGATCTGGTTGACGGGCTGGTGCGCCTGATGGAACACCCGGACGATAGCATGACCGGCCCCATCAATCTGGGCAATCCGTCTGAATTCACCATGCTTGAACTGGCACAAAAAGTGATCAATCTCACCGGCTCAGCATCGGAGATTGTTCACCTACCGCTGCCAGCTGATGATCCGCGTCAGCGCCGTCCGGACATTACCCGCGCCATGACTATTCTGGGCTGGAAGCCGCGCATTGAGCTGGATGTTGGCCTGACCGAGACCATTCAATATTTCCAGAACGAACTGAACAGCGCAACGCTTGTCCTTGAGGGATAAGTGCCAACAGCTCTGCCCTCGCGCAACACGTTAACATCAGCGCTCGCTGCCGCCTTGGTGTTGGTCATGTGCGGGACCTTCCTGTTCGGGCAGGCTGATATTACGCGCTGGGTTACACTGCCAGTTCTTGCCCTACTGCTCGCCATCAATTTACGGCCCTTACTCAGCCCGCAGATTGATCTGCCCGTTATTGGGCTTGGTTTGTGTGGGCTCTACATCGCCACAATCCCCCTCACCAGCTTTCTGGGGCACCCGCACCTCAATATGGCCCTGGTGCTCAAAGCAACAATCGCCCTTGGCCTGATGACCGCACCATGGCTAGGCGGCCTAGCTGGTTACATTGACCACAAACGGCTTATGGCTCTGGCCTTCCGGCTGATGAGCTATCAGTTCATCATCGCCATTACATTCTCTTATGTTACGGGCTGGGGCGAGATCATTGACATGAAGGATGGTGTGCGCCGCGCCTATGCCAGCGGGGGCGATGGCTACACCATGGCTCTCGTTTTCCTCATCCTGTTCGCCGCTGCAGAGCTGGCTTATGTTCGGCTCGCCCTACTCTTTGCTTTACTGTTTCTGATGGGGGCCAAGCTGGGCCTGATACTCACATGCGTTGGTCTTGCGACCCTAACGCCGTTCCTCATAAAAAGCGAAAAGAGAGTTTTACTCGCCCTGATGCTAGCGCTCAGCTGCGGGGCTGGCGGAGGTCTGCTCATCTCCGGCAATCAGCTTTATTTAAAAGAATCGCAATCCACTCAGACACAAGCCATCACCAACAACAGCATCACACCGCAAACGCCTATACCCGGCGACCTGCCAGATTTTGGCCTGCCCACTACCCTGCATTATTGGTTGATGGGTAGCGTCTCTACCGGTATCGGCCGCCTGATCTGCTTTGGCGCTGGCTACCAGATGTTTCTTGATAATCCCATATATGGCGTGGGCTACGACCAATCGGCCAATCCAGAAATCTTCAGCACAGCCGCCCGGCAAGACCCACTACATTTACAAAGCCTAATCGGCTTTCTAGATCATCGCTTCACAACAGAGGCTGATATCAGCAATCAGTTTTTTCAAGTGGCGGCTGAGCTTGGCATCATCGGCCTGATTTGCTTTGCGCTCTTCAGCGGATTTATCGTCTTCTTTGTAGTGCGCTGCTACCGGCTAGCCCTGAAGCATCAAGCGCCAGCCTTAGTGCTCAGTAGTATTGTCTGGCTCATGTTACTCGTGCTCGGCAATCAAACGTCTACATGGCTACAACCGGGCGGGCACCCCACCACCATTCTGCTCTTCATAACGCTGGGACAGCTCAGCCTTTTCTATCGCCAATATAGCAGTGCGCGCGCGTATAAACTTTCCATCCCCCAAGGCCTGATGTTGGCAAATATTGCCAGCGCTGCTCTAGGGCTAATACAGGGGCTGTTCGTCGCTTACACACTAGGCCCCGGACAATATGGCATCATTGGCGTGCTGCTCACGCTGGGCGGTGTTGTAGCCAATTTTTGGGATGTACGCTTAACTGATCTGGCGACTAAGTTACACTACCAGTTCAAGGACGATCAGGCCGCCCAAAGCGCCAGCGTACGTCTCACACTACTCCTGAATACAGGATTAGCCATGTTGATGGCGCTCTGCACAGCGCTCGCTGGCTTCCTGCTCTGGCAATTCTTTATCGATGAAAAACCGGCTCTTTTTTGGCTCGTGGCACAAGGCGTCTTGATTGGCGGCTCCTTCCTCCTGGGCTGTCTGCAATACATGAAACGTCTGATCGGCAATTTCCTTTCTTTTGGCCTTATCCGGCTCAGCGCCCAGATTGTGCTGACAGCTACCCTCATTTTGAGCATGTACCTGCACCCCACGATCGATGGATATTATGACGGTATGTTAGTTGCTCTATCAATAAACCTGCCGATCACCTGTCTTGCGCTTACGTATTTCTGGAAACGCAGCTTTAAGACCAGCCTTTTGGCTGGAGCCTTACGCACAGCATGGCCGTATTATGCATCAGAAAAGAAGTTTATCTTTTCATCCAATATTTTCTCCTATAGCAAAATGCTGTCCCGTTCGGGTGACATCCTCGTTTTCAGTTACTTCGCCAGCGACCACGCCACCGGCATTTACCGCCTTGCGCGTTCGCTGACTGACAATCTCAGCATTTTTAACGATGCTCTTGTGCAGTATTACCAACCAAATTTCCTCAAACTCCTCGCCCATCACGAGAACGGCCAGATGATGGCTTATGCCCGGCGCTTTATGCTCATGGCTGCAATCTTTATTCCAGCAGCTGCAGTGATCTTTGCAATCCTGTTCCACTATATCAATGAATTTGCGCTCAGAGGGCAATATGCGGGCCTCCCCCTTACAGCAGGCCTGCTCATCCTCAACTATTTCTGGATCGCCGGCATCCACACCTGGCTATGGCCATACATGCTGCACCATAAGCAAGCGCATCGCATCGCCTATATCAGTCTGGCCGCGGGCTGCGCCCAAATTTCTTTCATCGCCCTTTGTTGCATCGTTGCAAAACCTGACCCGATATATGCAGCTGCAGGCAGTACCATCTATTACCTCGCGCTCTACCCCATCCTGCTTTATTGGTGGAAAGGTCATCAACCAATCAACAAGGCAGCTGCGGCATGACTTTTTCTTTGGTGATGACAGGCTATGATTCCAGCGTTTTCCATCCACACTCGGGGTCGGACACGCGCACGCGGATTGAATCCTATACTGCCGAATTACGCAAACAACGGCCGAATGGACACCTCACCTATTTCTGTCTGCGCGCTCCGATTGATGCGCAAAAAATTAGTCTGGACGGCCTTGATTTAATCCCGGTTCATGGCAACGCCCTGACAGCACCGTTGGCATTCATTTATAAAATCAGGCGCATGGCCACGCTGACACCGCCTACCTTGATCGTGACGCAAACACCTTATGAAGACGGCATCACCGGTTATATCGCCGCCAAATTAACCCGCAGTGCCTTTGCTGTTCAGGTGCATAATGATCTCGCCCATACACCGGGCCCACCGATCATTCGATGGCTGCGACGGTTGTGCGCCAATTTTACGATTGCGCGGGCCAATATGGTGCGCGTCGTCAACCCAACAACTCAGATAGAATTACTGAAAAGATATCCTGAGCAGAATATCATCTTATTGCCAGTTCCGGTGACTCTAGCCGCACAACCGCGCACTCATTTGCCAGACACACCTACAGTTCTGACAATCGCACGACTATCCCCCGAAAAGGGTGTCGATATTGCCCTTCAGGTGATGCACAGGGTGCAGCAACGCATCCCGCAGGCACGCATGATCATTGTTGGCGATGGGCCCGAGCGCAGTAAACTTGAAGCCCTAAGTAAAAATCTGGGCGTTCATGCCACGTTCGCCAGTAATATTCCGAATGCCCAACTGAGCGCCTATTATCAAGCCGCCAGCGTTTTTCTCCTCACCTCACGGCAGGAAAGCTATGGCCGCGTCCTGCTGGAAGCCATGCTGCATACCCTGCCCATCGTTGCCAGCGACACCTTAGGCGCCCGCACGCTTCTGACCGGGCCGTTGAGCGCTTTCATTGCGCCGCAGAATGATATTTCAGGCACAGCCGCCATTTTAGCTGACCTGCTAGACAATCAAGACCATAATTTAACAGTTGCCACCCTAGCGCACAGGGCAGCACAGGGCTACACCCCTACCCAGATCATCGAAAAAATGATAGCAGCGTACATAACATCAGCCCAAAGGAACAAGCCATGATCCTCCAGCCGCTCACGCCTAAATTATCCAGATATTGGCGCATGTGCTCAACCAAGCGCTCCATTCTGCGCGAATTGCAACATGCCCATCTGGAAAACGTCCATCTCAAGGGCAAGGTGCTGGATCTGGGTGGCGGTAAGCGCGCCAGCTATAATGATATTATTAAAGTCGATGGTCAGGTTGACACCATCAACATTAATGACCTGTACGCCCCAACCTATATGCACGATGCCAATAAGCCATGGCCTATTGCCGATAACAGTTATGACGCGTTCATTAGCATCAATACGCTCGAACATCTTGAGAATGATGTATTCGCCCTGCGTGAAGGTCTGCGCTGTCTCAAGCCCGGCGGCCAGTTTCATATCATGATCCCGTTCATGTTCCGCATGCATGGATCACCCTACGATTTCCACAGACATACTGCGCTCGGCTGGCAGAAAATCCTGACAGAATCTGGCATCCCAGAATCCAACCAGCGCATTGAACCACAGATGTGGGATTCACTCGCCACCGCTTTCTCGTTCCTTGAGCTCACCCGCCTGCGCTATTTCAAGCCTATTGTTATGATGGTGGGCGTTCTGCGCTGTCTGGGTATCAAGAGCGAGCGCCTCCCGCCTGAACTATCCAAGTCATGGGAAGAGTGGGCACTCGGCTATTATCTGAGTGGCACCAAACCCCTCTGATGAGGCTGCTGGCTTTCACCTTTGTGATGGATCAGGATGACCCGGTGCTGCCGCATCAGGCGCTCTGGATGGCTGAGCTGGCACGGCACTGCACCCAGCTCACCGTCATCACTGAAAAGGCTGGCCGCTATCCGCAGCTTGATAACATGAAGGTGATCACCATACCTGTGCGCCCATTTGGTATTCCCAAACGGTTTGGCAGCGCCTGGGCTCTTAACGTCACGCTCTATCCGCTGCTGCGCCGGGAGAAGTTTGACGCTGTCTTTATCCACATGACGCATATGTGGACGTATCGCCTATGGCCACTTTTCCACCTGTTTCATCTGCCCATTCTGTTTTGGTATGCGCATGGCAGTGTCAGCTGGCATCTACGCTTGGCACTTAAGGCAGCGCAGGCTGCCGTGACAAGCACGCCTGAATCCCTACGCCTGACGTGCCCTAAAATCTCCATCATCGGTCACGGTATTAATACAGATACATTCGCCATTCCTGCCGAACGCGCCCCCCTTAAGGAAATCATTTATATCGGCCGCATGTCACAGCGTAAGCGTATTCTTGAGGTTATCGCTGCGTTTGACCGGCTGAGGGCCATTGACCCAGCCAGCAACTGGCAGCTCAAACTCTACGGCCCGACATTAACAGCCGATGACAGCGCCTATCTGACACAATGCACAGAAGATGTTCGGCAGCGTGGCCTGCAAGATAGTGTCCATTTTAACGGGCCGA
>Ga0255171_1000163_pt1 | contig 25024 bp, 32 predicted proteins | sample Atl_Yuk_RepB_8d_FD_183176 | JGI IMG/M metagenome (GOLD analysis project Ga0255171, IMG submission 183176) | Freshwater microbial communities from Altamaha River, Georgia, United States - Atl_Yuk_RepB_8d | ecosystem: Environmental > Aquatic > Freshwater > River | place: USA: Georgia | collected...
CTCCGCTACCTTCGTTCAACTGTGCTGCTACCAATATGGTTTCAGACTCTGCACGCAAGGCTGCAGATACCAGAACACGTATCGCTAACTATTACGTCTCAGGTTCTGAACTACAGATTCAAATGTACAACGGTGCTGACTGGTTCAATACCTACGGAATGCTTCCAGCAATGGTTGAGATGGATTATGAGAATAACAATCCTCGTATCCGCCTACTCAATCCATTCGGTGTCTATCCAGAGATTGACAGATTCGGACGTTGCATCTCGCTCACTCAAATCACTATCAGTGATGCTGAGTCAATGGCTGCGGCTTATCCAGAGTTTGCTTCAGAGATTATGCCACGTCAACCATTGGCATCTGGTGCTCAAGCAGTAACACTTGTTCGTTACCACGACAAAGACCAAGATCTTATCTTCATTCCAGAACGCAATAACCTCGTTCTATCCAACCTGCCAAATCCTGTTGGTAAGTGTATGGCTCGCGTTGCAGTTCGCTCATCTCTAGACGGCGAAGCACGCGGTCAGTTTGATGATATTCTAGCGGTACAACTTGCTCGTGCTCGATTTGCTGTGCTACAAATTCAGGCAGCAGAGAAATCAATTCAAGCACCGATTGCTATTCCACAGGATGTTCAAGAACTTGCTCTTGGCCCTGATTCGATTATGCGTTCTGCTAATCCCCAAGCAATTCGCCGTGTGCCGCTAGAACTTCCTCCTGGAGTCTTTACTGAGTCTGGTGTGCTAGAACGTGAACTTCGTCTCGGTGCTCGTTACCCAGAAGTACGTAGCGGTAACGTTGATGCTTCTATCATCACAGGACGTGGAGTTCAAGCGCTACAAGCAGGCTTTGATACTCAAGTACGTGCAGCACAAGCACAATTTGCACGCCTGTTTACTGAACTTGTATCACTCTGCTTTGAAGTAGACGAGAAAATCTTCGGCAACATCACCAAAGAAATCAAGGGCGTAGACGACGGTACTCCATTCAATATGAAGTACGTTCCATCCAAGGCTATTGCTGGTGAGTATGGCGTTGATGTTCGCTACGGCATTATGTCTGGTATGAATCCAAACAACGCAATCATTGCTTTGCTACAGATGCGTTCTGACAAACTTGTATCACGTGATTATGTACGCCGCGAAATCCCTATGGAGTTGAATGTCACTCAAGAAGAACAGCGTGTGGATATTGAAGAGATGCGCGATTCTCTTCGCGTTGCTGTTGCTCAGTACGCCCAGGCTATTCCTGCGCTTGCAGCACAAGGTCAAGATCCTTCTCAAATCGTTTCCCGAATCGCCGAAGTAATCAAAGGCCGTCAAAAAGGTTTAGCACTTGAAAGTATTGTGGAGAAGGTATTCACACCTGAACAACCACCACAACCAGAAATGCCTATGGGCGCAGAAGTTCCAGCAGCAGGTATGGCCCCCGTTCCTGCCTCGCAGCCAACTCCAGAACAAATGGGTGCGGCCCCTGCTGCTGGCTCTCGTCCAGACATTGCTACGTTACTCGCATCTATTGCAGGGTAGGGAGGTGTAATATGAATAAAAAAGGTGGTCGTGAAAAGGCTCCAATGCAACAGCCAACAAAAGGCAAAATGGATACCGCAAAGCCAAAAGGTCCAGGAAAAGTGGATTTTGGTTATGCTCCAGCAGGTCGCAAAGGCAAGAAGGCTTAGTGTTGTTTGAGAGGATAGAGCGTGGACGAAAACAAAGATGATGTACCACGTTCTATCACTCTCGCAGATTTCTTAGTAGTCATAACAAGTTTCTTTGTAAATATCATTAGATCATTTGAGGCTTTAGCAACAGATATTTTAGATGTAGCAATCTATAACGCAAATAGAAAAACTAAAGTTTCCAGAGCGTGGGAACAATTCACACAAGATTTAGAGAAGATGGAGGATAATAATGGTTAGAGGTCCATTAGCAGGACCAGCAGGTCCTGGCGAATTCTCCACAAGAACCGATGGTTTGTCATTTCAATCAGACGCATATGGCGCAGGTATGGAAAATAAAATGATTAAAGAGGGCGCAGCGCTATCTAAGACACCTGATTTCAAAGGTGAAGCGCCATCAACATTCCGTCGTCAAGTAGAACGCGGTGCTGGTTTATACGATGGCACTGCATATCCAGATCAAGATATTATGGCTGGCACTGATATTGGTCCTGATGTTGGATCAAATGCTCTTGGTATGAATCAAATCAAGCAATCAGATAATGAAGTTTTAGCAAAGTATTTACCTGCTATGGATGCAATGGCTGCAGCGCCAGATACTCCAGAATCATTTAGAATTTTTGTCCGTAGCATACAAGCGAATATCTTCCCTGCCTAATGAATCAATTTGTCAAGGATGTCACCGCATTTGTAGACGCTCTTGGTTATGACCAGCCAGCGATCATTATTTCGCTTGCCAAAATACCGTGGGAGTCCGAAGCAGATCGTGATAATTTTATTAGTTTTCTAACACAAGAGGTGCCAAGTGCCTAACTACTGGGACACCATCAAAAAAGAAGTTGGCAAAGCGATAGGTACAGCCATTGGCACACCTGTCAAGGCTGCCATCGGTCTTGCTGGTGGAATGACACAGGCTCGTGTTGCGCCTATGGCACCATCTGTAGCACCTGATTTTGCTGCTGGTGAGAAGGCTTTAGCAGAAAAAGTATCACAAGAGTTTGGTCAAAGATACGTCAATACTCTAGCAAAGCCAGCAGAAACAGTTCGTGCTGACGTTGCATTCAACCTTGCAGCAAAAGAGATTGATGATCTTTATACAAAAGTACGTCCTATCGTCACTCGTCCAGTAGCAGCGGCCCTTCTTGCAGAAGCAGATAACATCTCAGGCGATGGATACAACTTCCTAGAAAACTGGAGACTTGCAAAAGACGTATCTCCAGGTCAAGCATTCGGTGGATATGTTGGTGCTGTCGGTGAAGCAACTGGTATTACACCAGAGTTGGAACAACGTGGCGTAAACCTACCTACATTCTTAGATCCTAACTTCAATATCGCAGACCCAGACCAGCGTAAACAGGCTTTCCAAGATGAAATCTTTGGTAAGTTTTTTACAGGTGGAGTAGATGGATTACTCTCGTGGTATGCAGATCCGCTAGTCCTAGCAGGTAAAGGTCTTGGCGTAGCCAGGGTTATTGGCCTTGATCAGCCTATTAGAACCGTTGATGACATCGCTCGTCTACGTTCTGAACTTGACGCACACGGTGCTTATATCAAATCAGGCGGTCAAATTGGACGCGAGACTCCTATGGGAGTTATTGCTCAGCGCCTTACCGAAGGTGATGCAGTAAAGAATTTTGATGATGTCTTTGTAAGACGAACAACTGCTCGTAACCTTGTAGCAGATGTCACTGGAGAACTCAAGACATATGATGATGTAGCAGACTTTCTTGCTGCTGCAGCAGGCGATATGGCTTCGTTGAAAAAACTTGAGCGTACTCGTGCATCTATTGCTGATGAAATCGTCAATGCAAAAGAGTTACTAGACCCTATTCAAAAGCGGATGAATGATATCCCCTGGGGTACTGCAGTAAGACCAGAACAACATCTTCCTACAGTTGAAGAATATAATCGGCTTACAAACGTACTGGAAGACCTACGCGTTCGTGATGCAGCCTTGGATAAGGCTCTATCAGAAAGTATTGGTAACTACCGCGTTATCAACGAGTATACTTCGGCTGCAGATGTCACACTATTTGACAAGAACATTGGCGTTGCCATTGAAAAGGCTCGTGCAAAAGCCAGCGAAGCACGCCACAATCTAACTTTCTACACTGAGCAGTATCAGAAGAACCCTTATACACGTCCAGTTGTCAACATCGTAGCGCCATTCTTCAACAAACTTCCACGTGGGGTTGTCCGTGTAGACGGTGGTTTGGCTGCAGATTCATTCAATGAGATCAAATACGCCCTCAACTCAGTCAAAGAACTACGTGGAATTGAGTATGCTGGTGTCAAGAATGAATTAGGACGCAGTTATCTCAACGCCCGTAACGCCAATGAACGTATGCAGGCAGTTAGAAATATCGAAGAGCAGATTGCAGAAATCGCAGCACTACGTTATGACGTACCTCTTGATGAGGCACGACAGATTTATGGTCAATTCAGTGGTATGAGAAGCGCTCTTATGTCATCTATGCGCGACCACGGATACTGGGTAGACGATAGCGGCAAGTTAGTTACATCCCCATTCTGGAAATCTGAAATGCCTAACGTCGTTCCAATGATGGATTTCAAGGATTTTGATTCTGTCATACGTCTCTACAGCAGATGGTCTAAGGGTGGCGAAGGTATTCTTGAGGCTCGTGCTATGGCACGCCTTGCTGGTAAAGAACTAACAGACTTTGCAGATCTAGCCAACTCTATATTCAAGGCTTCAGTTCTTACTCGCTTTGGTTATCCAGTCCGTAACACCATAGATGGTTGGTTACGTACCTCCTTGGTCCTTGGATCAATGGCTAAGACTGATGACTTCTTCAAGAACTTCTCTAAGAATCTTGTAACAAGAGCGCAAATCGGCAAGAACTTCATTATGGATTCTATCCAACTCAAGAATCCTGCTGAGTTGCGTGAGCAAACTGGTCGCCTTATCGCGCAGAAGAACAGTTTCATTGATGTTCGTAACCAGATTCTAGATGAATTGACACCACAGGCTTACTACGCTGGTGCTGCTGGTACCTTCGGCAAGATGGTAGAACCATCAATGGTCGAACTTGCTATGACATCAAAGACCAAGCCACTACTAACTGGCTCAAAGCGTGATGCTTACTTTGAATTGACCAAGAAGAAGGACGCTCAAGGCGGTCTTCTGTTCGGTCAAGAGAAGGCTAAGTATCAAAGACTGCGTGAAGAAGCATTTGGTAAGTACGTTCGTCAAGAAGTTGTACCGAATCTTCCACAAGGAACCACGATGGTCTACGCAGACTATCTCAGTGGCAAAGTTTTCTACAAGATTCCAGGAACTAAGGGTCGCATTCCTAAAGGTGCATACCCAGTTATGGAACCACGTAAGGGTATTCCAGCATCTATGTTGGAGATGGAACTTCAACGTGGCAAGAAGGTAAACTTACGAGCCAAAGAACCATCTGCTCAACCAGATATCCGTGTTATTACATCATATGAGATATCTCGTGGTCGTAACTATGAAGACATTGCAGACATCATCGGCGAAGATCAGATGCTACGCGTCCGTTCCTACACTCAGCAGATTGAGAAGATGGAAGACGAAATCAATAGCAAGATCCTTGAGTCACAACGTCTTGCTCAGATTCGCTCAGAACTCAAGATTATTCGCAGCGGTGAAGGTCGTGACAAGTACGTCACACCAAAAGGTCAAACTGTTGTAGCAGATGGAGCATTTGCTGGTCCAGCAGGTATGTTGGTTCGTCAAGATGCCTCATCTGACCGCACACTCAACTGGCTCACTGAAGGTCAGGCGTATCTTTCCTACGATGCAGCCAAGGGCGCAAGTTATGGAAAGCCATTCCAGCGTCTAGGTACCGAATATAACCAGGTAGTTGCACCGACTGACCCACAGTACTTTACCGAACTTGCGGCTTTTGCTAACAATCGTTTCCGTAAAGACCAGTTGGCTATGCGCCTACTTCAGGGTCAATCAGACTATGAGATTTCACAGTGGCTACGTAGCAAGAATGGTAAGTTCTACCTACGTGAGATTGATGCTGATTTAACTCCAGCAGAAATCAATGACCATATTCAGGTAGCACGTTCACGTGTGTACAAACTGTTCCCAGATCAAGAAGTTAGATCATTGATTGCTCGTGAGGAAATGTCTCCTCAGCAGTTTGAAGCCTTGATGCGTAATCAACCTAATCTTGCCAACGTCCCTGGACGTGAGATTATGGATATCACATTCCGCTATGGCGCAGGTGCTATCAAGAGAACAGTAACGTCAACGATATCCAAGTTGTTTGAAGTTATCGGTACTACACCAGAAAACAATCTTATCTCCTGGCCTTTCTACGAGAAACTATACAAGCGCCAACTACAACGAGAAGTCAATCTTGCTGAGGCTGCTGGCAAGAATCTCCAAGATCCAGACTTGATTATTCAATTACAGCGTAGCGCACACAGCCAAGCACTCAAGACCACCAATGAAACGCTATATCGCGTAACAAACAACAGTGGTCTATCAAGCGCCCTACGCTTCTTGGTACCGTTCTTCAACGCACAGTACAACGCTATCAAGGTTTATGGTAAGTTGATTGCTCAGGATCCATCACGAGCAATTCGTGCATCGATGATATGGAATGCACCTAACCGTGTGGCTACTGTTGTGGATCAAGAGGGTAAGGAAGTTCCACCAGGAACACCACCTTCTACGCCACAGTTTATGCTCTTTACAATCCCAGAAGGATTGCAGGGACGCTTCGGTATTCCAAAGGGATATCAGGTATCTATTCCGAAGAACAGCCTCAATATCTTCTTGCAAGGTGAGAACCCACTTGCTCCAGCATTTGGTATCCCAGTAACGCTTCCAGTATCTATGTTTGCTAATAAGCGACCAGAGGTAGTAGAAGATGCACGTACTTGGCTAACAAATAACCTTGGCAAAGAGGCAGCAGATACAGTATTTGGTTCACTATTGCCATTTGGTAGAGCAGCAACCAATCCTTGGGATCTTATCCTTCCAGCAGCAGCGCGTAAATATGAAGCAATGCAGGCAGGACTTAGCGATGAAGGCTATGCACGAGCAGTAGCAGCGGCTATGAAGACCCAGCGCTATGAGTGGGAAATGAATGGTCGCATAGGTAAAGAACCTACATTCGATGATGCTATCCGTTTGGCTGACCAACTTTACTCCATTCGTATCAAAGTAAATCTTGGTCTGCCATTTACCTTTACATTCCGTCCAGAGTGGCAGTTTATTATGGATGACTATCGCAGTGCGATTGCTGATCCAAAGGTTGGCCCAACCAAGGTTGATGATTACATCCTTGGTAAGTATGGAGATATCGGATACATTCTTACAGCACCTACCAGCGTAAACAAGACTGGCATTGCAGCAACTGGCGGAGCAGTAAAGAACCAGAAAGAGTTCAACTATCTACTCGGCAAGATGGATAAGAATGACACTCCAGGTCTTATCGGCTTCCTAGCAAACTATGGCGTAACAGGTGATCGTTATTCTGATGCTGCCTCTAACTACTTCCGTAATAAAGAAGTTCGCCCTGGCGGTACATACAAATACACCGAACAACGTGACATCGAACAGATTATTGTTGACCGTGAAATCAGTTTAGGTTGGTCACAGTACGCTAAGTTGGCTCAAGAACGCGATACAGTTCTTGCACAGTGGAGACAAAAGGGATACAACACATCAAGTATCACATCTGCTGCTGCAAAGCAACTAGGTCTTGAAGATACTTGGAAGCAAAAGGTTGCTCAACTAGAAGCCACATATCCTAACTGGGCTAAAGAAAAGCAGTTCGGATCAATGGACTTCAATAAGACTAAGCGTTATATCCGTTCTCTCACAGAGATTGCCTCCGACAAGAACTGGATGGATAAGTACGGAGATACCAAGAAAACTGGTATCAATACTATGGAAGCAGTATCAGACTTCCTAGTCAACCGCACATACCTATCACAAGAACTAGCCAGAAGAAAGAGTATTGGCGGAAGCGCTGCCCTTGACAATCAGTCAAACAGCGACTTGAGAGATAGATGGGATAACTACATCTTGAATATGAAACTATGGTCAAATGGATTCTCTGATCTATACGACCGCTACCTAGAGAACGATAACTTAGAGGTGATAAAACCGTGAAGACTCTTGAGGAAATCAAGGCAGATCTACGCAGACAGAACCCTAAGTGGAGTGAATCTAAACTCAACCAAGAGGCAAACGCTGCTTTCGTCAAGCAACAAAGCACAGCCAATAAGCCAACGCTAGATTGGAATACTCCAGGTTCTCAAAAAGAAAATGGAATCCTTATTGGTTTTGGTATCAATGAAAGAGTTATACCAATCAAGATAGAGTCTTTCATCACGAATTTAGTAAACAATGATCCGAAGGCCTATAGCAGAATCAGGACTGCGGTAAGACAGGTTCGTGGGTCTGACATAAAAGACCCAAATCTTTTAGGCGCTTATGTTGCACGTTTAGCAACAAATATGAGTGGCGATGAAGAGGTTGCAAAAAACGTAACTGTTGAATCGTGGCTGCGTGCAGCAGCAAGTGTTGCTGGCGGTGCTGGTACAGCAAAACCAGAACTATCTCGTTCGGTATATCAGTACTCTCCAGAGCAAATTGACAAAGACATCAATGACATTGCCCAAAAGAAACTAGGTCGAATCATTACGGATGCTGATAAGCAAGCAGAATGGTATCAAGACCTAACGGCAGGCTTGAATAAGATGATTGCTGGTGGAACTGTGACTACAACTAAACTTGTCAAGAATAAAAAGACTGGCAAGTTGGAACAAGTAACCACTCAGACCCCAGAATTTACAACAGAAAAGGCTGCAGGAACTATTGAAGCAGCGCTTGTTGAAGCAGATCCTATTTCATTAGAACGTAAACAGAACCTTGACTTTGCTAATTGGGCATTCCAGAAAATGGGAGGACGTGGCTAGTGGCTGAAGTAGATGAACTAACACAGGCTAAAGCCAAGGCTAATGCTGCCAAGGTTGCGGCAACTATGCCTCAGGTCAATCCTAAGACGGGTGCATTACCAGATCTATTTACAGGCAAGTATGGTGTATTTGAAGTTCTTATTGATGATCCTGTTTATGGAGCAGAACTTCGTGAGATAAAGGCTGCTCTCGCTGCTGGAAATCAAGCGCTAGCAGATGACTTATGGAATAGATCTAAGTGGGGAAGACTAGACACAGATGCTCAAAACGCATACTTGTTGCGCCTTCAAAACTCTGACCTCTATAAAGAACGTCTCAAGAGTTTCCTTGTTAGAATCAAAAAGCAACTTGCTACCAAAGGTATCAAGGCAGATGATAAGACCCTAGAAGATTATTACATCAAGGGCATTGACGATGCAACTATTCTTGATGAACTTGCTGGTGGCATTACTGCTACAGGTGCTGCTGGAGAAGTAGGAACAGCCCTAGATAAATTACGTAGAACAGCAACGCTCAATGGTTTCAACCTAGAAAAAGACTTTGGAAATCAAATTGATGGATGGCTTCAGCGCATATCTCGTGGTGAAAGCATAGAAGATTTCAATCGCGTTATTCGTCAGCAGGCTAAGTTAGGTTTACCTGAGAAGGTTGGAAGTCTTCTTGATCAAGGACTTGACCTAGCAAATATCTATGCGCCATATCGCAATACGATGGCAACCTTATTAGAAGTAACTCCAGACTCTATCAATCTTGATGACCCAATCCTTCGTTCCGCATATGGACCAGATAAAGAAATGTCTATCTTTGATTTCAAGCGTACGGTTAGAAAAGACCCACGCTGGCAATATACCGACAATGCAAGACAGGAAGTATCCACCGCAGCACTTGGCATACTTCGTGACTTCGGATTCCAGGGGTAATGATGGCGACACCAGATGATATTATTGAAGCAAGACGTATTGCTAATGCGCGTGCACAAGCAGCGGCAGCAGCAGCACAGCCATCTACTCTTGCTAATTCTCTTGCTGCATTACAGGCAAGTATTGCTGGATCTAAAGCAACTGTACAGGCAAAAAATGTAGAAATTCCTACGATTGCTTTAGAGCAGGCAGTAAATACTGGAGATAAGACCGCTGCTATCAATGCTGCCAAAGCAGTTGCAGCGGCTCAGGGCGGAAGTGCAACAACTCAAGCAGCAAATGCTATTACTGCAATTCAAGAAGCAACACCAAAACCAATTCTCAATGCAGCAAACATTGCCCGTGGCGACCAAATCAAATGGGTCGGCGGAGTAAATGGTTCTTGGCAAATAATTCAAGGAACCAACGTAGTTGCTGGTTCCTCTGGCGCTGGTGGCAACGGAGGCGGCGGAGGCGGCGGAGGTGGCGGTGGCGGAGGCGGTGGAGGTGGGTCTGGAAATTCCGATCTTACTACATTTATTGCCCAGCAACAGGCAGCAGCAGCACTAGCAGCACAACAAGCAGCAGCGGCAGCAGCAGAAGCAAAGCGTCGTCAAGGTCAATCCGCCTACGACTTATTATTCTCGGAGTTTGACCGCTATGGTCTTGGTGCTTTAGTTGCGCCATTACAACAATTTATTGTAGAAGGTTTATCACCAGCAGAATTTACGTTACGTCTGCGTCAGACTGATGCCTATAAGAATCGTTTTGCTGCTAATGCTCAGCGTATCAAGTCTGGTCTTCGTGCACTATCCGAAGCAGAGTATATTCAACTAGAAGACCAATACCAAAATGTTATGCGTAACTATGGTCTGCCTGCTTCTTACTACACCCGTGGAGATATGGGTCGTCAAGAAGGATTTGAAAAGTTTATTGCTGGCGATGTATCTGCAGCAGAACTAGAAGATCGTATTCAGACTGCACAGAACCGCGTCATCAACGCAGCGCCTAGCATATCCAAGACGCTACGTGAGTTCTTCCCAGAAATTACTAATGGAGACATTCTGGCCTACGTTCTAGATCCAGAAAATTCACTAGGCGCAATCAAGCGTAAGGTTACTATCTCTGAAATTGGTGGAGCAGCATTTGAACAAGCGCTCAAGTCTGATGTTACAAGAGCATCTGAACTTGCCAAGTATGGAGTCACTGGTCAGCAAGCACGACAGGGATACCAAGCAATCGCTGAACTATTACCTAGCGCAACCAAACTATCTGATATTTACCAGAAACAAGGACTTGGTGCATATGACCAAGCCGTTGCCGAGCAAGAAGTATTCGGCACCGCAGGTGCAGCAGAGGCTGCAGCAAAGCGCAAGAAACTCGCCCAACTAGAGACTGCAACATTCTCTGGTCAGACAGGCAGAGCAGGAAGCGCACTGTCCCGCGAACGAGCAGGACAATTCTAGGCCTACTAACGGAACGACTGGCCCGTTAGAGAGAGATCAAGACCAGGAGTAGGAGCCATATAGAAAGCCCCCGATTCTATATGAGGCCTGCGAAACCAACTAACAAAGGGAGAAGGACCTATGTCCAACTACGACTACGAAGATGACGACTTTGATCCATCAGCAAATGATGGTAATGATCTCGTCAAACAGTTGCGTAAAGCAACAAAGCAAAAAGATAAAGAACTCGCTGAACTAAAAGCGCAGTACGAATCACTTGCTAAATCAAATAGAGAACGAGCAATCAAAGATGCCCTCGCTAGTCGCGGGGTAAATACGAAGATCGCTTCATTTATCCCACAGGATATAGACCCAACTGAAGAGTCTGTATCTAAATGGCTTGAAGACTATTCCGATGTATTCGGGTATCAACAGGCCGAAACCCAGGCAACACCTAATATCGACCCAGCCCAAGCCAAGGCTTATCAGCGTATGACTAATGCTGTTGAAGCAGGAAACACTCCTGAACTTCAAGCAGATGTTATGCGTCGTTTGATGAATGCCAACAGCAAGGAAGAACTGGATGAAGTTATTAGGCAGTCTGGACTCTAATCCGATCCTAAACGAAAGGCACTAAAGTGGCATTACCTACAGGTACGCTGACTACGTCCTCCGATATTTCGGCGCTCGTAAAAACAGCATATGACCAGTATGTACGTATGGCCCTTCGCTCCATCCCTGTGATGCGTGCGTTGGCAGACGTAAAGCCAGTGCAACAGGCTATGCCAGGATCGTCAGTTGTATTCTCCATCTACTCAGACCTCGCAACAGCGACTGGTACTTTGACAGAATCCTCAGACGTTTCCTCAGTTGCATTCGGCAACCCATCAACAGTTTCCGTAACTCTCAATGAATACGGTAACGCAGTAACAACCACCAAGAAGTTGAACCTCACATCGTTCAACGACGTAGACGCTGCTCTTGCAGACGTTATCGCTTACAACGCTGCCGATTCTATCGACGTAGTTGTAGCAAACGTTCTCACTGGCGGAACCAACGTAATCTACGGTGGTACAGCAACAGGTGCATCAGGCGTAACCGCCTCTGGCACACTCGCAGTTGCTGACATCCGCGAGGCTGTCACACAACTTCGCACAAACAAGGCTGTTCCTCGTATCGGCGAACTCTATGCTGCATACGTCCACCCACGTCAGTCTGCGGATCTCCGCGCTGAAGCGGGAACTGGTGGATTCCAGGAACTCACCAAGTACGTTGACCGTACACCATTCGTCGCTGGCTCCGTCGGCGTTATCGAAGGTGCTTACGTTGTAGAGACACCACGTGTTCTCTCAGCATCTAACGGTGCATCTCCTGCAGTAACTCTCTACAAGGCAGTTGTTGCTGGACGTGAAGCGCTTGCTGAAGCGCAAGCAGCCGATATTTCAACCGTCATTGGTCCAGAAATCGACGCACTCCGTCGTTTCCGCACCATCGGTTGGTACTACTTCGGTGGCTTTGCTCGTCTCCGTGAAGCGGCTCTATACCGCATTGAGACAGCATCTTCAATCTCATAGTTGATTGACTGTTGGGCAGAGCCTTGAAACTCTGCCTAATGGTAAGTTCGCTACGAAAGGAAGTAATGAACTACAGACTCACAACTCCTTGGCGCTGGGAAACTTGGGGCGCTCAGTATGGAACCTATGACAAGTACTCACGTCTTGCTGCCAGAAGAATTACTGGCGGAACGCTGACTGGTCCTATCAATCCATTCATCACTGACATCCCACGTGCGTACACTTTGATTGTCAATGGAACTACTGTGACTGAAGTTCAGACTCCATATCAGAATGATTTGGAAGATGCAGATGCCTACTATCTTGGTGGACACGAATATGTTCTTACCCAAGCAGAAGCACAGATTCTGATTGATGCAGGCTATTCTGACTACTTGGAGCCGATTGCCTAACTATGACTAAGAACCCTAACTGTCGTTCTGGGTGTAAAACCCAAGACCACGACTCATACTCTGACTGTCTGCAAGCAGCAAACTTTGCATTTGCAGGGTGCTTCCCTACTCGGCAAGGCTGGGATAAAGACAGAGAAAAGAAAGACAACAAAGAATTGGAATCCTACTACTCGGCTGTGAAGCAAGGAGTAGAGCCAATATCTACCAAGCAAAAAGATATAGATGCAGCGCTCAGACTTTCCAACGAATCTGGCAAAGCATTCGATGGAAACACACTTACCTTCAAGGAGTAACAATGCCAAAAGAAAAAGACCCAAATTTACAGAACAATAAATATGATCCTAAATTACATCCAGGTTGGTATACAGAGTATCCAGCAGGAGTAAACGATAAGCCATTTATGTCATACGAAGACTTGCAACGTGGTGCTAACGGAGCCTATGTGAAGGGGCAGAAGTAATGTCAGCCAAGAAAGAAAAATACAAATCCAAAGCAGCGAAGATGAAGCACGAAAAGATGGAAGGTGCTAAAGAGCGCAAGATGGAATATGGCTCAAAGTCTAAGATGATGTCTAAGAAGATGGGCAAGAAGAAATGAAAAAGGCTAAAGGCGCTAAGAAAGTTGCTAAGGTTATGCGTGAGTTCAAGGGTGGAACTCTTCACTCAGGCAAGAAGGGACCAGTAGTCAAGTCCCGCAAGCAAGCCATTGCTATCGCTATGAGCGAAGCAGGAATGGCAAAGAAGAAAAAGAAGAAGTAATGTCGTCGGGTCAATACCGCCGACGCGAGAAGTTCAACTCTGTCATTATCAGAGACGGGATGGTTGTCAGACTCAACAAGAACGGCACAGTAAGAGCAGTGCTCGGAAAGTATGGAGAGTATGGAAAGAAAGACAAAGCGTGATCCGCGTTTGGCACGTGCTGGCGTTGCGGGCTTCAACAAACCCAAGCGTACGCCTTCTCACCCAACTAAGAGTCACGTCGTCGTTGCCAAAGAAGGAAGTCAAGTCAAGACAATCAGATTCGGTCAGCAAGGCGTAACAGGCGATAAGAAGCCTACAAAGCGCCAAGCATCATTCAAAGCCCGTCACGCCAAGAACATTGCCAAAGGCAAGATGAGCGCAGCGTACTGGGCAGATAAGGTGAAGTGGTGAAGAAGAAAGCATTTTGGGATACAAAAAATCCTAAGAAGACATCAAAGAAACTGACACCAGCGCAGAAGTCTGCCGCTAAGAAGCGTGCTAAAGCCGCTGGTCGTCCATATCCAAACTTGGTAGATAACGCAGCAGTAGCAAAGAAAAAGAAGTAAGGAGAGATAAGTGGCACTGGGAGTAGATGGAACAACGCTCAATCAAGAATTGAACCGCCTTGCTAATGGTGGCACTTATCGTCTCAATCCAGAGATGGTTGACCAAGCCTTGGCTGCTCGCCAATGGGCTGCTGCTAGAGGCGTTACTAGCAACCATACAGACACAGTAGGAGTACTCAATGACATCGCTGGGCGTTCGGGTTCTGCTGATCTTCACCTCGATTTTAGCGGCGTATGTAATCTGCTCGCTGGCACTTCTGGCTTGGCTGCAGCGGCTGCTCTCAGAAAGATCTCATCTTGAGCGCGAAATATAATCTTATCTGCGACCAAGCAACTACATTCAATTTTCAGTTCCAGATTCAAAACAACATCAATGGAACTGCTACACCTTGGAACCTCACAGGTTACACAGGGACAATGACTGTACGCCCATTCGTTGGCGCTACAACAACAACAGTCGTGGCATCTACTGCCAATGGCTATATGGTCTTTGATGCTCTCAATGGAAGAATTACAGTAACCATTCCAGCATCCGTTACAGCAGATATTTCAGCAAGTCGTTATTCATATGATTTAGTTCTAAATTCAGGCGGGACAATAACCCGTATTCTTGAAGGTAAGTTTGTCGTGACAGGAGCGGTGACTACGTGAGTGAAACAATTATCGTCATTGAGTCCATTACTCCACAAGTCGCGGTAGAGTTTTCACAAGATCAAGGACCGCAAGGCGGTCAAGGAGTAACAGGTCCAACAGGTCCGACAGGACCAGCAGGAGCCACAGGCCCAACAGGTGCCACTGGTTCTACAGGCGCAACAGGCGCAACAGGACCGACAGGAGCGACAGGTGTTACAGGAGCGACTGGTCCAGTTGGTGCCACAGGCCCTACGGGTTCTACTGGTGCGACAGGACCAACAGGAAGTACAGGACCCACAGGCGCTACGGGTCCACAGGGAGTTACAGGTTCAACAGGACCTACAGGTAATACAGGAGCAACGGGAGCGACTGGACCTACTGGTCCACAAGGCACACAAGGAGTAACTGGTGACATTGGACCTACTGGTGCAACGGGTCCTGTAGGGGCTACAGGCCCTGTAGGAGCCACAGGAGCAACAGGTGTTACAGGAAGTGTCGGAGCAACAGGTCCAGTGGGCGCTACAGGCCCTACAGGGCCTCAAGGCGTTCAAGGTCCAACAGGTGTTACAGGACCTACGGGAGCGCAGGGATACTCAGTCCTCAATGGAACAGTTGATCCCACCACCGAAGGTGTAAATGGCGACTTCTATATCAACACAGTTTCAAACAAAATCTTTGGACCAAAGGCTGCTGGTGTATGGCCTGCTGGTGTCAATATCGTTGGACCTACAGGAGCCACTGGCCCTGTTGGTGCAACTGGACCACAAGGAGTAACTGGTGACATTGGACCTACTGGGGCTACTGGTCCCGCTGGCGCTATTGGCGCTACTGGCCCCGTCGGGGCTACTGGACCGATTGGAGCGACTGGTCCTGCGGGAGCAACTGGAGTTACAGGAGCAACTGGACCGCAAGGAACTGCAGGCGCTGTGGGAGCAACAGGAGCCACAGGTCCTATTGGAGCCACTGGAGCCACAGGACCAGTAGGTGCTACAGGTCCGACTGGTGCAACTGGACCTAGCGGTTCTAACGCTACTGCTCTGCCAGACATCCTAATGCTAGGCGGAATGTGAAGTATTTTGACAGAATCGTTGTTATCAATCTTGAACGCAGGAAAGACCGCTTAGAACAATTTGATGCCGAAGCCAAGAGAATCGGCTTTGAGTATGAAGTTCATAAAGCAATAGATGGTAAGGCTGAAGGCATTGACCCAATCGTGGCAGGAAGACTAAGCCACATTCAGGTCTTAGAATCCATCAAACCAGATGAGATGGTTCTTATCTGTGAAGATGATGCGATATTTGATGATGAATTTAGTACCAAATTAGATACCCATATGGCTAAGTTGCCTGATAACTGGGACATCCTCTACCTTGGAGCCATCAAGAATCGTACTGAACCTGTCAATGATTACTGGGTTAGACAGGTAGAAACCACAGGTACCCACGCCTACTGCATCAAACCAAGCAAGGTGGAGTATTTCATCCAAGCAGCCAAAGACTTTGATCTCTGGATAGATGTGGCCTATCGCCTAGTAGCAGACAAAACAAATGCTTATGTCTGCCATCCTAATATCGTGATTCAATCAGATGGATATAGCGACTTGCGGGGACACTCCACACAGGATTTCAAAGGTTTCCGATAGAATTGTGGTATGAGATTCCACGTCGTAAGCCTACCACATACCAACACAACTAAAGATTTTGCTAACTGTGCGTACACTGAAAAGGTACGCAGGTTCTGCAATATGATGAAGGGACTGGGACACACAGTCTATCTCTACGCTGGCACTGAGAATGAGGCTAACGTAGACGAACTCATCACCTGCATCACAGAGACTCAGCGTCGCTTGGCGGTAGGTAACAAGCCTTATGTCGAAGCACCGTTTGACTACAAACTTCCACACTGGCAGAAGTTCAATGGCAATGTCATAAAGCAGTTACGCAAGAGACTAGAGCCACAAGACTTTATCTGCTTGATTGCTGGCGCAAGCCATAAGCCAATCGCAGATGCGTACAAGTCACACATCAGCGTGGAGTTCGGAGTGGGATACTCAGGTATCTTTTCTGATTACAAAGTCTTTGAGTCTTACGCTTGGATGCACGCAGTCTATGCACAATTCAAGAACGCCGCTCAAGTAGATGGAATGTTCTTTGATGCGGTGATTCCAGGCTATCTAGATCCCGATATGTTCCCGCTAGGCGAAGGTAAGGGCGACTACTACCTTTACATTGGTCGAATGATTCCACGCAAAGGCGTGGACATTGCAGCACATATCTGCAAGGTCATTGGCGCTAAGTTGATTATGGCAGGACCTGGCGACCACATCCCGCAGTATGGCGAATATGTTGGAGCAGTAGGACCAGAACAGCGTGCAGAGTTGATGGGCAATGCGATAGCAACCTTTGTTCCAACTCTTTACCTAGAACCTTTTGGCAATGTGAACATTGAATCACAAGCCTGTGGAACTCCAGTTATTACAACAGACTGGGGAGCATTTACAGAAACTGTTGTAGAAGGCGTTACGGGCTATCGATGCCGTAGCGTAGAAGAATTTATCTTGGCGACACAGAACGTCAAGAACTTAGATCGTAAGGCAATCAGAGAGCGGGCAATATCGCTCTACTCTGTGGATGTCATTGCGAAGCAATACGAGAAATACTTCAACAGGTTAATGACCCTGTGGGGAGATGGCTGGTACACGGAAGGAAACAATGCCAACGTTCGAACAACTGGTGGATGAAGTAAAGGCTAGTTTACAAGGCTACACACTTCGTCAGGACCGCATTACCTATGTAACCAACTCTGGTGGTTTAACAACCACAACGACTGGAATCACCGTTGGCTCTGCCGACAATCTTGCTAAAGGCATTATCGAAATTGATGATGAACTTATTTGGGTAGATCGCTTTGATAAAGCAAATAACCTAATGACTGTGGCTCCAACCTTTGGTCGTGGCTATCAGGGAACTACCGCCTCACCACACGCTCAATACGCACAGGTCACATTGGCTCCAACATTCCCACGAGTAAATATCAAGAAGGCTATCAACGACACAATCCGTAGCCTCTATCCTAAACTCTTTGCAGTAGCCTCAACCAGTTTTACCTTTAACGCATCGCAGGTTACCTATGCCCTACCAGATGATGCACGAGAAGTTCTGTATATGTCGTGGCAGACCACAGGCCCAAGCCTTGAGTGGTTGCCTATTAAGCGCTGGAGATTTGACCCACTAGCAAATGTGGCTACATTCAATACACAGAAGACTGTCAATATCTACGAGAACATTCAACCTGGTAGAACTATCAAGGTCTGGTACACAATGGTTCCAGATACGATGGATAGCAATACAGATGACTTTGTAGATGTCACAGGGCTACCAGATTCTGCTCAAGATGTCATCGTCTATGGCGCTTGTTACCGTCTGCTTTCATTCCTAGATGCTGGTCGTATCAACCTATCCAGCGCTGAGGCTGATCTTAATGACACCAAGAATCCATATAACTCTGGTGCTAACGCCTCTCGTTATGTCTTTGCTTTGTTCCAGCAACGCTTGCAGGAAGAAGCACTCAAACTCTCTGACCAGTTCCCAATCCGACTACACCTCACACGCTAAGGAAGGCCAATGACTCGTAAGTTCAGTTCGACCAGCATTGAAACAACGCTGGCATCTGGAATCAACTCCAGTACGACATCTATGACCGTTGCCTCTGGCACTGGCTCTGCCTTGCTTGGTGGAGTTACATTGGCAGCAGGTAACGTAGATCAGTTCACGGTGGCTCTAGACCCAGATACCACCAGTGAAGAAATTGTTTTCATCACCGCTAATTCTTCAGATACATTCACAATCGTTCGTGGTCAGGCAGGTACTTCTGCTATCGCTCATAGCGCAGGAGCCACAGTCCAGCACGTCCTAACCTCATCAGATCTCAACGCCTTTGAAGCAGGGCTAGATAACAACAGTTCAGGTGGAACTGTTTCTGGCTTGATGCTAATGGGTGGATGAACCAAAGAAACTAACTAAGGAGAAAGAAAAAGAATGGCAACTACTTACAAGGTGCTTGGTCAATCCAACCCAAGTGCAACAACTGCTACATCGCTCTATACGGTTCCTGCTGCTACGCAGGCAATCGTCAGCACCATCACTGTCTGTAACCAAGCAGCAACTGCTGCTACCTACCGCATTGCGGTGCGTGTGGCTGGCGCTGCCTTGGCTGCAACTCAGTACATCGCATATGACGTATCACTTCCTGCAAATGCTACAGACACCTTGACTCTTGGTGTAACCCTTGGAGCAACAGATGTGATTACTGTCTATGCCTCATCTGCAACAATGTCGTTCAATGCCTACGGTTCGGAGATTGCATAATGTCTATCGGAAGAGTACCTGGCGATACTGGTATTCAGCCCAGTATTGTTGATGCAAAGGGAGATATTATCGCTGCTACCGCAGCCGATAGCGTCTCTCGTCTTGCTGTTGGAACTAACAATCAGGTCCTTATGGCTGACTCTACTCAGGCAACAGGACTTAAATATGCTAATGAGGCTACTGCTACGCTGACAACTACTGGCGATTTGCTATACGCATCTGCTGCTAATACCCCTGCTCGCTTAGGTATCGGTAGTACCAGTCAGGTATTAACTGTATCTGGTGGTGTGCCTACTTGGGCAACTCCTGCATCTGGCGGTGGTATGACGCTTCTAGACTCTGGCAGTTTTACAGGCGCATCTGTCACAACTGCAACTTTGTCTACGAGTTACAATGATTTGTATGTTGTAGTGAGAAACTTCCAACCCGTTTCTAATGCTAGATTGCAAGTACGTTTTAACGGTGATTCGGCAGCAAATTACTCAGATAACGGTATTGATTATGATAGTTATGCTTACAGTCAAACTCAACATAACGAAGTTGGTATGATACAACTTTCTTCAAATACTACATCTTTAATTACTTTCAATGTCCCAGATTATGCAAATACATCCACATATAAGATTTTATTTGTGCCGTCGGCTGTTGTTGCCAACGTAACCACACCCGCAAATGCTCAGTATACGGCTGGCAGAATCAGTGCTTGGAAAAGCACCGCAGCAGTAACAAGTTTAACTTTTTTCTGCAGCACAGGTAACTTTACGGCTGGAACATATCGCGTTTATGGAGTGAAATAATGACTAAATACATTGTCGTAGAAGCAGGCGTTGAACGTGAAGCCAACGCCGAAGAAATTGTACAAATTGAAAAAGATTGGAAAAACGGCGAAGAAAGTGCTGCGCGAAAGAAACAGTTAGAGGAAGAAAGAATTGCTGCAAAAGCAGTAGCCGAAGCAAAGTTGGCAGCCCTTGGCTTGACAGCAGATGATTTGAAAGCCCTTGGATTGGGAGGAAACTAATGGCAACAGGAAGATTACCAGACCCCAACTCGTCACCACTGACGGCTAAGGGTGACCTATACACATACAGCACCGTACCTGCCAAGTTGGCAGTAGGTAACAACGGCGAAACACTCGTTGCAGATAGTGCCGCTACTACTGGCCTTCGCTGGCAAACAAGTGCTAATGCCAACGGGGTAATCAACGGTGGTATGGATATTTGGCAACGAGGAACTTCTTTCGCAATTCCATCATCTACTTACACTTACACTGCAGACCGTTGGATTGGTTTGAGATTTTCAACTGGTTCAACAGTAAGCCAACAGACTGCAAGTTTGGATGGATTCCAGTATTCAGTACGAGTGGCAAGAGATAGTGGAAATACTGGTACGGGAATTATTTATTTGGGCTACAACCTGGAAACAGCAGATTCATATAGATATGCTGGAAAAACCGCCACATTCTCATTTTGGGCAAAAGCAGGGGCTAACTTTTCTGCTGCTTCATCTGCTTTAGCGGTAGTTTGGGCAAGCGGAACAGGCACAAATCAAAAACAAATGGATGGATTTACAGGTCAATCACTTTTAGCCAATACAACAGTAACTTTGACAACATCTTGGCAGCGTTTTAGTTTTACCGCTTCGGTTCCAAGCAATTCAACTCAACAAGGTTTTCAATTCAATTTTACCCCCGTTGGAACAGCAGGAGCGGCAGACAATTTTGAGATTGTTGGCGTCCAACTTGAATATGGTTCTGTTCCTACAAACTTCAAGAGAGCGGGCGGCACAATCCAAGGCGAGTTAGCCGCTTGCCAGAGGTATTATTATCGGCAAACCGCAGATGCAACGGCGGTATATGCTCACCTTGGAGCGGCTCGCGGTGATAGCGCAACAGTTTCAATCGGTCAGACAGTTTTACCAGTAACTATGCGAGTCACACCGACAAGCGTAGATTACGCAAATGTGGCGGTGACCGATGGCGCGGCGGTTTATGCGGCAAATACTATTTCTCTAGCCACAAACCAAAATGACGCTAAATTCGCTGCTTATCAACTTAATCACACCTCAGGAGTGACTCAGTTTAGATACTACTATGTCGTATCTAATAACAATTCAGCCGGTTATCTAGGATTTAGTGCGGAGTTATAAAATGGATTATGAACTAATTACAGACGCCAACGGCGTAGAACACATTATCGTTTCAAGCGGCGATGGATTTACCTCAATGCCTAAGTTGGTATGGGATGAACTTGGAGCCGCCAAAGAAAACGGCACAATCTCGTAGGATTATGGCTAGTAATGATCCTGATTGGGCCGCTATTAACGCGGCCCATCAACAGTGGATTGCCGACGGCAAACACCTAGATTTCAAATGCCCCGTAGAGGGCGGCAGTATTCGTGGTTGGACATCAATTTAAGTAAGGAGCAACAGTGGCACCATATGGGTCCGATATAACAGATCCGATTCCCTACCCCCTGTCTAACCCACAGAGTGCGAATCAGTACAACTCCACTAGCGAAGCCTACGATGTCGCTATCAATGGTCAACCATTCTTCTTGATGGCATCTGATGATTCACCCTATCGCCGAGTCACCGCTCAGTACCGTAAGCAACAGTATGACCAGACCCGTGAGGCTGGAGAACAGTCTCTGACTGGTTGGTGGTTTAGATCTCAGTCATCATTCCATCTGGGTCAAGGCATTAAGTTTTTTGAGCCTGCTCAGGATGAAGGGTTACGTTTCCAGTACACAGAGTCCAAGGGACTAGATGTCTGGACCAAAGGTCAGGCAACTTTAATTCTAGATGTAGATGCCACCCACGAGACTACATCTAATCTCAATACCAACCTACGTCCTAACCAGTTCCTACGTTCCATTCAATGGACCCAGAGCAGCAATACTTACTACGGCTGTTTAATGCTTGATGGTTATGACATTGACAAGATTTTCCCAACCATCACAGCGACTGTTACTAACAAGGCTCTGACAAGCAATGTGGCTACATTGACAACCAGTGCTGCACACGGACTTGCTATTGGCCTTGAGGTTGAAGTAACAGGCGTAGATTCCACTTTTAATGGTACTTATACGATTACCTCAGTGCCTAGCACAACCACCTTTACCTATGCTAAGACTGCATCTAACGTGGCTTCTACTCCATCTACAGGTACTGTCACTAGCAATGTATGCCACTTCGTGGACTATAACGCAGGCGTAGATGACAAGGTATATGGCTATTGCGATGACGGAGTAACCTGCTACTGGATCACCAATGTTACCTCTGGTGGATCTACTAAGTTGACGATGTACAAAAAGCCACTAACTGGCTACGCAGGTGACTCACCTACTACAACAGTTCAGATGTTCCAGGTGACAGGTCTTACCGCATCTAACGTGGTAATGGAGTTTACCAAGGAACGTATTGTTGCCTGTATCAATAACAAGGTGTATGAGATTGCAACGACAGCAACCGCTCTACCTACTGCTGTCTATACCCACCCCGTAGATGACTTCGTATACACCAGTATCACATCATCGGGCGCTGCTATCTATGTAACTGGATTCTCTGGTACTCAATCCAATATCCAGAAGTTTACCTTGGCATCCAACGGAACAATGCCTACATTGACCAGCGCTATCACTGCTGCTGAAATGCCTAGCGGCGAGCGCATCTACAAGATTGCTTACTACCTCGGCTATATGCTTATTGGTACCACCAAAGGTATCCGTGCTGCTGCTGTGGCAGATGATGGATCTCTAGCCTATGGACCACTTATTTGGGAAAACAACCAACCCGTTTATGACTTTGCATTCCGTGACAGATTTGCGTGGGCTGCAACTGGCGTTGAAGATGAACCAGGAACTATTCGACTAGATTTATCCACACAGGTATCTCCATTGGTATTTCCATATGCTTATGACACATATGCCGCTACTGGTGATACTACCCGTGAGACAACTGCCTGTGCTTTTATTGATGGAACCGATCGTCTAACCTTTACAACTAATGCCACAACAACTAATGGCTCTGTCTATATTGAGTCTGCAACTAGACTCGTATCATCTGGCTATCTACAAACTGGCTTTGTCCGTTACAACACTCTTGAAGGAAAGATATTTAAGTTACTTCAGGCTCGTGTAGATACCACCAATGGCGGTATGAGTATCAAGAGTATTGATTCTGTGAATACTGAATATGCTATTGGTTCATTTGGTCAGGGACAAGATGTGCCAGAAGTGACTATCTCATACCCAGCGCTACCTCAAGAGTATCTTGGTTTTAAGTTTACTTTGAATCGCTCTAGTACTGACAACACTAAAGGACCACTGTTCACTGGCTATCAGTTGAAATCCTTGCCATCAGTTCCACGTCAGCGCCTTATTCAATATCCACTAGCCTGCTTTGATAGAGAGTCCGACAAGTTCGGAGTAATGGTGGGTTATGAAGGCCGCGCTTGGGATAGGATGCAGGAATTAGAAGCCACTGAAAGCAATGGCGATACCATCAGGATTGACGACTTCCGTTCGGGAGAGTCATTTATTGGAATCATAGAAGAACTTGATTTTATCAACCGCACACCTTCAGACAAACGATTCTCTGGTTTCGGAGGAATCTTAGTCGCAACAATTAGATCCGTATAGGAGCCGTAAATGACCCCTGCTGATTGGGCAATGCTCATTGCCACTGTCCTTGGAATAGCCTCAACTTTATTTATGGGATTGAAATGGCTAGTCCGTTCGTTTCTATTTGAACTCAAGCCCAATGGCGGGTCATCACTAAAAGACACAGTAACCCGACTTGAAAAGCGAGTCGATGAAATCTACAAGATTCTGGCAGAAAGAGGATGACGAATGAAACCACTTGCAAAGAGTGCAACACCTGCTGCTATTGCCGTTCTACGGCAGGCAACTGCGCTTGCGCCCAAGCGGAAGAAAGCATCCGATGGACTCCTACCAAGCAAGGCTCACATAGCCCAAAATCCTAACTCTGACCACAACACAGGGTTGGCAGTAGACCTAACCCACGATCCGCATAATGGGATTGACTGTGGTGAGATTTACGAGAAACTCAAGGTAGACAAGCGAGTCTCATATCTAATTTTCAGTGGACGTATCTGGTCTAAGGAACGCGGTGACCGCGATTACACAGGACCAAATAAGCACGTCAAACATCTACATATTTCCATCAAGGAAGATTGCGCCAATGACACCAGCCCTTGGTTCCCTTGGCTCGATAAACCGAAATGGAATACGGTTGACGCTGCTCGCTTGGCTTATGCCAAGGTGCAGAAGAAGCCGAAGAAGAAAGATACCCCAAGTCCAAAGGAGAACTAATGGACAGCAAGTTCAAAGCAATAGCGGCAACCTGGTTCCGCGCTGCAGCATCCGCTGCGGTAGCACTCTATCTAGCAGGTGAGACTGATCCAAAGAAACTTGGAACAGCAGCACTGGCTGGATTCCTCGGACCAGTATTGAAGTGGCTAGATCCAAAGGCCACAGAGTTTGGTCGCGGAAGTAAGAAGTAGTTTGTAAGAGAACGCTGCGAGGAAAGGCCCCTGTCGAAAGACGGGGGCCTCTTTTTTGTTGCCTAAAACTTCTGTACAGAATAACGCTTGAAATGTACAGAACTAAATTTGGTGCTAAATTTCGCTCTCTTTGTCTATGGGACAAGGAACTTTGACTAGGTTGCCGCAGTTAGCACATTGACCATCCAATGCCCACCACGCAATCTCGTAGTCATCGAACTGTGCAAAGATAGAAAAGACTGTACAACCACAAGTACAAGCGTGGGTTGGAC
>Ga0255171_1000169_pt1 | contig 24103 bp, 28 predicted proteins | sample Atl_Yuk_RepB_8d_FD_183176 | JGI IMG/M metagenome (GOLD analysis project Ga0255171, IMG submission 183176) | Freshwater microbial communities from Altamaha River, Georgia, United States - Atl_Yuk_RepB_8d | ecosystem: Environmental > Aquatic > Freshwater > River | place: USA: Georgia | collected...
TCAATGGGTCCTACATACGTCAAATCACCCGGCCCAATAACACCAGTTGTTCCGGTAGTACCTGTAGTACCTGTTGTTCCGGTAGTACCTGTTGTTCCGGTAGTACCTGTTGTTCCGGTAGTACCTGTTGTTCCGGTAGTACCTGTTGTTCCGGTAGTACCAGTTGTACCTGTCGTACCAGTTGTACCTGTCGTACCAGTTGTTCCAGTCGTACCAGTTGTTCCAGTTGTACCCGTTATTTTTGTGGTCCCAATAATATTCGGAATAATTTGACCGATATTGATACCTACATCTCTACCATCGTCTTTTTTGATATCTGTTGGTTCTTCGGGTTTTGCAGTAATATCCTTGGTTTTAGTGAAGATAGTGTCTTTGTTCTCACTAGGTATTTCAAGACCGATTCGCTGAGCATCAGCAAGATCTATTGCGACCGGTACTCCATCGGAGATTCTGAAATAGCTGGTATCAAAACCACCCATTGGGCCACCTTCAAGAATCTGATATTCATACTGCTTGGTCTTTTGGTCGTATATCTGTGCGTATGTTAACTTTGTTCCATCAGGAAGTGTGCGCTCGACGAATTGGCCTTGAATAGGGTTATCTCGTGCGTCGGTGTAGGACATCAAGCCGTGCTCGCCGCGTGTTCCTTTAAATTCGCCAATTACCACGTCGGTATCAGCTTTACCAAACAAGTCGCCGTATTGGATTTTACCGGTGGCGTCGTAACCAGCGAGTTCTGGGCCTACCTGACGACCGAGGTAGTCGTTAATGGTGTTATGGGTGTCAGTTAAATCCGCTACCAAATTCGAGGCGACGTCACTACCACCGATTAATGAACTTGCGACTGATCCTGCGGCATTTGACGCGTAAATCGCCGCTCTATTGAAGTCACTCGGATCGAGACTAGACATGAATTGCTTTACTTTGTCTTTAGCTTGTGCACCAACGAATGATGCGGCCAAAGATAAGCCGAACGTCTTCAACGGGTCCTGATTACCAAGCACCGCTGCGTTTAATCCTGCAGCCAGTGATGAAGATATAGCATTCTCGACGGTTTTAGTGGATACTCCAGCCACATCAGCTAGTTGCTTGATTCTAGTCGCGCCTAAAGCCTCATCACCGGCACCCAGTACATTTGAAGCTATCGGACCGGACATCGATTGTGCGAAGCCACCTATCCCACCACTGATCGCGCCCTTTACAGGATCGGCACCCACCAATGCATTGATACCAGCGTTGAATAAAGCACTACCCACCACATTCGCTGCCGTGCCGGATAGACTGAGTGCTTCTCCAATCGCGAGACCTGCACCCGGAAAAAACATCGGTATCGCCATTGCGACCGTGGCCAGCGCATTACTTTTTACTTTGTAGGGCGCATTGTAATAAGTAGGATCCCCTTGGGGAACTAACTTATCACCCATCGCCTTATATAATATCGATGCGTGATTACCGGTGATGTCTGAACGGTTTACCGCAGCTGAATCTTGTGGCGCAGTACCCACAGCACCTGACACGCGATAGTAATCACGCGTTCTTTCAGAGACTGCATCATAGAGCGCATTGCGATCAATCTCAGACGTTGCTGGTCCGTATTGGCTTTTTATCTCACGCTTGAAATCGTCAGGATTTATGCCGACCGCTCTCGCCAGTCCTTCAAGATCCCCGGTGATTTGAGTAGTACCACCCATCGCCGGAACATTTCGTTCGACACCGAATGCAGCATTACCACGAGCATATTGAGCACTGTCCGACGCCGTATCCCAACCCAGTGCATTGTCATCGTTTACTGGATCGCCACCACCGATCAAATTAGTTCCGGCGGGTTGGAACGCTTTGTCACTGTCGATCAGCTGGTCTAATATCCCGCGATTCAGAATCGGCATGCCATTCACGTTGCCGTATTGACCACCGACACCGCGACCGGGCTTGTCGATCGGATCGCCAAGCGGAGTGAATACCGGCCCAAAGTAATCACGCACTTGATCATCTCGTAAGCCTGTCGCGCGAGCCACATCAGCACCAGTCAGACCTTTGGATGCCGCATATTCCGCGATCTTGAATGGATTATCTTCGTTCTCGTAAAAGAAATTGTGTACATCGCGACCAGTGATGTCTTTGTTCGCACCGAGCTTCAAGTCGCCGGTCATGTCGTACGAGAATCGACGAGCCATATCGGTCGGCGTGAGTTCACCTGACTTTAACTTTTCCGTCCAATACTGGAATCCGCCCGGATCGATGTTCTCGGCTCCGGTACCGAGTCCTGCACGACCATACAATCCGTAAATGGCTGCGGCTTGCTCTTCAGGCGTCTTCGGCACCCCAGCGGCAACGTCAAATGCAGACACGAATTGATCAGGCGATATGCGGCCACTTTCAAGTTCACCGAGCCAATAGTCGTATCCCGGCTGGTCAATGGACGTCACGCCGGTGCCAATACCTGCTCTGCCCAAAGCCCCGTATTGTTGCTGTACCAGACGATCTGCAGCAGTCCTGTTCAATCCGGCGGTAATTGGTTGGATAGTTGGTGCAGTGCTTACTGTGGCTAGATTACTCGGTAGAGGGCCGGCGTTCTGTGTGGTAGACGGTCCACCGATTTGGTTAATGGTAAGCGGTTGAAGATTTCCACCGACGTCAACAGGCGCTGGGGGACCCATAACATCTACCGGCCCACTGTAACTCAGCGTTGGGGGCGTGGTGGTTTGCGCTACTGACAATGGTGAGCTACCAGATGATGCTACTGACAATGGTGAGCTACCAGATGATGCTACTGACAATGGTGCGGCTTGCGTTATCGGAGCAGAAGATGAGGCGTTTCTTGCTGCTTCTATCGCGGCTACTTCACGCATGATTGATTGCGCCTGCGCTAATCGCTGAGCACCGTCGGGTAGGCTGGCGAAGTAAGCTGCCGCTGCCGGATCTATATCTAAGGTAGGCGTCATTTCTAAACCTTTACATTCTAGGGCTTATAATGCCCACCAATGCCTCTGCCCAATTTTCCCAATCGTCAAATTGATACGGATCAGGAATCCCCTCGTTCGTGAATACATCTATAGCTTTAAGTCCCGCTGCCCAGTCTTTCCAATTTGTACTTGCTGTAGGAATAGACAGATTCTGCGCCGCATACAGTTCGACCATTAGAGATGCCCATGATTCGAATGTGTGATATCGTGGGTCATAAATAATAGCGACGTCAGTCATTAGTAACCTCTCACATCACCGATATCAGCATTAAGCAAAATGCGACCGGTTTGATATGTACCACCCACCACGTTCGATACAAAGCGGAGTCTCAATTCACGCCGTTGTTCCTTCATGTCGATTTTATTAGTGTTTGCATCAAATACGTATGCGCTAGACACTTGGTCTTGTGACTGAGCGTATGGCCTACCGGTTACATATAATGACATTTCTCCGGTCATAATGAAATCAGGCTCTACCCTTTCCAGTCTCAACCAGTTATTATCTCCGACTAACGATGGCTGGGACGGACCTCCTGATACCAGACCTAGATCGTTGGTCTCAAAATAGCTCTCTATCGCGTATGGGATGTTATTTCGGATCTCATCATTACCAAATTCGTGTTGCCACAGAGATACATAACTCTGGGTGAAATCAACCGTTACTTGAAAATTCGACCCACCCGGAATCACCGCAGATAAAACGTCTCCAGCGGTATAAGAGAGGCCTCTATCATCAAGTATCACGGCGGTTACAACACCACCTGCCACTGTGATGCTTGCGGTCGCACCGGACCCCGTGCCGCCGGTTAATGGCAAGTAAGGATATGATCCGTCCGTATATCCCGATCCGGCGTTGCTCAAGGTCAGGGTACCTATAGCCCCCACACCGTTGATGGTGGTTCCAGCGTTTATCGGGTATTGGAATACTTGCGAGAAATAACCCGCTGATCTGCCAGCACCTGATGCTTGACCAGCATCATACCACTTCTGTTCACGCACATTGTATATGATAGCGTCGTTGCATTCAGTCGAAGACCCACGTGGATAGAACCACCAAATCTCTCCAAACCGAGGTACCTTCGTCGCATAAATCTTCTGACGCTGAGAATAATTCAAATTATCGAAGAAGTAGTTCTGATTAAAATCATTCTCAATCTCTTTGACCACACCATTGTAAAGTAAGAAACGGTCAACGCCACACCAATAATATATACCGTCATATTCGATGACTGATTGGGAAGAAATAATCGAAGACTGGCTTGATATAATGTCGTATCGCCAATATTGAGCCGGAGTGCCGACGCCGCCAATAAATGACACGCGCACTAAACTGTCCAAGCTCCAAAACAAGCCAGACGGCGCGTTGCTACCACCACGCACTGGTAATCCTTTAACGATCTTACCTGTCGCAACATTGGTTTCATTAGCATCGGCGGACACCCAATCATTGATATTACCCGCTGAGCAGTTTTTAATCAGTCCATCATTACCATATATAAACACGTATGGATGCAGCACTGCTACCCCACCGGACACCGATATGTTGTTGTCGAACGTAGCAGTAATTGTTGCAGATGCCGTGGCGTTAGCCGACATTGTGACCGTCGTACTGACCACAGACACTACTGTTGTTCCGCTCGGGATACCGGTGCCGGATATTGTCTGACCTGCCGCGATCAGGATATTCGCGGCGCCAAGAGTTACCGTATTTAAACCAGTCGTGGTGGTAACAGTATCTGTAAACACCCCTATCTTTGATAATGAAGTACCGGTGATAGGACCCGCTAGAACCGGAGTGTTGAAGGTACTGTCAATGTACTGGAGATTATGACCGGGGTGTGCTAATAAAGTCGCAGCACCACCCGCAATGTCTGTGAACGAATCGAATTGCCATAGATTTAAATCATCAGGCACGAAATCAGACAATGTAAGATCTATTAGTCCTGAACCCACGCCGTTATTATTTACTGACAGCGACTGAACACCATCGCGATACCCGTTGAACACTATTGAGAATGCATTCTGCGGTGTTACGTATATACCCCTCGATAGTCCAGCTAAATCATTTACTATTTCTCGATAACCACCCATCTTCCGTGGTCGATTTCGCTGAAACCGCACCCACCGCCCATCTGAATAGAATTGTTTATCAAAAACCGTACCATCGCGTTGAATTCCAGCGATAGTATCCAATGCGAATACCTTAGCGGTCATGAGAACACGCCTCCGGTAATGCCCTGAGTGAATGTGCCAGTACCAGTAACCTCTATCCCGTTGGCGTCTACATCGACGATCTGATTAGTAAGCACTGTAATCCCGAATCGACCCACTCCCGGCCTAAATACACCAGTATTAGTTTCATTTGCGAAATATAGAGACGGATTGGCTGCTGATCCATTAACTAGCGAGAAACTACTAGCGCCCGACTGCACGGTGTTTGCGTTAAAAAAGTTCGTACCATCGCAAATCAATGTTGAGCTTTGGCCAGCAGGTACAACGGCGTCTGCACCACCCGGAGCACCCGTGGTGATAGTAAGCGAAAAACCATTACTGGTGACGGTGTTATAAATTACGTAAAAGCTCACGACTGGTGGATAAGTGACCACCACGGCACTTGATAAATTACCCACATATTCATGAATGAGGTTCGACGCTTCATTGGCAGTAAGAGTGTAAGCTCCTCCGGTGACCGATTTTACTAATGCAGAAAAATTATAAGTGGTGCTGCGGCCAAATCCAACAGTCACAAAAGCGGTACCAGTACATAATATGAATGCCGAATCTGCTGGCTGGAACGTTTTCGTGGGAAGTCCGTCTATTAATTCACCACCCGTGGTGTTAACCACTAAAGTACCGGTACCATTGTTTTTAAGCAATGTAAACCAGTTATTCCCTAAAGTTGTGGCAGCAGGCAGGGTAGCAGACCCAGCACCACTCGCATATACTAAAGTAGATGCCCGGTCGGTAGCTACAAATGCGTAGCCACTTGATATATTGCTAGTTGGATGCGATTGATTCAGAGTGGCGCCAGAAGCGAGAAGTCCTAGCCCGGCGAGACTTGATGCATCAGGTGAAGATGTACCGACACCGAAAGCAATGATACCCCAAGTACCCGACTCGGTCGCATTGGCGGTAATGTAGATGTAGCGGGTTTGGCCAGCGGTGATAGATGCTATCGTATTGCCACTAAAATCCGCTACTGTAAAAGTGTTAGCACCAGTATTTCGGATGAGTGCATCGTTTCCAACCGATGTCTGGTTTGCCGGTGGCATTCGTAATGTGAGCGATCCCACGGTTGCGTTCACATCCATTATACGAGCCGCGTAGTTCGGCGTCGCGTTGCCGTTTATGGGCCAAGAAAGTGTGGTGTTCGCGGATAAAGTTACAGACCGATAAGCTACATCTGTCGGCTGGATGACCTGACCGGTGAATGGAGAGACGTAGGATGTCATGTATCAAGCACCGTAGCTTGGCGGTCACCAATGCGGGTGACGTCTTCGTTCTTAAGAGACGCTATTACTTGCGTGTACATAGCCTGCCATAATGCTACCCGCGAGTCATTCTTAAGGAATGGCATTGCTTGCAACAAAGAACCATAAAGCATCGCCTGAGGAGCATATTCCGTGAACCAGTTCGTCTGATTTGAAGAATCCAACGGTTGAACTCGCTCGTAATATAATACCTCAAAGTTATAATTGGCGTCCGGCGTTGGACCGACGATCCAGTTTTCAAAGTCATAATCCCCATAATACAGCGGTGTATCTTGGCTCGAAGGATTATCGGCATATTCACGGATATACTCATACTTCCTCAGAAATACCGGTTGACGCACACCATTCACGGTAATATTCATCGAAACCGTTTTGCGCCACCGAGCTGGCTTCGCGATAATGGCTGTCCCTTGAACCATCTGAGCGGTCTGCACCGTAAGATTCCCGAGGAATTTGATGTCTGACGCCAGCGTCTGCTCGGCGAGCATTATAAAAGTCGGTATTTTGTCTACCGTTGCGGTGTCGGTACGCTCCAAATAGCTCTGGATATCGGCCACCAACGAATTGTATGTCATCACCGCTGCAGCTGGCATGATGGTCCTTTCGTATCGAAGCAACGGGGTATCATATTATATCACGCCTTTTGTATATCAGCAATTCGAGGATTTACTGTTTTACACTATCGGCCAGCATTTGCCTTACTTGGTTGTACTGTCGGACACATTGGTCGTAGTCGGCTTGGAGTTTTGCTGCTGAGGCACTGTACCCTGCAAGAAACTCTCCATCTCGGCGAGCCAGTTCCGCTCCTGAGGCTGCGACGCAAGCGGGGGCGGTACTGGACACGGTACTTTGGTTACTGGGGCGCTCGGTACGCTCCGGCCTGTTGCGCAAGCTGCTAGAAAGAGAGGCAAAACGGCTATTAATCTTTTGTATTTCACGATCCTTCTCCAGTCGTATATGTTCGGCCTCATTTTGCATAATCTGCTCTTTCTTCCGAGCAAGTTCAACTTCTCGGGTCCGGTCTTCCGCTAATTTTCGCATCTGCTCATCCCACTGCTGCTGGACGAACCCTTGACCGGCATTATAACCTTTATAATATGAAGCTGAGGCGACCGCCACCAGAGCCACAACTATCGCGAGGAGCTTATACGGATTCATTTTGGCTCTGCAAAATACAGCGCTATTTCGTCATTCCGACGCTTCACCAGCCCCGGCAATACCTTGCCACCAGCTTTGGTGAACTTCAGGAACTCCTGCTTTACGCCCTCAAAATCCCCACGGTTATGCTTTTGCCGCAGGGTCGATCTCTGGAGGGTGCCTAGCCCAACATTGAATGCAAAGCTGACCAACGCACCCAAGCGATTTTCGTTAAGATAGTCAGGGCAGTAACGAAGAACACCAACGACAAAGCGCTGTAGGTCTTTCTCAAGGATCGAATCAACTTCTTCTTTGCTAAATACACGGAAGTCCTCTATTTTGAGTGCGAACTTGTCGCGCTGATCAATGGGCATCTTGCCCTGCTCAGGGTACAGCACATGCCCCACTCCGACAGTCCATAACTTAGCCGGACACTTATACGGCTTGTATCTCACACCCTCATGGTGCTTAATCATTGCAATTGTGGCAACTGGCAGTTTCATTTACCAGCCTTACTGTTACCACGAGAACCAAACCACATAGCGATGATCGTACCCAGCAACGCCATCTCATCAGCGTCAAATACGATTTCCATGATTTGAATTAGCTCACCAATTGATGTCACCTTGTCGCCGTGCAGGAATATCCACAGCATGGTCAGCAGATTAATCAGCACCAACTCAAGCACAAAGATAAACGTGACGAACGGGCGCGTAGCCGCAGTCATGTCTTTAACCCACTGGGAAGAGGACTCCAGCAGCTTCTCTTGGTTGTTATAGATGGCACCGATCTGAGCCATGTACTGCTGATGATCCTGCTCGTCGTTCTCTCGGACTTCCTCGGTCTTATCTGACGGGGAGTAGCCACGCTCTGATAACGCTAATTGCTGGCGCATCTGCATATGCAGGATGTCTAGCTCGTGCTTCTTATCAGCACGATCCTGCAACATGTCAAACAATCTTGGGAAGAGAGCGACTATATAGCCGCCGATGGTCGAGATAAGTGTCAGCATCACCAGTCCTTATTGTCCGTACATCCGTTCAATTTGTATCTCTTTGCGTAGTTCCCGCATCTTTCTGACTTCATGCACCGCCGCTTGGGTTGCGTAATACATGTCGTAGTACATAAAAGCTAACACCGGCATAATGATGAAAAACATCAGTAACACAGCCAGCACTACCACGATAAGTGACCAAGGTACATCCTCTGAGTTGCGCTTCTCGTTGTCAGCCACATTAGACCCACCGCCCACGCTATTACGAAAACGACTGCTGAAATCCACACCGCTTTTGCCCTGAGTTCCGCTATTCTTCTTTTGCGTCGCCATCTTGCTATCTGAGCTAACCTCAGTTCCTCCGCGTGGGCTTCCTCCTGCTCAACGATAATCCGCTGCCACATTTCCTCAAACTTGCCCCAAAGATTGCCCAATTCAGGCGGGGCTTGGTATACCATCGTCTCTCTGATTTCAGCCAACATAGCGTCTAACCTTGTAGTAATCAAAATACGTTTCAACGCTCGTCTGCCAATGCTCTCTTCACCTCGATATACCTGCTTTGCTTCCAACTGCTCTTTCAAGAACGCCTTACTAATAGCATCATAGCTATCCATCAATGTACCCAACTGATTGCCAATGTCAGTAAACACATCGTTTGGATCAGCTTTGGCTATCTCCTGCACGCGCTGTACTTCCGCGTGGTACTGCTGTTTCTGCGCTGGCGTTGGATTCCCGCCTGTTACCTTTTCATACTGCGCCTTCAAGTCATCCAATACCTCTTTGACCTCGCCTGCTGCGCCCTTAATCTCTTTATAGAGCGCGACACCCTTCTTTACAGCGGCAACAGCCGCATTTGCTGCGGCTAAAAGGGTAAGCGGGTCAATTTTTTACTCCGACGCAGGCTCACTGGCTGGAGCCAAAGTTCCATCTTCTTGCAATACCCAGCCTATTTGCGTATCGGCATCGCAAGGGACAGAGCCTGCTAAAACATCAGGGTGGAAACAATCTTCGATAGCAAAGCCACCAACTGGACGAAGAATCTCGATTACTACGTTGTCTTTGATTCGCGCTCTCATGATTACCACTCCACAATAACTAGACCTGCACCGCCGTTAGATGTTGCTCCACCACCACCACCGGGAAGTCCGCCTACGCCTCCATTAGAGGTACCATGATAGCCACCACCTCCGCCGTTGATGCCCGGTTGTTGGAACGCACCCCCACCGCCCACACCAATCAAGTCTATGCTGAACGTTCCACTGATTCCACTGGTTGGTGGAATAGAAGCGCCGCTAGTAGTTATCCAACTTCCACCCGTACCAATTAATCCACTACCGCCGTTTGCAGCCGAAGTATTACCGCCGCCACCCCCAGAAGCACCCGCACCGCCAGAAATAGCACTGGATGCGCCATTGCCACCATTACCAAAAATATTTCCAACGCCCCCACCACCGTTCGAACTATTCCCACTGCCGCCTGAAGTATTTGTATCACCGCCTGAACCAGACCCACCGGTACTATTATTAGTACCTCCAGTAGCGCTGACATACGAGCCAAATGAAGATGTGCCGCCAGTAGATGAAGTTGATGTACCACCTGCGCCGACCGTGACGGATACTGACGTTACCCCAGAGAGATCATAAATGGTTCTTATGGCAAATCCTCCGCCACCACCAGCATATGCACCGCCACCCCACATACGCGCTCTTACCTTGCCTATGCCGGTTGGTACCGTCCATGTGCCGGACGAACTAAATACTTGCACGTTACCAGTGCCAAATACCCCAGTGACTGGGTTATTGATTGAACCTATTTGAGGAATTGACATTATTGTGCTCCTTGCAAATTAATTGCTCGACCGTTGACGGTTCCACGTTGCGCCCAATACGAATTGCTCTGGTAATCAAACGCATAACCAGTGGAAACATTTGGATAAGTAGACGGTAAAGCAATACCGCCGTTGGTATAAATCAGACCCGAACTACCTGCCGCTGCTGTGGTTGCGCCGATACCGAGGAAGTAATAACCGTTCGTTGGTGTATAAAATCCTGTGTTCGTCAGCGTTGTCGTGTTCTGAGTGTAAGTGGCTTGATTTACAGTAATGAATGCGGGTTTACTAGCGTTGAATGCTGCAAAGTATAGCGATCCATTTAGCGCGTTGTAGAAGTTATTGTATGCGTAATTATTTGGAGCAAAGCCACTTATGTCACCTTGCGATGAAAACGCAATCGCCGATGAATTAATTGAAGTAAATCTACTTACATTATAAGATCCTGTGCCGCTATTATAAACCATCATATAGGCGGTGTTATTTTCCGCGCCAACACAAACTTGGCAAAAAGCACTAGTAATGCTATTCGTTGCGCTACTGCTAATAACAGTTCCATTATTCGTAACGGAGAGTAACCGACCTTGACCATTCGAAGGATTTCGGTTACTCACAATAAAACCACCATCATACGCCGCCATATTAAACGGCTCATTTGGTGAATTAGTTATGCTTGTTGACGCAAGTACTTCAGTTGCGCTGGCAGACATTATGGCAAATCTAATGTTGTTCGCAAAATTGTTTAATCCAATCGCATAATTCCCATTTGACAGCCCCACAATACCATTGTCATATCCATTAACCGCAGTCCCTGATAAACTGAGCTGCCCTAAATAGGCATTAGAGGAACTATATGATTGCCCATACACTTGCTGGTTAGAGTTGTTCCCAACAATACCAAAACCGCCGTTAACCCCCGCAGCAATACTCATATAGTTTTGAGCGCTATTTAAAGTTCCAGATAGAGCAGTTTCAGAAGCAGTAACAGTCCCAGCGCTGTCGAAACGCTGGAAATAGGAAATAGTACTACTTGTATAACAAACCACAAAACCACCATCAGTCATAGCACTTATTCCGAGTGCAAGGTTTTGAAGACCAACATTCGTCTGGCCAGAAATTGTGGTAGCGGCTTTTACAGATACTCCCGCATTAGTAAATACTGCTATCTTTAAATCGTTAGCTACTGTATCTCTAAAAACCAATGCTATATTTCCGTTGTTCAATACACAGGACTTAAGAGAGCTGGCATTGTTCGCAGAGACGTTCGTAAACGCTTGAAATATCGTATTTTGAGTGCGCGTGGTTCCTGTATAAGTAGCGGAGGCCGAATAAGGCCCAGACATGACTGACGTTGGTGTAAATCCGGTTTGCACTGCACCGTTTACCCTAGTTCCGGCGATATAAGTGCTGACCAGTCCAACGCCAATCGTCGAACCAAGATTTCCTACTTGGTTATTGCCATAGGCATACACATAATCATTCGGGTTAAACCCAACATTCGTTGCCAACTGCGCCGTGACCAGTTGGTTAGGTGACGCATAACCAGTAGTTGGGGCGATTAAAGAAAGTGCTCGGCTCATGTCTTTACTCCTCGTAACCGTAGACGTTGAAGTTTACGTTGGTCGTACTTGCATAGCCGACCACTAATTTATTGGCGCTTGCCACTATACCGCCTCGCTCCAACACTCCATTCGGTGGGATGATGGCGTCGTACTCTAAATACTCTCCAGCGGCAGGTGTGCTGGTTGCACAAACCCCTAGTCGTACCGTTACTGGCGAACCGTTGGTATTGCAGATAGATACGTTGAACGTCGCCGTTTTTGCAGAAGGCACGGTGTACAGCGTCGTGTTCGTAACGGCACTTGGTGAAGATTGACCTAATGTTCCAGTAGGCATGATTGCTCCTTAAAATTGTCCCATGAAATAAACTTTGGCTGAAGAAACGCTACCACCAGATGGAGTTGATGAAACCCATGTTGTGCCATTTGAAGTGAGTATGTTTCCATTTGCTCCCGGCGCTACAAAATTAACTGCGGAAGTGCCATTGCCTATAATCACATTGTTCGCGGTTAGTGAAGCAACACCAGTACCACCATTTGCTACACCCACAGTGCCAGTTAAACTGATGTTCGGTGTATTCCCGCCAGAAGACGCCAACGGAGATGAAGCGGTAACAGAAGTTACTGTGCCACCAGAACCTGTAGCAGAAATTGTGATTGACCCGCTGCCGTTTGTAATGGTTACGCCGCTACCCGCAGTCAGCGTAGACTTGGTGAGTGTGTTGCCCGTGGAATTACCAATCATCAATTGGCCATCGGTATAGGTCGTTTGACCAGTACCGCCATTTGCTACTGCAAGTGTGCCAGCTAAAGTAATAGTTCCAGAGGTAGTGACAGGACCCCCAGAGGTCGTAAGCCCTGTCGTTCCACCACTAACATCAACTGAGGTAACAGAACCAGATGCCCCTGCTTTCGATGCAATAAGCTGAACAGAGCCGCCGCTGTCTTTGTAATACAGCTTGCCATCATTAATGTTGATAGCCAATTCGCCATTTGCCAGATTACCAGCCGTTGGCGCGGCAGCAGCGGTAGTGCTGTAGTACAGCGAAATTGGTGTGTAGCCTGCCTGTGCCATTAGAAAGTACCTCCAAAGATGCCGCTAGTGGCGGTCACAGTTGTAAATGTTCCTGTAGAAGCTATTGTGCCGCCGATTATCGTTCCGTCAATTGTGCCACCAGTAATTGCCACATTGTTGGCATTTTGGGTAGCCATGCTGCCTAAACCGGTTATATCAGTACTTGGAATAGTCGTCGAGGCGGTCATGGCGCTCGTGCCATTGCCTTTGACATACCCAGTCAGAGTCGTAGCTCCAGTACCGCCATTGGCCACCGGCAATGCCGTTCCAGACAAACTTACCGCTAAGGTGCCGCTAGTCGTAATCGGGCTACCACTTACCGACAAGAACGACGGAACCGTCATGGCCACCGAGGTTACCGTGCCACCTTGCGATGGCGTGGCATCAATCTGAATACCACCGGCAGTATTGGTAATCGTGACGTTCGTTCCCGCCGTCAAAGTGCCAAGGGAAAACCCTGTTCCATTACCAATCGGCAACTGACCATTTGTCGGCGTTGCAGTCAGTCCAGTGCCGCCGTATCCAACCCCTATGGTGCTGCCGTTCCATGTTCCTGCGGTCAGCGTACCCACACCAGTAATACCCGTGTAGGAACCCGTCATACGGCCTGTAGGCAGTGTTCCTGAGGTGATGTTAGATGCGTTAGTCGTATCGGTCGTCGCGGACGCTGCAAGCCCAGAAACCTGCCCAGAACTGATGGCGATTGACGTATTCGATGCAGTAGTTACTTGCCCTTGAGCGTTAATGCCCAAGGTCAGCGTCTGCGATGCCGATCCATACGTTGCCGCAGTGACGCCAGTATTGGCAATATTAAAAGTGTACGTCGGCGACTCGGAAAGCCCAGTGCCCGGCGAGTAAGTGATTGGCGCATTAAACTGCACGAATGTCAGTGCAGTAGTGCCTACAACAATCGGCAATGGTGTCTGTTGTACCCAAGCGGTTGATGCGAGAGTGCCAGAAATCACCAAGAAATAATCACCTTGGTCAATTTTATTTACGCCTGAGCCTGAAGTGTTGTAATCAGTCGCACGAGTCAGTATGAATGGTGTCGAACCATTACCAGTCTGTGTAACTATATACACGCCGTTATATGCAGCATTGCCAGCAGTCTCATTCTTCACGAGTACGCGCTGGCCAGCGGTGGGTGACCCACCGCCTAAAGACAACGCACCGTTAGCATTTGCAGTAATTGTCGCGCCTACGCCGCTTGAACCGTTGTTATAGGTATAAGCAGGTAATGCGGCAGTCGAAGCGAAATTAACCGATTGGTGGTAATTCAAACCCGCCGCAATGGAATCTGCGTAGTCTTTGTTAACGATGTCCGTTGGATTAGATGGTGTTGTCGATATAGTTCCCGATGTCATCGACACCGAAGTGAACGTACCCGTAGAAGGCGTCAAAGCACCAATGGCCGAGCCATTTATTGAAGAACCTGTTACTGCCACGCCAGCTACAGTCCCTCCAGTAATGGCTGCAGAATTTGCATTTTGAGTTGACAGTGTACCAAGCCCGGATATATCAGTGTTTGGAATCGTAGCACTCGCAGTCATTGCGGAGGTGCCGTTACCTTTTATATACCCAGTAAGACTGTTTACACCAGTACCGCCTGCTGACACATTGAGAGTACCACCTAATACTATCGCACCACCCGTTGGTGATGATGGGGTAAACCCTGTAGACCCCGCACTAAATGTCTGTACCGCTCCTGCGAGTGAGAATTGATTCCAACCACCTAATGCATAACCCTCAAATTGTGCAAGGTCGGTATTGTATCGTATTTGCCCATCACCGCCTGCCCCTCGTTGGGCTGTGGTACCAACTGGAACGGTGACTGCGGATGTACCCGGCAGTATTGGGTTGGTGGCCAAAGCGACCGTGGGATTTCCGGAACCATTTCCGTTAGTAATTGATATTTGGTTAGTGGTGCCGACAATATTTATGCCAGTTACCGTAGTACCGCCAATTACGGCCAAAATACCCGTACCACCTAAGTTGGCCAGCGATCCCACTGCGCCCGACAATGCGAGGGTCGGGTTGCCGCCCGTTCCATCAGCATTTGAAATACTTAGCCCCGCTCCAGATACGGCAATCGATCTGGCTGCAACGGTGCTGCTGCTATTTTTTACTATGATACCGCCTGCCGCATTGTTTAGACTTGCTGCAGTACCGTCGAGGTCTATCCTGTAAAAGGAAAGAGCACCACCACTGGTAAGAGTAAGCCCTGAACCAGCCGAAAGATACTCAGAATTAGGCAGTGAAATTTCCTGATTCTTTGTCAAGAATGTCTGTGTTTGGTTTGGAGACGCAGAAATCGCCCCAGTAGTCGTCTGGACCGTTTGACCATTTTGAACAATAGGTACAAGTTCAGTCCCGGTTATCGCACCGGCGGCTGGTAACTGCGTAATAGTTACTTGTGCGGACATTTAATTACCCGATTCATTAGGTGGACTTGGTGCAATAGTATCTAAATTTCCGCTTTCTTCAGGCACTTGCGTGTTCTGTTCAGTGGAAATATACACAGTACCATATCCGGTGGTGATTAAATAGTCGTCATTGGTCGCAACACTCACATCTGGTCGTGGAAACCGCAGAGCGATCTTTTCAGTCTTTCTAGCTGGTAATCGATAAGGGTCAAACTGGTCTTTGCAGCCCTGATCACACACTCGAAGACCCGGAAAATTAGGGTCTGATTCTAACACCGCCAATGGACGCTTCATCTTGCAACGGTCGCACACTCCGATGGCGATTGTCGAATACCCCGAAGTGTCAATGAATCGTGGCATGACTACCTCGTATATACCGCGATATTTGGAGCAAAGTATATTGGCGATTTGTCCCGTTCTTCTTGTTCAGCTTGGTACAGATATTCGTCAGCTTGACCCTTAAGCATCAATATCCGATCCATAGGGACTTGCGGTAATTCAAGACTCATTTGATGCGCGAGCATTGACTGAATAGCTAAAAACCATCTTTGAGGTATCTCAAGATCACCAGATAGTGCGCCCACATCCTGAATCTGTCTCGAATACCAAGCGACTATCTGCACGAATGCAGTAGAAGGCACCGGCCATAAGTTCAGAGATGGTCGTGGAATGGTTCTTTCAAAATAAAATTGATATGGCTGGTTAGCTATGAAATTCTTGTTAGGTAACGAAGTATAATCATCACGATTCAATCGAGCCATCGGAACTTCACGAGACATATTTCCGACATAGAATTCGCGCACATTTAGCGTGTTCCCGCCAGTCTCGCGCATTCTGTAATAGGTTACCGACGCGCCGGGTTCTATTTCATACCAGAGCCATGTGTTGTTTACCCACGCCGTAACCCCGCAGTCCTCAAGCAAGCTCCATGTGGAACCATCTTCGGACGTTTCCAGAAGTATATGAAAGCTGCCCGATACCCCCGGTAATATTCCGATTGACCCCGAATATATTGGGTTTGTTGCCCCGAAATTTACCGCGATATTTCCGTTGGGTGATGACTGTATACATGCAGTATCAGTGTTACCATCGAAAGCATTCGCAGCCACACCGGAAGACGCCGAATACGCGCCGGTGGGTCGGTTCATGGTGCGGTAAAGGACATTCAGCGCGTCGATCGAGCCTTCGGGAAGGTAATACCTTGCTTGTTCGGGTTTGGTGCCAAATATCTCGGTGCCAATCGCCCAGTATTGGATACCCCGATTAGCGAGGTTTGAAAGCAAGAAGAATAACGATTCTTTTGCCGATAATACTTGCTCTGATGTTAGTTCTTCGGCGAGTTTACCACACCGACGAGCGCCATGGTCGATGAGTGTTTGTACCGATATTTGAGTGGCTCCGACAGTGCCTGAAGTATTCATCAATTACCATCCCGGACAATTCCAACGCTTCATCGACGCTCTTGCACGAGAACCCTCGTCCGACTTTTTGGCCACCGGACCCATACGAGCACAAAACGAATCCCGTCTTGGACCACCCTGAGGCTGCGGAGCTTTAAGATTAGATCCCGTCTCGCGATTATACTTTGCTCTGCCCTTCTCCGTCAACCCCGCGCCGCGCTCGACGGGCATTTTTTCGCCTCTTCCGACCGACAGCGATACATCGCCACCCTTGGCCATCTTCGCGGTCTTCGCGGACTCTTTGAATGCCTTCTCGGTGGGTGCTCCGGCGGTGCCGGGCTTCCGCATTTTCTCGCCCGATCCTTTGGCGATCCGCTCGCGCTTGGCATTGATATTCTCGTATAGCCCACCCGAAGCCATCTTGTCTGGCAGCTTGCTATATGATTTTTTGCCGACATTGCTCGACGTATATTCAGCCGCGACGTCCTGCGAAATGCCAGTGCGCTTAGCCAGCTTCGGATTGTGCTCGACCGCCTTCATCAGGCGAAATTGGGCTTTGGACTTTGCTGGCATTTAGGCCACCTGAATCATCGCTACAATGACTGAAGGGATCGCGGGGAAAGCTGGCGTAACACTAACTGGTAAATGCTCTAATGTTACCGTGGTCGATGTAGGTACCCAGTATATCTCCACGTAATCGTTCGCATTAAGATCGAGCAAGAACGTCAACGCCGCCACACCATAACCGAAAATTGATGCACTTTTTCTAGCAGGTATCGTGTACTGGGTCGCGGAATTGGCAAGGTCTGAGCCGTTGATTCGAAGCCACACCGTCGCATCTTGCTGTGCGTTGTCTGTATTTTTGTACTGCGCACTAAATTGCAGGTTATATTTTCCATCTACGGGGACGGTGATGCGACTACCACTTACCAAAGTGACGCCATCCGACACATCCACTGTGTTGAAGGTCATCGCGACACCAGCGGAGACATTTCCCGTCTGGTCGGTCGAATCACTAAAAGCACCATATGCAGAATTGTATGCGCGTACAAGATTTAAGGTCGTTTTAACGTTCGCACCGCTCTGGACCATCGGAATTAGTTCGGCACCAGTCAGTGTGGTAGCAGACGGCATTGCGGATATCTTCTGATCAGCCATTATGAGGCCTCCAACACTATTTTATCGTTGTTCTCTTGCAGAACATACCCGGGTGACGTTTCATCGAGGATATAAAATGTGGTAGTAGGTAAAGCTCCATATACATCAACCACACCATTATCACCTACATCAAGCCCGAAATCGGTACCACCTATGACATTCTGCGCACCAATCCCTAAGGCAAAACCATCCGAAGTGTTCGCTTGATTAACTACTCCTGAGTATCCGACTTTTCCCATCAGATACCAGCTTGGATGAGATTTAGCGTAGCACTTCCAGATCCGCTATTTACCAGCACTTTAATGCCAGTTACCGGAAACGCGTAGTTACCGTCAGCGTTCGCGACCTCGCCAGCCACCGTTGGGTGCGAATACCATGTGGTGAATCCTACAGCGGGATCATCAAATGTGTGCTGCACAGTGTAATTCACGGTTCCGGTAACGAGAACGCCGAATCCGACGTTGAACGGGCTGATGTTGGTGTTCATCACTATAGCGCTACTGCTGCCAACACCAGTTTTAGATACAGTTTGAACTTTCATTTCAAAGCCCCATAAAGAACGGGAGGCCGAAGCCCCCCGCCATGCTTAATAAGCCATACCACCGCGTACTTTACCGCCCTTACGGAATGTTCCGGCCAAACGGTCAATAGCCACCGGTGGTGACTTCTTGCGCTCGGGCATAGCTACAGGGGCACCCGAATCAACTTTTCCCCCCGTAGCATAGTGCTTTTTTGCGGAGCCGCCTTTCTTGAAGCCGCCCTGCCCATTCACTACACCACCAGTCTTGTAGCCGCCTTGACCCTTAACCACGCCACCCGTCTTTAGACCTTTATGGCCCTTCGAAGCTGGCATATCTGCATGCTTGCTTAGCTTCTTCTCGACGTTTGAAATAGCTTTCTTTTCCTTAGCATGCATTAACGGCGACTCCAACTCACCGCCGTCTTTCATGCGACCCGGCGTCAGACCCGAAATCTTACGAGCTACAGCCGGAGGCATAGAACGAGGCATACCGCCCATGGCCATCTTTTTAGGATGAGCCACCGAACCGCCTTTTTTAAGTTTCAAAATCACGGAAGGTTCCGTGGTCATCATTTTCACCATCGGTTTGAATTCAGCCATTGTGTGCCTCCTCAAACTTTCTGAGCATAAGTGACCGTCAGGCGATAAATGCCTTGAGTCGTGCTAATGGTGCCGTCTGGGTCCACCGTCAAAACCACGCTAGTGTTCGAGCCTACATCAGCCATTGCCGCTAATTGCGCAGCAGTGAATGTCAATGCAGCACGACCACCGCCAATGACGTCAGTCGCCGACAAATACTGGGTGCCTGCAGCTGCGGTACCAATGGTAGCATTGATAGCCGTTGCAGTACCACCACCGACGACTTCGTTCTGAACTTGATCAATAAAGAAACTAATGATCTGCGAGTTCGCCGGAATAGTTACCGAGGTACTGGAAGCTGCGCCAGAGGCCAAGGTAGTTACCGTCGAAGTTTGCATCAGAACGACAAAACCGCCGTCGGTCGTATCAGTCAGTGTACCGGATCCCGAGCGCAGCGCTGTGCCAAAATATGTTTGCGCCATATCTATCTCCAAAAATAACGGGGGGACGAACCCCCCATGAGATTACACACCCGGGGTGCCGTACATTGCTCGCCAATCGGTAAAGCCAACGTCGTAACGCTCAGTCGCCTTGTAGCGCATTGAGTCAGTTTCGAAATCGCCTTCCATGGTCTTCTCCAGACGACGACGCATCAAGAGCTTCATACCCTCTGGTGCATCAGTCTGAACCCACCATGCGGTAGCCGAAGTCAAACGAGACATGACAGTCGCGCCTTCGTCCAGCAAACCGATCGATTTAATCGGGTTGACGTCGTTGTTCGCGGTGCCTGCACGTAGAACCGACTTCAGCAGCACTTCGGCTTGGAACACGTTGCCCGGAGCCACGACCAACTGCTTCGGAACTAGACGGATTTTCTTGCCGTTGTTGTCCACTGCTTGACGGATCTGGATCAGCATCTGTTCGAGCGAAGTCTGCGACAAGTTCGCCGCAGTGCTTAACAGGTTAGATGCAGTACCATTTACGATTGGATGCGAAGCCGAGTTCAACTGCACACCATCGCCGCCCGGATACGACGCGTTAAACGCGTAGTTCAGAACGTTTGCTGATAGCGTCTCTTTGGTTTCGACCAGCGACTGCGCCAAGTGTTTGGCGTAGGTCTGACCAATACGGATGTGATCGCCATCTTCGACCAGCACTTTGGTCAACGCAAAGGCCAAGCCATACACGTTGTACACATAGCGCTTGAGGAAGAGTACACCACCCTGCTGATACGTTACCGGAGTACCGTCAGGCAGTTGAGGTGCAGCGCCAAATCCGTACAGGACTGGCTCTTCATGGTAGTTACGTGGGATACCGGTCTGCTCGCGGAAAACACGCGACCATTCGTCGGCACGTTGATCGTAGACACCATCGAATGCTTCGTTAAGAATAGGCTCGACGATGCTACGAAAGTCTGTACTTCTCATCGGGGCTGCCATAGTTCAGACCCTCCTTAAATGCCAGTGTACGCTGCCGTGACCTGCGACTTGCTGATCTGGGCGCGAACGATTACATAGGAATCACCCCAAGCGTTGTCAGGGTACGGAGCAATGTTTAGGATCTGCATTTGACCCTGCACACCCGATGCCTTCAAAGTCGAAGACAGAGTGGCCTGTGAGAGACCGGTGGTCGTCGAACCCGCAGTGGTGTTCGACAAATCGGCTTCTGCACCAATCGATGACTGGGCTACAGTACCATCGGTCTGAATCTCGTAAACGATATTCGGATCTTGGTAGAAGTAGGTATTGCAAGAACCGGTTACATATGCGGTATTTGCAGGCCAGTAATTTGAAACACGACGACGGCCAGTGGTGTCAGTCCACTCGACGCCAGAAAAAGCACCAACGAATGCGTCACCAGCCGATGCGGGTAGAATTACACCAGCAGTGTCTAGCTTCACAGGTTGGCCTTTGAGAATCGACGAGCCATAGCCCGACGTAATACCGTCCACGATCATTGTCGCACGATCCAAACCACTCGGATGGAAGGCAGGGCGCAGACCGAACGGAGCAGAGGTAGCACTCATATTAACTCCTAATCAGTAATACCCGTCACTCAAAATGAGGTACGGGCGCACGGTTGTCAATGCTATTCATGCCATCACCCTCGACACTGCCAAGACGCCGACCATTGTTGTCACGTACCGATTGCAGCTGCTCAACCGAAACGCGGATTTTATCCGCTTCCTCTTGAGGCGCGTAATGGTGGACTTCTGCCATAAGCTGCTGATAAATCTCCATCGGCATCTTATACAACACCATCTCGTTACATGACACGAATCCGGCATGCTCACCTGATTTAACCTTGTACGTCTCAAAGCCGGGTAGCTCTTCGGCTTTTACTGGTTCGTATCCAAGGCGGATGCGCTTGTGGATCGGGTCGTAAGAATTAGTAGTGGAAAGCCAGCACAAATGATAGCCCGGTATTTCCGGTGGAGTGGGCAGCGCCTCTTGGATCCACTCATTGCGGAACATCTTACGACGTTCTTCGCTGCTTGCGAGTTCAGCGTCGGCACCTGTCGTTCTATCGTCTTGCATTGCGCGAGACTCTCGGCCACCGGCGTTTAGATTCTTTTTCAGTCGTTCATCTCTCATGTTCATCCCCTTTGACTACGGTCATATTCAACATACTTTTTGATCATCTTCTGACGCTCTGCGGGGTCATCCCACATGCCAGCTTCTTTGATGGCCCGGACTCTCTCAGGTGAAAGTCTAATCTCATTGGCCTTCGGACTACTTGAAGCTTCGCGTCCAGAACTGGTCTGTATGCTGCGAGGTGTACGATTGTTCGACGAACGATCTGACTGACCACGATTATACCTGTGTGGTAAATACTTTGTCAAGCGTTCGTCAAGTTCCTCCCAGTAGTCATCGGTAGTCGGATCCCATCCTTCGGACGACAAAATTTCGTCGATCTTGACGGCGACGGCAGAATCGGCATCCTTCCCCTCGGGGTCGTACCAATTATTTCGCTCCATCCAAGCGGCGGCTTTGCGTTGCATCCGGACGTCCGGCGCTTTAGGTACCCCTTGCTGGTCCTGAGCGGTCGCCGCCCGACGCTTGATCTGCTCCAGTGCTTCGACCTGCCTCCGAGCTTCGTACCAGTCCTCTTGAGCTTGGACCAGCCGGGCACCATCTCGGGCGTCCGAAGCCTCGGCGATTTTGATCTTGGCGAATTTTAGCTTTAGATGCGCGTCCTCGATGGCCTTTTCCATCCGAGCGAGGTCTGCACCCGCCGACTTTTTCTCCAGAGCCGCCAACCGCTCGGCCATAGCTTCATTTTGCCGCTTCAGCGAATCGATGAGGTGGTTAGACTCGCGAGCCTTTTCACGTTGAATCTGCTTTTTGAGCTTCCTCTCTTCTCGCCGCGCAACCCTAATCGCTTCTCGCTCCTCTTCAGTACGCCCCGAAGCCTGTGCTTCAGCCTCATCAGCCTCCGCATGAGCAGCGTCGTCGTTATCTTCCGACCTCTCATTCGAGGCCTCCTTGTCATCGATGATTACCTCGGGGTCACCCTCGATTTTGACCACCGCAGACCCATCCGGATCCTCGGCTACCTGCATCTCTAACTTATCAGTCGCGTTCATGTGAATCCTCTCATAGAAACGCTTTAACCTTCAACGGGTCACCAGTGACTTTAGCAATCACCTCGTGGTCGTTGAAGATACTAAACAGTGCCACCTCGTCATCACTCATTGGCACCTCCCATCGATCGCCGCCCCATTTGGGCATCCGAACGAAATCTCCAACATCGACCCAATTACCCTCGGGCCAAGGTTCGAGCGTGTCGCGTTTCTTGAAAGCTAGTGGTCCCACCGCGATGACCTTCGCCACCTGATTGTTCCACTTTTCGGTTTCTTTAGTTTCCTCCACCAGCACGATTCCGGATTTGGTCGTCGTACGCGGAGTCTGTCTCCACTGAACCAAAATACGGCCACCTACTGGTAATGCACCGGGATCTACCTCAGGAAATGCTTCCTTTAACGCTGCTTCATGCGAAGCTACCGGTTCTTCAATCATCATTATCCTTTTCTTCCAAAAGGTCATTTATAATATCCAAAGCCATCTGTAGACCTTGGCGCTGTCCTACCAGATTTCGGTAGGAATCATAAGAGGACGCTACTCCGTCCCCTAATGAATTCGTGATCTCATTCCGTCGCTTTTCGATCAAAGCGATCAGCTGGCCGACTTCGACCATAAATCAGTAATTGATAGGGCGTGATGGTGCCGGACCCGGAATGCCACCCGCTGGCACTTTGGTGCCGGTAGATGGGACATCCTGAGCCAGTCGTTTGTGCTGTGGCACTGCTGCCGACTGCTGGGCTTGATCAGTATTGGCCATTTAAACCTCCTAAGGTGGATTGTGCCTCTTTCAAGGCGGTGATAGCAGTTTTTTCCTGCTCATGCTTTAGAACATCCGCATCATGCGAAAGCTCCGCAGTCTTGATGCGCTCATCGGTCAGATTATCTGCCGCATCCATCGCGACACGAATCTGCTGATCCTTTACACGTAACAATGCATCGGTATCTGCTTTCTCTTCCATTATCTGCAGTTCTTTTGCATCACGCATAGTCTTACGTTGAGTCTCAGCCAGTGATGTCTCTTTGTAGACCTGTGACGCAGGGTCAAGCGGTGGCTGCGGTGCGTACGTTGCCGCGATTTGAGCCATCTGCTGCAATACCGGCATCAGCCTTGCGAATGCTTGCTGTGCGTCCATATTCACCAACTGCGAACCGAGACCAAATAACTTGTCCACTTGATCGGTGATTTCCGGCATGTCGTAATCTTTAACCGGCGATCCTAATGCCCCCTCCACATACTGACGCATACGATTAGAGTACCAAAGCACTAAATGCTGCTTTATGTGTTCCATCGCGCTGGGTGTAAACGATGGTGCAATCAATGGATTCGACCCGTAGATCGGGTTCATCGCGTAATCAAGATGTGTTTGCAGATGCGCGAGGTGATTTTGATGC
>Ga0255171_1000171_pt1 | contig 24051 bp, 34 predicted proteins | sample Atl_Yuk_RepB_8d_FD_183176 | JGI IMG/M metagenome (GOLD analysis project Ga0255171, IMG submission 183176) | Freshwater microbial communities from Altamaha River, Georgia, United States - Atl_Yuk_RepB_8d | ecosystem: Environmental > Aquatic > Freshwater > River | place: USA: Georgia | collected...
TCCCTTCTCGTTGCGTGTGCGGGTCACAGGCTACTCAAAGGATGCCGCCGTCGCGGCACGCCTCGTCGTAATTGATGCAAATGCCTACGCGTTCCTTGTTCCCGGCTTTGCTGACCTCGATTTGAGCGACGCCGTATTCGCCTCTGGCGAGCATGGTTTGGAACTCGCGCCGGTAGAGCGGGACGCGCTGCTGTTCCATGCGTCCGATGATGGTGCCGTCGCCGGCACGGGCAACGATGTGGTCGCCGTCTAGGTCAAGTCGGACTGTGGCGTGGTGTCCGGTTTTGTCGGCGGGTTTGGTTTGGCGGACCCAGTTGAGGTAGTCGGGGTCTACGTCTTGCATCGGGATGCAGGCCCCGGTTTTGAGTGTGCGCGGTTTGGTCGCGGTCTTGGTTTTGCCCCCGAAGATTCCCATTGCTCCAATGTATTCCTGCGCCCCTGGAGTGTCCATGTTTGTCTGGAGTTGTTGTGCCCGGTAGGGGTCCAGCGCCGAAGCGTGAGCGAGTGCGCCCGAATGACACGGCTCGGCGTGAGGCTGAGTTCACGCGGGTGGCTGATGATGGTCTGTTGCGTGGACCGGATTTGCCGGATATGCCGTGGCATGACCGGACGGTGGCGTGGTGGGCGACGTGGCGCCGGTCTCCGCTGGCGCAGACGTTTACGGCGACGGACTGGGACTTTCTGTTGGACACGGCACTGCTGCACAACGAGCTGTGGTCGGGGAACCCGGGCGTGGCTGGGGAGCTGCGCCTGCGGGTGGCGAAGTTTGGCGCTTCGCCAGAGGATCGCCTGCGGTTGAAGGTTGACATCTCGGATGAGGTGGCTGCTGCCAAGGTTGAGCCGCGGGTGAATGCGGAGCGGAAGGCCCGCCTTGTCGCTGTCGCCAACGCATAGTCTCGGCTTTCAACTTCTGGATTGGTGTGAGCATTATCTGGTCCATGGGCCGGGTGATGTGGAGGGCGATCCGGTCCTGATTGACGACGAGTTCGCATCGTTTGTGTTGCGGTGTTACGAGGTTGACTCGTCGGGTTCCCGAGTGGTGCGTCGAGCGGTGATGTCCCGCCCGAAGGGTCGGGCGAAGTCAGAGCTGGCCGCGTTCCTTGCGATTGCGGAAGCGATTGGCCCGGTGCGGTTTTCGCATTTCGCTGTGGCTGGCGAGGTGTCGCCGTGGGGCTATGTCTTTGATGAGGGTGAGCCTGTCGGCCAGCCGGTGAAGCGCCCCGAGGTGCTGTGCTTTGCCACCGAGTATGGCCAGGCCGGAAACACGTATGACGCGGTGCGTTACATCTGTGCCACGTCGAAGGCGTTGCAGGCTGACTATCCCGGCATCGATGTCGGGTTGACTCGGATCGTGTTGCCGCAGGGCGGGCAGATCACACCTGAGTCTGCGGCTGATTCGTCAAAGGACGGCGGCAAGTCCACGTTTGTGGTGGCTGACGAAACGCACCTGTGGGTGTTGCCGCGGTTGAAGCGGCTGCATCAGGTGGTGCTGCGAAACCTGCTCAAGCGCAAGGTCGCTGCGGGCTGGATGTTTGAGACCACCACGATGTATGCCCCGGGTGAGGGCTCGGTGGCTGAGGGCACGCACGAGTATGCGAAGGCCGTGACTGAGGGCCGTGTGTCTGATGCCGGCCTGCTGTTTGACCACCGGCAGGCGTCGCCTCGCTGGGATGCGTCGAAGAAGCGTGACCGCCTCTCGGGGCTGGCTGAGGTCTATGGGCCGGCGTCTGAGTGGATGAACCTTGAGGCCATCGCGGAATCGTATGACGACCCGCAGACTTCTCCTGCGGAGTGGGAGCGGTATTGGTTCAACCGCCCGGTGTCGCTTCAGGGGCAATGGCTTCCGCAGGCCGCGTGGGATGAGTGCCAGGCGGCGCGGGAGATCCCTGACGGTGAGCGGGTCGTGCTCGCGCTTGACGGCTCCTATTCGCGGGATGCCACAGCTCTTGCCGCGGTGTCGGTGTCGGAGTTCCCGCATGTGCAGCTCGCTGGCGTATGGGAGCGACCACCGGGGGTGACTGACTGGACCGTTCCGATCCTCGATGTTGAGGAGGCGGTCCGAACGGCGTGTCTGCGCTGGCAGGTGGTAGAGATCACCGCTGACCCGCATCTGTGGGCGCGATCTCTGGAGGTGCTGGCGGCTGAGGGCCTGCCGGTCACGGAGTTTCCGCAGTCGGCTGCGCGCATGACGCCTGCGACGCAGCGGTTCACCACGATGGTGCTGGAGCGCCAGATAACCCACAGCGGCGATCCCATACTCACCCGTCATGTGTCCAACGCGGTGCTGAAGTCCGACGCCCGCGGCGTGCGCATTCACAAGGAAACCAAGTCGAGCCCGCGCAAGATTGACGCGGCCGTGGCTTCCATCATGGCCTTGGAACGCGCCATGACATTTCAAGACCAGCCCACCGAGGCTGAGCCGTTCTTCATCGCTTAGGAGTGTTCATGGGCAGCGTCCTTCAAGTGCTCGGGCTGATCGGCGTGACTGCCGGCGCCGCCCTGATTGCGCTGCCCGCTGGGCTCATTGTCGGTGGCATCGCGCTGCTCATGGTCGGCCTGGCACTTGAATCAGTTAGGAAGGGCCGCTGATGCTGGGCAGGCTGCTGGGGCTCGGCTCCGAGGAGCGGGCAATCTCCTACCAATCGCTGTATGCCTCAGGTGCGGACATCGCGTTCCGCACCCCCAGCGGAGTCCCGATGGATCAGGACAAGGCGCTGAAGGTCTCCGCCGTGTACGCCGCGGTGCGGCTGCTATCCGACACGATCTCCACTCTGCCGGTTGACACGTTCATTCGCCGTGACGGCCAGCGGGTGCCGTACCGCCCCCGGCCTGAGTGGGTCTACAACCCCGACGTTGGGACTAGCAAGGACGAGTTTGTTCAGCAGATAATGATATCGCTACTGATGGACGGCAATGCCTTCATCCGCGTGTATCGGGCAACCTCGGGGCCGAATGCTGGGCTGCCGACGGCGCTGGTCGTCCTCGACCCGACAATGATTGAGGTGCGCCGCAACCGCGACGGGCAGATTGAGTACGTCCACAATCACGCCACGGTCATTGACCGACAGGACATGCTCCACATCACCGAGCTGAAGAAGCCCGGAGCGCTGCGTGGCATCAGCCGGATTGACGAGTTGAAGGACACGCTCGGCATGGCTCAGGCCCTGACCGAGTTTGCGTCACGGTTCTTTGGCCAGGGCTCGGTCACGTCGGGCATCATCGAGACCCCAGCGATGATCAGCAAGGAGCAGGCGCTTGATCTGAAGTCTGTGTTTGAGGCGTCGCATCGTGGGCTGGGCCGTTCGCATCGGGTCGGCGTGCTGGGTGGCGGGTCCAAGTTCGTCAAGACCGGTGTTGACCCTGAGCAGGCTCAAATGCTGGAGTCTCGGCAGTTCGCTGTTGAGGAAGTGTGTCGGATCTTCCGCATTCCACCGCACATGCTCCAGATGAACATGCCGGGCTCTATGTCCTATGCCAGCGTTGAGCAGAACGCGATCCAGTTCAGCCAATACACGCTGCGCCCGTATGTGTCAAAGATCGAGACCGCGCTTTCCAGCCTCCTGCCCGGTGATGCGTTCTACCGCATGAACATGGACGGCCTGCTGCGTGGCGACTTCTCCACCCGAATGGCCGGGTATTCCACGGCCGTGCAGATGGGCGCGTTCAGCATCAATGATGTCCGCCGCCTGGAGGATCTGTCACCCGTTGATGGTGGCGACGAGCATCGGGTGCCGTTGGCCAACGTGAACCTGACGGCCGCGAACTTGGTTGAGACCGACCGCCGGGTGATGAACGCGATACGGCTCATCCAGGTGGGCTTTGAGCCCCAGCAGGTACTTGATGTGGTCGGACTTCCGACGATTGACCACACGGGCCTGCCGACCGTCCAGTTGCAGGCCGCGAGCAATTTTGACCCAATGGACCCGGCGGGCGCGTACCCAGTGCGTGATCTTGACCCCGAGGCGTTCGCCGAAGCTATCGGAGCACAGATCCGTGGACTGCCTGCCCCTGTCGTCAACGTGAACGTCCCCGAGCCGCCTGCGAGAAGCAAGCGCATAGAGCGTGACGCGCACGGCAATATCACCGCTGTCGTGGAGGAGTAATGGCGCTCAACACAAATGGCAAGAACGCGCTCGTCGGAGGGCTGACTGGCGTCGCCGCCTACGCGAGCCTGCATACCGCCGAGCCGAATGCCTCTGGCAGCAGCGAGGTCACGGGCGGTTCCTACACCCGTAAATCAATCTCGTGGGCTGCGGCCAGCAACGGCAGCGCCGTATCAAACGCGAACATCGTGTTTGATGTCCCGGCCTCCACCACCATCACCTATATCGGGTATTGGTCGGCATCCACATCAGGCACGTTCTACGGGTCTCGGCAGTTGGACACATCACAGACGTTCTCCAGCGCCGGCACCTACACGATCAGCAGCGGGAACCTGTCTGAGTCTGTGTCATAGCTCATGCCCGGGCTGTTCACGCTTGACAGCGCCACCCTGGGCGTCCTTGATCAGAACGTCCTTGGCGGCGCTGGAACCGGCTATGTCAGCGGCGTAAGCAGCAGCACGGGGGCGGCTACCGGCGCGGTCGGGTATGCGGGCAGCGTGTTCGGCTCCGCAACGTCAAGCGGAGCGGTTGTCGGATATCGACAGGCATCCGGCACGGTTGTCGGATTGAGCGGCAGCGCTGGGCAGGCGACCGGCACGCGGCAGGCCAACGGCTCCGTGCAAGCCGCCACGACGAGCGACGGGTCAGTCGCTGGTCAGGCCGGTCGGGTCGGCAGCGCCACAGGAGAGACAGCAAGCGCAGGAAGTGTCGTCGGCCTTGCGGCTCGAGCCGGCACAGTAACCGGGCTGACATCGGCTGTCGGTGCTGCGTTCGGATATCCGGCGATGACCGGCATCGTCACCTCGACGATAGCCAGTACGGGGACTGCAACCGGAGCTCCAGCCCTGAGTGGTAGTACCACGGGCGACACCACCAGTTCGGGTACGGCGAATGGAACCGGCTCCACGCCCACTCCCCCGGCTCCCGCGCCGGCCCCGTCCGGTGGCCGTCACCGTCCCTACCGGGCCGCCCCGCAGGCCGCCGTAGCGGCGTTTGGCTCGGTCAGCGGACACACACTCACCGTTGCCCACGTTCGCGGCGCTAGGGCCGCGACAGGGCGCGTGGCGGGCAATGGCGTCAGCGCGGGTATCGCCCGAGGCAGAAGCCTGCTGAGCGTTGCCCCTGTCCGGTATGCCACGCACACCAATTATCGCCGCCGCCGCCGCCACGAGGACGACCTGCTCATCATGGAGATGCTCTGATGCCGTACTTCATCACCGATCAGGCATCCGGCTGCTCGGGCTGGGCGACCGTCAAGGATGACGGCGAAGTGATCGGCTGCCACACGACAAAGCAGGCTGCCATCGATCAGATGGTCGCGGTGAGTATCGCGGAAGGCATGGAGCCCGGTGGTGAGCGCGCCGTCACCGTCCCGCAATACGTGAGGGCCGCAGCACAACGTGGCCTTGACCTGCGCCGTGAAGGCTTCGGTGGGGATGGCCTGACGGAGCAGACCGTCCGCGAGGCCCGCCTCATGGCGCGGGGCCAAATGTCCGACGACAAGGTGGTCCGCGCAAATGCGTGGGCTGCCCGCCACGCAGCAGATTTGCAGGCCGATCAGAACACCGACCCCGACCATCCCCGGTGGCCAGGGGCGGGCGCGGTCGCCCACTACCTGTGGGGCATTGACCCTTTGAATCCACAGCCGGCACGCGCATGGCTGGAGCGGCAAGCCGAGCGCATTAGCGGCGAAAGGAACAACATGAGCAAGGTTGAAGTTCGTCAGGTGCAGGTTCAGGATCTTGAGGTCCGTGAGGCTGGCGCCGGCGCGGTGTTCAGCGGGTACGCCGCGGTGTTCAACAGCGACAGCGAGCCCCTCCCGTTCATTGAGCAGATTCGACCCGGGGCGTTCCAGCGCACCCTCGCTGCCCGCAATCAGGTGAAGATGTTCGTGAACCATGACGACACGATGGTGCTTGCCTCGACACGAGCCGGAACCCTTCGCCTTACCGAGGACAACCGTGGCCTGCGGGTTGAGGCTGACCTTCCGGAAACGACATACAGCCGCGACCTAAGCATTCTGATGCGTCGCGGCGACGTGGACTCAATGAGTTTCGGTTTCCATGTCCCCCGCGGTGGGGATGAGTGGAGCGATGACGGCTCCCGCCGGTTCCTCAATGAGATCGCGCTCCGTGAGGTAAGCGTCGTCACCGGCTTCCCCGCATATGAGGCGACCAGCGCCACGATCCGCAAGGCGCAGATCCTCGCCCAGCGCACGAACACCGACGCTGATGCCCTCGCCGATGCCCTCACGGCACTTGAGACAGGCGGGCAACTCACCGACGATCAGGCCAGCCTGCTGGTGGATGTGGTCGAGCGGCAGCGCGTGAAGGCTGACACGGTGGAGAACCCGGCTGATCTGCTGAATGTTCTGCGCGACAAGTTGGAACTGCTTGCCAAGGCGGTGTGACCGCCAGGAGGTAATGGTCTAAGGCCGGTTCGATTCCGGCGACCTCCACCACCAACCGGACACGGAGCCGTGCCGGTTGCCGCGGTAGCGGAGCCGCACCGCATGTCCTCCTGCGTAACACACTCCAATATCTGAAAGAGAGGCAGACAAGTGTCTGACTACATCAAGACTCAGATCGAGGAGCGCGCCAAGGCATACGAGGCGGCCAAGGAAGTCCTTGACCGCGCTGCTGCCGAGGGCCGTTCCCTCGACGCGACCGAGCGGGAATCCGTGGATCGTGCGTTCGCCGACATGGATCGTCGCAAGGCCATCATCGATGACATGCGCGCCCTTGAGGTGCGCGAGCAGGAGATCGCCGCGGCGACCGCTGCTCATGCTGAGGCTCGCGCAGTCTCGGTGCCGGTTGCCGAGCAGACTGACGCGGAGGCCCTCCGCTCACTCGCTCGTGGCGAGGTTCGCTCGCTCACGTTTGAGAAGCGCGATGTCACCAAGTCGTCCACGGGCGCCCCGGTGCCGACGTCGTTCTACGACCGCATCATGGAGCTGGCTCGCTACACCGGCCCCATGCTGGAGGTTGCGACGATCATCAACACCGCTGGTGGCGAGAGCCTCCAGATCCCGCGGACGAACGCTTACAGCACCGGCTCGGTGACCTCTGAGGCGTCCGCTATCGGCGAGAGCGACCCAACGTTCCAGGCGTTCCTCACGCTCGGCGCGTTCAAGTACTCGTTCCTCACGCAGGTCTCCCGCGAGATGATCGAGGACGCGGGCGTGGACATCCTGTCCTACCTCGGCACCAACGTCGGGCAGGCCCTCGGCTACGCGGTCAACACCGCGCTGACCACGGGTACTGGCACCGTTGAGCCGAACGGCATCGTCGCTTCGGCTGGCTCGGGCGTGACCGGCGGCACCAGCGTGTCCGGCAAGTTCACCTACGACAACGTGGTGGACCTCGTGTACAGCGTGGACGCTGCGGCTCGCCGCCTGCCGGGCTTCGGCCTGATGGGCAACGGCCAGTCCATCGCGCTGCTGCGCAAGCTCACCAGCCCGGGCGGGGACTATGTGTTCCAGCCGGCTCTCGCGGAGGGCACCCCGGATCGCGTACTCGGGTTCCCGCTCATCGAGAACCCCGCGATGGCTAACCCGGCCACGTCGGCTAAGTCCCTCATCGCAGGGCACCTGCCGACGTACATGGTCCGCCAGGTCGGTGGCATCCGCCTCGACCGCTCGGACGACTTCGCGTTCTCCTCGGATCTGGTGACGTTCCGCGCCACCTTCCGCGTTGACGGCGGTCTGCCGCAGGCGAGCCACGTCAAGTACTTCATCGGCAACGCTGCCTAGTTCCCGGTGATGTAACCCCTGCTCGGGGGCCACGGCGCGCAGGACGTGGCCCCCGGGCAGGTCACCCATCCCCTGCGCAAAGGAAACCTGCGAATGGCAAACGCCAAGAGATCCGGCAATCCAGCTCGACGTGCCGCCGCCGACAAGCCGACCAGCCGCAAGGCGATCTTGGTCAGCAGCAACAGCCCGTGGAGCACGACGGGCTACGGCCAGCAGACCGCGCAACTGACGCGCCGCCTGTCAGGTGATGGGCACTCAGTTGCCATCGCCAGCAACTACGGCCTAGAGGGCGTCGTGCAGTCGTGGGAAGGCATGAAGCATTTCCCACGGGGATTCGACATCTACTCAAACGATGTGATTCCGGCGCACATGGCCGCATGGTCGCATGAGCATCCCGACCTTGATCCGCTTCTCATCACGCTCTTTGACACATGGGTGTTCAAAGGCAAGCAATGGGACATGGTTGACCGCATTGCGTCATGGGTTCCCGTTGATCACCAGCCGTGCCCACCGGATGTGCTGGCATGGTGCCGACGCAGCAATGTCACTCCAATCGCCATGAGTCAGTTCGGGCAGCGGATGCTGCTGGATGCTGGCGTGCCGTGTGAGTATGCGCCACACGCGATTGACACCAGCGTGTTCACTCCGACTGACACAATCACCATGCGCGACGGGACCGTTCCTGTTCGGCAGTTCATGGATGTTCCATCCGATGCCTTCGTCATCGGCATGAACTCAGCGAACAAAGGCGGTCAGCACGGCCTCAACCGCAAAGGTTTCGCGGAGGCGTTTCTTGCGTTCGGCATGTGGAGTCAACAGCGCACCGACGCGGTGCTGTATGTGCACACCGAGTCAAAGGGCGCCATGGGCGGCATTGACCTGCTGTACCTGGCCAAAGCCTGCGGCATCCCCGAGGACCGCATCCGCTTCGTTGACCAGTACGCGCACCGGCTCGGCATACCCAATGAGGTCATGGCTGCCGTCTACACGGGCATGGACCTGCTGCTCCAGCCTTCCCTCGGTGAGGGCTTCGGCATCCCGGCCATTGAGGCTCAGGCCGTTGGCACGCCCATCGCGGTCACGAATGCGACGGCCCAGCCTGAGCTGCTGGGCGACGGGTGGCTAATTGATGGGCAGCCGGTATGGGACGCGGCACAGAAGTCGTGGTGGACCATCCCGAGCATCCCGGGAATCATCGCCGCGCTTGAGGCTGCGTATTTGCGGGGCCGATGCAGGTCACAGAAGGCCATTGACTTTGCTGCGCAGTACGACGCGGACCTCGTGTATCGGAAGCATTGGCGCCCCATTGTGGAGTCCTTGTGATCCCGGTGATGATCGTTCCGGTCCTAACTCGGGAAACCCTTCTCTATCGGATGATTGACAGCATCGACCACAAGGTCGAGCACCTGATCGTCATTGACAACGGTGGGGTCGTCAATGATTCGGACTGCCGCACAAATGATCATGTGCAGCGCGTGTCAGTCATCCACATGCCGGCGAACCTCGGGGTGGCGGGGTCGTGGAACCTCGGGATCAAGGCCAGCCCGTTTGCCCCGTGGTGGCTGGTCGCCAACTTTGATGTGGTGTGGGAGCCGAGGTCGCTCGCCGCGTTTGAGCGTGAGGGCTGCACGGATGCGCTGGTGCTGTCCCACGCCTCTCCCCCATGGTCGGCGTTCAGCATCGGTGAGCACGTCATCAGAGCTGTTGGACTGTTCGATGAGGCGCTGCACCCCGCGTACTTTGAGGACAACGACATGGCCCGCCGCATTGAGGCGGCTGGCCTCCCGATCCGCAGGCCAGGCATCCCGGTTCATCACGACAACTCCAGCACGATCCAAGTCACCAAGTATCGGGACCGCAACGACCTGACCTTTCAAGCGAATGCCGACTACTACCACGCAAAGGCATTCCGCGGTGATCTCACGGAGGGCCGGTGGAGTCTCCGGCGGCGCCGGGAACTGTCATGGGACTGACCCTCCCAGCGGACGTGACCCAGTTTCGGGATTCACGCAAAGGTGAGACCGCGTGGGTTCTTGCCTCTGGCGCGAGCTTGAATCACGTTCCCCGCGCCTTCTGGCAAGACCAGCTGATCGTCTGCGTCAACTACGTGGGCGTGACGCTCGGCCTGCGAGAGTTTTACAGCGTCACCCACTATCACCGAGATGCGGCACACATCGCGGAATGCCGACCAGACCTGCCCGTGATCGCCCCTCGGATTGATCAAGGCGGCCCAGCAGCGATACCCGTCCCACCCGACGCGCCAAACATCTTCTATATCAACACGGGCGCGCAGATGTATTCCCAATTTGACTGCGCCGAGATGTGGCCCAAACAACCGGACACCCTCGTCGTCGGCCCGACCAGCCTGCACATGACAATGCACTTTGCTCAATACCTTGGCGCACGGCACATCATCCTCGTAGGCGCCGACTGCGGACACCTTGACGGTGCCAGCAACTTCGCCGAATACCAGCCCGGCGACAATCCCATGGGCGTGTGGGAGGAAACCCTTCCAAAGGTCGCCAACCAGTTGCGAGCCGAGGGCGTCAGCGTGATGAGCCTGAACCCATTCGTCAACTTCGGTCTTGAGGGTCACACATTCGTTGGCCCCTCAGTCAGCATCAACTAGGAGAGTCCATGACGCTGTATGCCAGCAGCGCGCAGATCAAGGCCGCGCTGCGCATCACCGACTCGGTGGATGACTCCCTCATCAACATGGCTGGATCAGCCGCATCAGACCTCATCGACGGCTATTGCGGACGATCCTTCAGCGCCGGCTCGGCAGTCCGCTACTTCGCTGCCGACGACGCCTACATGCTGCACGTTGACGACATCGCCTCAACGGATGGCCTCGTCATACAGACGAGTGACTTTGACCCCCCTCAATGGGAGGTCACATGGACTGCTACCGACTATCAGGTTGAGCCGCTGAACGGCAGGGTTGAGGGGCTGCCGTGGGCCTACACGCGGATTCGCGCCGTGGGTGACTACCTGTGGCCCTTTGACTTCGGTGAGGTTGGCGTGAAGATCACCGCCAATTGGGGATGGCCGAGCGTGCCGAGTGCCATCACGCAGGCCGCCGTCATTCAGGCGTGCCGGATCTTCAAGCGCCTGGACTCACCGCTCGGGGTCACGTATGGCGAACTCGGAGCCCTGCGGGTTACGTCCCGTCACCTTGACGGGGACGTGGCGCAGCTCGTCGCCCCGTATGTGCGCTTCCGTGGTGTCGCCTGATGGCAAGTATCGGCACGATCCGGGCCGGCATCGCCACCAACCTTGGGACCATCGCTGGGCTTCGCACATCAGCGTGGGTGCCTGACCAGATCAATCCACCCATTGCCGTGGTCAAACCGGAGTCCATTTCCTATGACACGGCGTTCGGGCGCGGCTTGGACACCCTGGAGTTCTCGGTGCTGTGCATCGTGGGCCGTGTTGAGGAGCGCACCGCACAGGCAACCCTTGATGCATATTGCGCCACTACCGGGACGGCCAGCATCAAGGCCGCTATCGAGTCGAACCGGACTCTCGGGTCGGCAATTTCAGACCTCCGCGTCACGGAGATGCGGAACTACACATCGTTGAGCGTCGGCGATGTGACATATCTGGCCGCGGAGTTCGTGGTCCAGGTGTTCGCATAACTCAGGAAAGGGCACCCTCATGGCCAAGTTCGTGGCGACCGACTACGCCATCACGATCAACGGCACCAACTTCTCTACCAGCCTCGCTGCCGTCGAGCTGACGGTTGAGAGCGACGACGTCGAGACCACCGCGTTCGGGACCGAGTGGCGGTCTCGCGTGGGCGGGCTGAAGCAGGCCAGCGTCACGCTGGAGTTCCATCAGGACTTCGGTTCGAACAGCGTTGATGCGACCCTGTGGCCGCTGCTCAACACGCTGGCGACGGTCGTCATCAAGCCGACCTCCTCAAGCACGTCGGCCAGCAACCCCTCGTACACCGCGGTGTGTCTGGTCAACCAATACCAGCCGTTTGCATCCTCGGTCGGCGACCTCGCCACCCTGTCGGTCACTTGGCCGGTCAGCGGCACCGTCACCCGCGCCACCGCCTAGCACGGAAGCGAGCCTGCGCAATGATGCAAATCGCCATGAAGGTTGAGTTCGCTGATGGGTCGGAGGCCGCGGTTACGGCCAAAGCCTCCGACCTCATCGCGTTTGAACGGCATTTTGACAAGTCCATGACCGCGTTTGGCGACCCGACGAATGGGCGCATAGAGCATGTCATGTGGCTCGCCTGGCACACGATGACGAAGGCCGGTGAGACCACGCTGGATTTTGAGCCGTGGGTTGACTCGGTGGCTTCGATCGGTGTCGGTGATTTGGGGGAATAGTTCCGCTGGGTGAGCAGTCAGCGCATTGGCTCATTGCGCACCTGTCTTATGAGTGGAAGTGCCCACCCAGCGCGATTGCGAATGAGTCACCACGAATGCTGGCCACGATGTTCCGCTACTTGCGCTGGCGCGGCGTCGAGATGCGCAAGAGTTCCAAGAGGAGATGATCGTGGGCTCAGGCCGCTGGTATGTCGAGGTGACTGGTCTGCGGCAAGTCTTTGATGCGCTCAATGAATGGGACCGTAAATCAGCCCGTGTCATTGATCGCATGATCACAGATGCGGGCCGTGATGTAGTACGAAGCGCACGGAGCATCGCACCGAACCGAAACCCCGTATCAAACTGGGGCAGGTGGATTGAGGCGAAGCGTGGTCGAGACCTGTCATTTGATGCGGGAACAGCGTCATCGGGCTTCAAGACCCGCAAGAACAACTATCGGCGACGTGGCATCAAGGCTGGCATCGCGTGGGAAGTCGTCCAGGCAAACCCAGCCGGCGCCATCTTTGAATTGATGGGAAACAAGAGCCGACAGTCCACCCCATCGGGTGATCATCTGAAGGACATGATGAACGCCCGATACAAGGGCACCGCCCCACGCACACGCCCACGCACGCTCATTCCCGCGTACTACTCGGTGATGACCGAGGCGCTAAGGGAGCGCATTCGGCAAACGATCATTGACGAGGCAAGAAGGGCAGGACTCGACTGATGGCTCGTGGTGGCGCTGCCGTTCGCGTCTATGGCGACTGGGACCCGGCTGGCATCAACAAGGCAAAGCAGGATCTCTCCAACTTTGACCGTCAGGTGTCTGGGTTTTCGGGCAGCATTTCCAAGTCGTTCCTTGGCGTCGGCGCCGCTATTGGCGCGGTGTTCAGCGTCACGACCATCGTTGACTTCCTGAAGAACACAACGCAGGCTGCCCTTGACGACGAGCGCAGCATGGTTGCCCTTGCCAAGGCAATGGAGAATCTCGGTGTTGCGGCTGAGAATGCCGCCGTCGAGGACTTCGTGTTGCAGCTTGCCCTCGCTAGCGGAGTGGCCGACGACCAGTTGCGTCCGAGTCTGCAACGCCTGATCGTTGTCACAGGCGATGTGGCCAAGTCTCAGGACGCGCTCAAGGTGGCCATGGATGTGGCCGCAGGAACGGGCCGCGATCTTGACAGTGTTTCAGCCGCATTGGCGCGTGGGTTCTCAGGCCAGACGACCGCATTGCAGCGCCTTGGAGTTGGGCTTGATGCTGCCCTCCTGAAGTCCAAGGATATGGACGCGATCACGGCTGCATTGTCGGAGAAGTTCGGCGGCCAAGCGGCGGCAGCGGCGGACACGTATCAGGGGCGCCTCAACCGAGTCTCGATTGCGGCTGGCGAGGCACAGGAGGCAATCGGCTACGCCCTGCTGAACGCCGTTGATGACCTCAGCGAATCGGTCGGTGGCACAGGTGGAGTAGTCCAGAACATCATTGACCTCGGCGATGCGATTGCCGGCGTAATCACCTTCACCAGTAACGCGGTGCAGCCTGTCACTCGACTTGCCGCCGGCCTCGGTCTGGTTGATGCGTCCGGCAAGTCCCTGATTGACACCATGGTTGACCTTGGTGCCAAGTTCGGTTGGCTCATTCCTGGCGTCGGGAACATCGTCAACCTGCTGAGCACCGCATCCCTTCGCGGTCAGGCAATGGCCGAGAGCCAGAAGCAACTTCGCGGCACACTGTCTGGCACGGTCGGGGCCGCTCAGGCAGCTGGTGACGCTATCGGTAGCGAACTCGTCCCCGAGACCTATGACGCGGCGGATGCTGCCGACAAGGCCGCAAAGTCTTACCTGTCCCTGTGGGAGTCCATTTGGAATACTCGCCGGGCTGCGGCTGATCTGGCGAACACGTCCGGCACGGTCACGTCGGCGCTCGCTGAGGGTGCTCGCACGGGCGGCGTTCAGGGGTACTGGCAGTCCCTTCAGGTTGAGTACGGCAAGACATCAGAGAAGCTGCGTGGGGTCGGGTCGAGTTCACGCAGCACCGCTGAGTCGCTGACCGAGCTGCGCGACAAGTTTGCTGAGACTTTCAGCGACACGATGCGGGAGCGCATCACGACCCTCACGGACACGCTCAAGCAGAACCTTGAGGACGCTCAGCAGAAGGCCCGGGACTTCGCATCCAACATGCAGGGAACGATCTTGCAAGGCTTCGGCATCGGTGCCGCATACGAGTCGGCGCTGAACGAGGAGGGCAAACTCAACGCGGATGCGTGGGTTGCCGGCGTTGACTCAATCGTGGCGAAGTGGCAATGGTTCGGCAACGTCCTTCAGGCAGTCCGTGGACCGGGCAATGATCCGGCCCGTCAGGCGCTCGCCGAGTACCTGTCCAAGGAGGGTGCCGATAAGGGTGCCGTGATGGGGCAGGCGCTCATTGACAACGGTCTCGTACAGACGATGGCTGACAAGATGCAACTGGTCAGAGATCAAGCTGCGGTTGTTGCCAACAATATGGTGCCCGAGTACCTGACCGCTGGCGTGTCCTCAGCGCAGGCCACCTATGACGGGTTCAAGGCGGCTGCCGGAAAGGGCGGCCCGGTCTACGAGGCGCTGATGGACCTCATGGACAACCTTGCGTCGTCCATGAAGCGCAGCACAACGATCACCGTGACGACGATCAACCGCACCATCAATGAGGTCATCGGGTCGTTCGGGTACGGCGGCGGTCGTGCGGTCGGTGGCCCGGTGTCCGCGAACACCGCCTACACGGTGGGCGAGCGTGGCCCTGAGTTGTTCATCCCGAACGTGAGCGGAACGATTATCCCGAATGAGGATCTGTCACGGTCCCGTGGCGGCAACTCGTACACGATCAACGTGAACACCGGCGTCGGTGACCCCAGGCAGATCGGCCAACAGGTCATTGAGTACATCAAGCGTTTTGAGGCCGCGAATGGCCCCGTGTTCCAGGCGGCCTGACGATGGGTGTGCGGGTACAGATCGCCTTTGACCAGACCGCAACCCAACCAGTCAACTTCTTTCGCCTCAACGACCCGGAGGCCGGCGTCCTTGACGGCCCGTATGTCCTCGGTGGCGAGATCCTCATTGACGTGACCGACCGGGTGCGAAGCGTTCAGGTGCGTCGCGGCCGGTCACGCCCGCTGGAGAAGTTCACGGCCGGCAACGCGAACATTGTGCTGGACAACCGGGACCGGACGTTTGATCCGCTGTATTCTCCTGGCCCGTACTTCGGCCAACTAGTGCCGAAGAAGCAGGTGGTCATCGACATTGACGACGAGCCCCTGTTCACTGGCTCTGTCGCCGACTGGAACCTGTCCTATGACGTGTCAGGTGACAGCATCACGGAGCCGTCCTGCACCGATGCGTTTGACAGGTTCGCGGCGCAGGTCGTCCCTGCGGGCACGTCCACCTCGGAGTTGACGGGTGCCCGCGTGAATCAGGTGCTGACGGATATCGGTTGGCCGCTGTCTCGGCGTACGATCTCCACCGGGCAGGCGACGCTTGACGCTGACGTGATCCCTGATGACACGAACGCGCTCACCTACCTGTCCAAGGTGGCGGATATCTCCGAGCCGGGCGCCCTGTTCATGGGCAAGGGCGGAGAGGTCATCTTCCGCGACCGATCCGATTTGCAGGGCTTTACTAGTTCGGTGCAGTTCGGCGGCACTGGCATCCCGATGACCGGCATGGCTGTCGTGTATGGCGTTGAGGAGATGGCGAACACGGTATCCGTGACGTACACCGCTGGGACGGTGATCGCCGGGACTGCGCTTTCGACGGACTCGGCAAGTGTCACGGCCTATGGCGAGTTCGCCAAGCAGATTGACACCCTGCTGTTGAGCTTGACGCAGGCGCAGGATCTCGCGGACTGGACGGCGAGCGTCTACTCCGAGCCGAAGTATCGGATTGATCAGGTCTCACTCAGCATTGACGGTTTGACTGATGCTGCGGTGACGGATGTCTTGGGGCTTGAACTTGGCGATGTAGTGCTGGTGGAGTTCACGCCCAACTCAATCGGGTCGGCGATCCAGCAGTTCGTGACGATTGACGCCATTGAACACAGCATTACTCCGGGGCGTCACGATATGTCGCTCACGCTGTCGGAGACCCTCGCGGCGTTCATCCTTGACAGCACCACGTTCGGCGTCCTCGACTCAAACAATCTCGGGTTCTAGGGAAGGATCGGCATGACCAACTTCACCGCTGGCGCGGTGCTGACGGCCAGCGCGCTCAACACGGCGTTCAATACGGCGACCATCAATGCGCAAACCGGCACGACATATACGTTCGGCAGCGCAGACGCGGGCGAGCTCGTGAGTTTGTCAAACGCCTCTGGCGGTACGGCTACGATCCCCGCGAATGCAACGTGGGGCGCGGCGACGGGCACGATCATCGGTGTCCTCAACGCCGGCACGGCGGGGTCGTTCACGATTGGCACGGCGGCGGGCGTCACCCTCAACGCTTCCAGCACGAGCCTGGCCGCGTTGGAGTCAGGCACCCTCATCAAGACCGCGACAAACACTTGGTATTTCCAAAAGGGGGGTGGTGTCCCAAAAGCATCTAGTGTCACGGGGACGACAGGCTCGCCGACCGTTGACACTACCTCACGACCCGGCAAGACGCTGTATATCTTCTCCGGATCGGGCAGCCTGACACTAGGCAATGCTGGAACATGCGACCTGCTCGTATGCGGTGCCGGGGGCGGCGGCGGCTCTGATGACGGCGGCGGCGGCGGCGCGGGTGGTTATCAGTTCATCCAGGGCGCCTACCTGTCAGGCACAGTAACTGTCACGATCGGCGGCGGGGGTACGGGAGGCAATGGGACCGCAACGTCATCCCTTGCAACGATTGGTGCGGGAAACGGCAACCCGAGCCTAGTGGGCTCTTATGTGTCCGTCGGGGGCGGCCTCGGTGGCACACTTCTTATCGCCGGCACCGGAACCGTGGGATTCAATGGAGCCTCCGGCGGCGGCGGCGGATCAAAGAACGCTGCTGGATCGACGAACGGCGGCACCGCGCAAATCAGTCAGGGTAACAACGGCGGAACAGGATTTGGCCGCACAACGGGCACCAATGAGGCAGGAGGCGGTGGCGGGGGAAGCGCAGCCGTAGGAGCCAACGCATCAGCAGGGCAGGGCGGTAACGGCGGCGCAGGCACGGATATCTCCACGATTCTCGGCCAAACCGCAGGCACCACCTACAAGGCCGCGGGCGGCGGCGGCGGGGTCGGCTCGGGCACCGCCGGCACAGGGGGCTCAAGTATCGGCGGTGCTGGGTCAAACTCCGGCGCCGGAACCGCCGCCGCCGCCAACACGGCATCGGGCGGCGGGGGCGCTGGCGGCAACGGCAGCGCAAACGGCGGCAACGGCGGGTCCGGCTACGTCGTCATCGTGATCGGCTAGGGAGAGTCATGGCACATTTCGCACGCATCGAGGATGGCATCGTCCGCGAGGTAATCGTCGTGAACAACACCGAGCTTGACGACAACGGGACCGAGTCAGAAGCCAAGGGCGCGGCGTTTTGCCGCTCCCTGTTCGGCGAGGACACCGAATGGGTCCAGACAAGCTACAACGGCAACCCGATCGGCGGCAAGGACCGCGGGCCATATGCCGGCATCGGATACACCTGGGACGGTCAGCGTTTCTCTGCACCAGATGCATCTGATGATCTATGACGCACGTACACGAACCCGTTGAGCATGAGTACGGCCCTGCGTGGTGCTGTACCTGTCGCGTGAAGTGGCCGTGTGCGTTTGATGACGTTGAGCCCGTAGCAGTCCCGATCTAGCGCCGAAAGGCTGTGCCGTGTCTGAAATCATCGTTTCCACCCAGCAGATGTATGACCTCCTGCTGAAGGTGGACCGGACTCTGACTCAGGCCGTGACGGATTTGAGGGCGACGGGCTCAACGGTGGCGGATCACGAGGCTCGGCTGCGGGCAATCGAGGCCGAGGAGGACGTGTCGCGCAGGCTCACGGAGATGGAGGAGACCATCAAGGGCATGAGCCAGCAGATTGAGGAATTGAAGCGCCGTGCTTATGCGGTGCCAGGCGCGTCAGTTCTGATTGCTCTTGCGGCAATCATTTTGACGTTGGTCCGCACGTACTGACACACATCGTTTGACCCCCGGCTTTGGCCGGGGGTTTTTTCATTTGGAGACAACATGCCTGCAATCCCGGCGCGCTGGAGGAAGTGGCTGTATGCGGCTGGCACGGGAATCGTGCCCGTCGCGGTGGCGTTCGGCTGGATTGACGACAACAAGGCCGTCGCCATCGCCGGACTCATCTACGCGGTGTTCATGGGCGGGCTGGCTGCGGCGAACGTGCCCAAGGGCGATGACTAATGGCGCGAACGATCAGCGGCCATCCGGCGCTGCGCTCGTTTGACCCACGGCTCGCCAAGCGGTTCGTCCCCGGTCGGCCCGTGTGGTTCAAGACGCACCGTGCTTACCTGCCGCTGTTCCTGCGGCTCGGTGTCCTGCTCGATCAGGTGGAGCAGTTGAAACTCCGCAACACCTGGAGTTACAACTACCGCGAGCCGCGCATGGGTTCGGGAGTTTCCGATCACGCGGGCTACGCCGTGGACTGTTGGTCCGACGGCATTGGCGCACACACTTGGCCGAGCAAGATGCCCGCCGACAAGGCCGCGCAGATCAGCGCCATTCTGGAGAAGTTCAAGACCGCAGACGGTCGGCATGTGTTCGGCTGGGGCGCGTGCAACAAGGCACCGGGAGTCATCTACACCGGCCCGACGTACAACATGACCGCAGCCAATGATCCGATGCACTTCTACATCGCTCCCGGAATCTCCACGAAAGACGCTGCGGCGGTCTGCAAGGCAATGGGTATTCAATCCGACGGAACGATCAAGTGATGTGGCGCTGGTTGAGGGCGCACCTTGGAGGTCGTGGGCGGTGAGCCTCGCTGATCGGCTGGCCGATACGCGCAACAATCCTCACGGCCTGCCCTGCCCGATAGCCACGATCCTTGGTCGGCTCAACGAGGAGGACCGCGTGGCCCTGCTCAACGAGTTGGAGAAGCCAGTCGGCACGCCGTCGCGGCTGACCAATAACGCCATTGCCTCGGCCCTGACTGAGGAGGGCTACCGCATCGGGATCAAGGGCGTTGAGACCCACCGCAAGCGCGCTTGCCGCTGCTTCACGGGTTCGGGTCGATGAGCCTGTCGGATCGGTTGGACGAACTCAAAGCCCTGCCGAACTCCCCCGTCACCGCTGACGCTCGACGGGCCACCGCTCCAAACGGGTGGGAACCGGGCGTCCGGTTTGAGCCCGACGGCACGCGGATCGTCACGTCCGGCCCCGTTGTGGAGGACGACCCTGACGGCATCCTCGCGTCCATGGGCGTGCAGATTCCCGAGGGCATGATTGCCAAGTTGGTTGAGGTCCGACACGACCCGGCTGCCTGGACTCGGGAGAACCAAGGCGACGACGCGGTCACTCGGCCCGTCGTCCGATATCGGTGGGTCATTGTCCCGCAAGTGGTCGGCGTTCCCGTCGGTGAACTCCTTGACGCCATCAGCAGGCGCAAACCCGCCAAGGTCCGTCCGGCCACCTCGGACGCGGCAGCAGTCGTCGCCGGGTATGAAACCCAATGGGCGAAGATCGACGGCGGTGGGTCGGAGCAGATTCTCGCCAACCTGTTCGCCTCCCATGACGTGTCCCTCGCCCGCTATCGGGACTGGCGCAAGCGCGGCCTGTGCGGCGATGTCGTCCTGTGCCTCGTCGGTGACTGCTTGGAGAACGGCGGCGTGTCGCAGGGCGGTGCGCTGAACGCAGCGGGCCGCGTGGACATGACCCTCACCGAGCAGCTCCGTGTCTACCGCCGCACCTTGGCGCAGATCGTCATGGACTGGCTGGACGTGTCCGAGACCGTGACCGTCGCGGTCGTCGGTGGAAACCACGACAACGTGGAACGCCACGGCAAGATTGAACGGAACGTGCGCGACTCGTGGGCGCTGGAAGGCGCTGCCGCAGTTGCCGACGTGATTGACGCGGCAGGGTTCGGGGAACGGGTGGCGTGGGTGCTTCCCCAGCCGGACGAGGTCTCCGTCACGTTCACCGTGGCGGGCACGCAAATCGGGTTGATCCACGGCCATCAGACCCGGGGCAAGATGCGGGAGTACGTCGCCCAGCACGCTTTGTCACGCGAGCCGTTCGGCGGCTCGGACATCATCCTGAGCGGGCACTATCACTCGCTCAAGGTGGATCAGATCGGCCCCAAGACCGTCCACATTCAGACGCCTGCACTTGAGGGCGGCTCCGATTGGTTCCGGCACTTGACCGGCATTTCCAGCCCGCACGGCAACGTCATGTTCCTGACGAAGAACGGGGCGTGGAATCAGTTGGAGGTCGTGTGAGCATCCTTGACGAGCGCGCCAGGCATTACGGCCCGGGTGACGAGAACCTCACCCGTATCGCTCGCCTGTGGTCGGCATACCTCAACCGACCGATCAGCGCCTCGGATGTCTGCTGGATGATGGTGATGCTCAAAGCCTCACGGGCCAAGATTGACCCCGATCACCTGGACAACTACGTCGACGCATCGGGCTACATTGAATTGGCTCAGCGAGTCCGGCACCTGAAATGAAGGTGAAGGTCGCGGTCGGCGATGTGGTCGTGACCGTCACGGGTCAGGCGATGACCGTTCGGCAAATCCGCTCCCTGCTGATGGACTGTGCCGGCATTGCCGCGACGTTGCAGACCGACGAGCCTGAGGAGAAGTCAGCCCCGCTCGGGTTCTCCGTCATCACCGAGATCGCCAAGCCCGAAGAACCCGACCTGTCGGAGTATTTCGAGGACTAACCCTGAGGAGCGGCGCACCGCTGCCCCCCGCCTGAGCGGCAACAAGCCCGGGCGGGGGGCCTCTCGCCGTTACAGACCCACGACGGCCCGATATGGGGCCGACTGTGCCACCGCAGCATACGTCTGCGTCGTCGCCACGGAAGCGTGCCGACACAAGGCCGCCACAGTCAGCAAATCCCCGCCGGTCAGCCGATAGAGCTGCGTCGCGTAACCATGTCGCAATGCATGAAACGTGTGCCCCTTGACCCCGACCTCAGCGGCAGCCCGCTGCCATGCCCGATTCACAGACTTAGCCCACCACGGCCACAACGGTGCTGAGTCGCCACGGTGTGGCGCCAGCAACTCAACCACCAGCGGATGCGCCGGAATGACCGCCTCAACCTGACCCTTGCCAAGGATGTGCAACCCGGGGCCGTCATCGGTGTCCACCAGATCCGCCCCACAGACCCGAGTGACCTCGCCCGCCCTCAAGCCTGCAAACGCCCCGAGGATTGTGAATGCCCGCCCGTCTGCGTCTGGCATCGTCAGGCACCTGTCAATCTCAGCCCGAGGGATCGGGCGTGGCTGACGGCGCGGGGTCTTGGGAATCTTGATCGTCCGCGCCGGATCATTACTGACAAGCCCTAGACGGTTGAGATCGACGAAGATCGTCCGAAAGGTCCGCAGGTACGTTGCCCGAGTTGAGGGGCTAAGGGTGCCCGAGAGGGCCTCGCGGAGGTCATCCACGGTCGCCAGCCCGGGCGGGACGGCCAAATGCCGCAGGACGTAGATCCGCTGCCGAATAGTCTCCTCGCTCAACCCCTCCAACCGCAGATGGTCAAGGTACGAACACTCCAGGGCGGTCTTACCAGTCACGTGGGTTGTTTTAGGCATTGTCATCCCCCTACCTGACGCAGAGTGATAGTCGAGGGGGGGGGGGGGGGGGGCGCAACCGATTTGCGGAAGATCGCCGCGACACGCCCCGATTTCGGTCCGATTTGCAGCTCTCATGCTCTAACCTCACTCCTGAAGTTCGGCTAGTCACCTCAGGGGTCGGATTTGGGTTCAACTCCCACCCGGGGCACACCCGGGTCCGATTCGACCGACTGAGGTTCCTAGCCCTGATGGGCAGGGGACTGTCGTGCGATTTGAGTATGAGTCAGGGGTCGGACAAACCCCTAATCCAAATCGGTCATTGACCGTCCATGCCTTTGCCAACCCACACACCACCCCCGCACCGGCTCACCCCCCAGTCCCGGTGCGGGGGTCTTTGTCATGCCCATGAGAGGGGCATGAACGGGTCGGACCTCCTGCCGGCCTGAGCCCGCAAGGGCAGCGCACACACAACTGAATACCCCCACCGGAGCGGGGGGCCGTGGCCCCTGCGACTACCAGCCACGGTCCCCCGCATTCCTTTGAGAGGTATCGCAATGAATCTGGATCTGGCTATCGTCCTCGCCCTCATTGGGCTCGCACTCCCCACAGGATTCGTGTGCTATTGGATCGGCGTTTCTCACGCGGAGCGCCGTGCGAAGGCCCGGGAGCAGGTGCTCCTGGATGACCTTGATTACATGGCGGCGCTAATCGTCGCCGAGCCTTCAACTCCTGTCCTGCGCCTTGTAGGCGGTGGACGATGAACTGGCTGGACTTCACCCTTGGCCTGTTGCTTGGCCTGTTCGCTGCGCCGACTGCGTGGTTCTTCTCAGTCCTGACATTGGAGTTCCGGCGTGCCTCTGCGGCTCGGTCTGAGGAGCGGGAGCGGGCTCGGTTTTCGGAGGCGATGAGCCGCAAGTGGGAGACCCGATGATTGAGGCTCTGATCTTGCAGGCCGTTGTCATGGCTGGTCCGGCGACGGCTGGCACAGCGGCAGTCATTCACTCACAGGTGTCTGCGTCGCAGATCCCAAGGCGCTGGCAGCGGTTCGCCCGGTGCGTGTCGGAGCGCGAGAGCCACGGCAACTACAAGGCCCGCAACCGAAGCGAGAACTCATCCGCGATGGGCCGATGGCAATTCTTGGACCGTCAATGGCGGCGCGGATTGTCTTTCATGGTCCGCGACCGGCTCATTGAGCATGGGACGCCGAAGGCTCACGCCAACAGCATCCAGCGCAAGTTGGCTAAGACCCCGATCCAGAAGTGGGCACCGTGGGCGCAGGATGCAGGGTTCGTCGCCGTCATCACCGCCGACGAGGGTCGCGGCTGGCGGCATTGGAGCAACGGCGGCAAGTGTGACCGGCTGGCGGTGGCCCGATGACCCCCGAGCAGGCCGCAGCCCTGCGCGCCCCGTTCCCGAAGTCCGCGATCTCGCATCTGCCGAAGGGCGGGGTGACGTTGGATTTCGTCGGCCACGCCGCCGTCACCCAGCGGCTGCTGGAGATTGACGCCACCTGGAATTGGGAGCCGGTCGCATTCGACGCGGACGGGCTGCCGAAGTTTGATGAGCGGGGCGGGCTGTGGATTCGGCTGACCGTCGCTGGGGTGACGCGCCTCGGGTACGGCGAGCCGCAGGGCTCGGACCCGTATGACAAGACGAAGGGCTCAATCGGCAACGCGATCCGCAATGCCGCGATGCGGTTTGGGGTGGCGCTGGACCTGTGGAGCAAGGACGACATCTCCACAACCTTCACGGCCCCGCGCCCGGTGGCGACCGAGGAGCAAACGACCGCATGGCTCGCCGCAATCCTGCGCGCCGAGACGTTCATTGAGCTCAAGCGCGTTGCCGACGAGATCGCCGCGCATCACTTGGACGACGAGGTGGGCGCGGATCTGCGGGTCGCCTGGCAGGCCCGACGCACGGAGGTGGGCGCATGACTGACCTTGACGTGATTGAGGACGAGACCTTCTGCGCCTGTGATGGCTGCGAGCGGCTCGCGCTGGAGTGGTGGTGGATTGCCCTGCCGACCGCCGAGGGCGGGGTGCAGCGGGTGTTCCGGCACTTCTGCGAGCAACACGCTGAGGCCGAGCGGCTGAGTGATCTGGCTGCGTTCGGCGACGCCTATATTCCCGGGTCGGAGGCCGGCGAGTGACCGGCATGAGCGCCCCGCAGGCGTGGGCGGATCTCGCGTTCAACCC
>Ga0255171_1000190_pt1 | contig 21808 bp, 21 predicted proteins | sample Atl_Yuk_RepB_8d_FD_183176 | JGI IMG/M metagenome (GOLD analysis project Ga0255171, IMG submission 183176) | Freshwater microbial communities from Altamaha River, Georgia, United States - Atl_Yuk_RepB_8d | ecosystem: Environmental > Aquatic > Freshwater > River | place: USA: Georgia | collected...
AGCTGCTTGAGGATAGCAAACAGCATGTCCTGCTTGCGCAGAGTGCTGGCATTTTCAATTTTCAGTTCTTCGGCAAACGCCAGCAACTCGGCGGGTGCTTTGGACTTCAGTTCGTGCAGATGCATCAGAGGTCTTTTTATCAGGTGGTTGGGGGAGTCGCTTTCAGGCACCAGAGCGGCACAGCAACTTTTTTAAATGTACTGGCTAGACTGGCGGGACGTCAAAGAAAAAATGAACACCCCGCCACCCTGACTAATATTATAACAGGATTCCAAGCGCTTACCCTATTGGTTAGAAAGGCTTAACGATAACCAGAATAACGATCCCGATTAGCAAAAGCGTGGGGACTTCATTGATAATGCGGAACGTACGGGCCGGATAACGGCGCTGATCGGCAGCAAATTGCTTGCGCGCGCGCGCCAAAAACGCATGCACCAGCTGCATTAAAATGACCAGCGCCAGCTTGGCGTGGAACCAAGGCGCATTGGCCAGCCAGTCCTTTACCCCAGCCCAGCTGGAGCCCGCACCCACCCAGATCATGGCCAGACCAAATACCCAAGTGCAGATCATGGCCGGGTTAATAATGATGCGCAGCAGGCGCACTTCCATGATTTTGAAAATTTCGGAGGTAGCCGAACCGACTGGGGCCCCGGCATGATAAACGTAAAGACGCGGCAGATAGAACATGCCCGCCATCCACGCGACCATGCTGATGACATGCAAAGCTTTGAGCCAATTATACAGTTCCATGCTGACCTCACATTTCCTTACGGAAGAATCTGGTTGATTTTGCCCGGCCTGGTTTGGTTTAGTGCGCCGACAACTGGGAGATGTATCATGCAGCAGCCTGCGCGCAAGCCTTTCAACCGTTTATCCGCGCCCGCCATCCGCACCTTGATGACGATCAAGCGCGGTGCCACAGCCCGCTTTATGCAGGACGGCCAGCCGCCTGTGGTGAGCAACATCATCCAGACCACCGGTGCCATTCTCAAGAATCATGGCCAAGCCTGGGGGCAAACCCGCAAGCTGGAAGTGGCCAAAGCCTTGATTGAATTGCAGCAGGCTGGCTATGTTGCCGCGCATTCTGCCCTGATGCCAATTGAAACCAAGCCGTTGGTTCTCATGCGCCAGAAATTATACGGGCTGACCTAAGCCCGCTTTAAGATGCTGCCTGTCGGCACGGGCAGTTACCAAACTGCGGCGGGCAGCAACGGGCTGGCATTTGCCCTGATTGCGCCTGCCTGACCAGACCTGCCAATCCCGCAATAAAATCTGGATGAGCGGCAACTGTGGGCACCCGGCCATAATGTGGCACGCCCTTGTCATGCGCCAGCTCGCGATATTCAATATCGAGCTCAACCAGCGTTTCGGAATGCTCACTGACAAACGCAATTGGCGCCAGCACGACCGGTACTTTGTCAGCGCCAGCCCGCTCAACTTCATCCTCGGTTGACGGGCCAATCCACTTCAGCGGCCCGACGCGCGACTGATAGCAATTGAGCCAGTCCAGCCCCGGCCAGTTCAGTTCCTTGATGATGGCCTGCGCGGTTTGCTCACACTGCCATTGGTAGGGATCACCGGCCGCAATAACTTTTTCCGGCAACCCATGCGACGATAAAAGCAGACGCGGCGCACCATGTTTGGCGGCCTCTTCCAGATAAGGACGGATCAGGGCTGCCTGCGCCCGAATAAACCCGGCTTCAACCGGATAGCAACAGGGAGAAGCGGCGGTAATACGCTCAGCATGCTGCGCCAACCAGCCGCCGACCTGCTGCACCTCGCGCCGGAACTCATCAAGCGAGGATTGCGTGGTCGTGCTGGAAAACTGCGGATAAAGCGGCATTAAAATGACATGATCGGGCTGATAGTCATTGAGCGCTTTAACCACCTCAGCCGCGCGCGGGTGCCAATAGCGCATGGCGATAAAGCATTTATATCCTGCACCCAGCGCGGCCTCTAGCGCGTGCGCCTGCGCCTGCGTATTAGCCACAATGGGGGAGCCGCCGCCCATATTCTGATAAATCTCACGCGCAATCGGCGCACGGCGTTTGGAAATCAGCCGGGCAAGCAGCCAGCGGATAGGGCCGGGCGCGCGAATGATCGCGGGGTCGGAAAACAGGTTCTGCAAAAATGGCTGAACAGCCGCCTGATTATCAGGCCCACCCAGATTAAACAGAACGATGGCAATGCGCGGTGTTGTCATGCCTGCATAACTGGGGCGAAGCCGCTCAAAAGTCCAGCCCCGACATGCGCACATGGCAGACACGTCAGGCAATATCGCCGGAAATATTATCGGCAATATTACCGGGGAGTGATATCACCGGGGCGCTGCACCACCTGCCAGCGGCGCTGACTGTCACGTTCCAGCACCAGCACACCCAGATGCGGGAATTTCTGGCCAATCACCACCTCGGCGGGCATTTTCTCGGCATGCATCAGCGCTGCCCGCTGGGTGCCGCCATGGCAGGCAAAAACCCCAACCGGCGCCGCCGCGCCCGCCAGATGCTCAACCAGATCCGCGGCGCGGTCCAGATGCTGGCCCACACGCGTGGCAAACATATTAAAGCTTTCAGACGGCAAACCGCGCGCCGCAGGCGGCGCCAGATCGGCCCACTCCTCCCGGCGCTTGCTGATTTGCACAAAGGCGGAATCACCGAGCAGGTCGGCATGGTGCTTGCCAAACCAGGTGCCCCAGCGCTGCTCAACCAGACCATGCATCACTAAAGCTTGATTGGAGTTCACAATCGGCGCCTGCTTATACGCCAGCAGCGCGTCCATGGTCATGGCGGCACGCACCGCGCCACTATGGCCCCAGACGGCACCATCCGGTAATTTGGCTGCCGTAGCGGCAAAATGCTGGGCGGGCGTGGCGGGGTCGAGGGTGATGTCGTCGTCATACACCAGATTCTCGCCGCCCAGTGGCTTGGCATGTCGAACCAGATAGATCCGGGTGGGGTTAACCATGGCGTGTTCAACTCTGCTTGATTTTAAAGTTCAAAAAAGGCACCTTGCCATCTGGCGCGTGCCGTTGAGCGCATCGCCTAATTCCGCGCCAGAATAGCATATTAAAGGATGATCATGTCAAGCACCGCCCCCCAGCCTGTTACCACCACCAGCGACGCAGAAACCCGCCTGCGCGAGGCCCGTCTGGCCAAGCTGGAAAAACTCAAGGCGCTGGGCGTTAACGCTTACCCGTATAAATTTGATACCACCGCTACCGCCGCTGGCCTGCACGACAAGTACAAGGATCTGGCACTGGATGTGCTGACGGAAGACCGCGTGACCGTGGCTGGCCGCATTCGCGCTTATCGCAATGACGGCATGTTCATTGACCTGCATGACAATACCGGCAAGATCCAGATCTTCTCGCATGCTGATTATCTGGCCCCGGGCATGAAAGACATTCTGGAATGTCTGGATATTGGTGACCTGATTGGTGTGGAAGGTGCCGTGCGCCGTACCAAGCGCGGCGAGCTGACCATTAATGCCAGCGCCATCACCGTTCTGGCCAAGACGCTGCTGCCACTGCCTGACAAGTTTCACGGCCTAGCCGATACCGAGGCCTGCTATCGCCAGCGTTATCTTGACCTCATCATGAATGACGAGAGCCGCGCCACGCTGCGCGCCCGCTCGCATATCATCCGCGCGGTACGCGAGACCCTGCTTAGCCGCAATTTCATGGAAGTTGAAACACCGATGATGCAGGTGATCCCCGGCGGCGCAGCGGCCAAGCCGTTCATCACCCATCACAATGCGCTGGATATTGACCTGTATATGCGCATTGCGCCGGAATTGTACCTCAAGCGTCTGATCGTGGGCGGCCTGAATGACCGGGTGTTTGAAATTGGCCGCAACTTCCGCAATGAAGGCATCTCGCCGCGCCATAATCCTGAATTCACCATGATGGAGTGCTATCAGGCCTACAGCAACATGGACGGCATGATGGAACTGGCCGAAACCATTTTTGAAAACGCCTGCCGCGCCGTGACAGGCAGTGCAGAAGTTGACTTTGCCGGTACGCGCCTGTCGTTCAAGGGTCCGTTCAAGCGCGCCCGCATGGTGGATCTGGTCAAGGACAAGACCGGGATCGACTTCCTCGCCATTACCGATGTGAAGGAAGCCCGCGCCGCCGCCAAGAAGGCCGGGGCCGAGATCACCGGCAAGGAATTGTGGGGCCAGTGCGTTGAAAAGGTCTTTGGCGACCTGATCGAAGGCACCATTACCCAGCCCACCCATGTGACGCATCATCCGCGTGACATCTCGCCGTTCGCCAAGGCCGACCCCACCGACAGCCGCCTGACCGAGCGCTTTGAGACCTTCTGCATGGGCCGTGAGATTGGCAATGCGTTCAGCGAGCTGACCGACCCGCAGGACCAGATGGCCCGCTTTGTTGAACAGATGCAGCAGCGTGAAGCTGGCGATGATGAAGCCCAGATGATCGATCACGACTTTGTCACCGCGCTGGAATATGGCCTGCCGCCCACCGGCGGTCTGGGTATTGGCATTGACCGTCTGGTCATGCTGATGACCGGCTCGCAAACCATTCGCGATGTCATTCTCTTCCCCACGCTCAAACCGCGTTGAGGCTGACTGACATATTCTATAAAGCGGGCTGCCCAAGCTATCACCTTGGCGGCCCGTTTCTTTTGGCGAACTTTAACGATGTGCGACAAACCGTAATCCTGCCGCAATCTGCGCAGCATGGTATGTTTTTTCATTGAAACGATTTTTCAAAAACGTCACACTGATCGCAACATGACCAAGACAATCGGCATTCTTCAAACCGGCGAAGGCGCAGCCGAGCTGCATGCCAGCCACGGCAATTACGGCAAGATCTGGCAGGACTGGCTGACCCAGTATGCCAGCTGTGCCCGCGCCCGCTGCTATGATGTACGCCGGGGCATTCTACCCAAAAGCCCGCATGAATGCGAAGGCTGGATTGTGACCGGCTCGGACGATCACGTCTATGACCGGCTGGCCTGGATGCCCGCCGCTGAAGAGTTTTTGCGTCAGATTTTTGCCGCCAAAGTCCCGCTGATTGGCATTTGCTATGGCCACCAGATGCTGGCCCACACGCTGGGCGGCACGGTGGAGCGCGCCAAAACCGGTCTTGAAATTGGCCTGAAGCGTTACAAATGGGCTGGCCATGCCGAGCAGGTGGTGCTGCCCGCCTACCACTTTGATCAGGTCACCCATATGCCGGACGGCGCCCGCCTGCTGGCCAGCAATGCCACCTGCCCGCATGCCGCGCTGGCCTATGACGACCACGCCATCACCGTACAGGGCCACCCTGAATTTACCGCCGATTATCTGCGCGCGCTGATCTCGCTCGACCTTGATGACCCCATCACCGGCCCGACCTTGCGTGACGGTTTGAAGAGCCTTGAAACCCTCGCCAGCTCGGCTGCCGGCATCAGCCGGACGTTAGGTCACTTCCTCTGCCAGCGCTGATTTTAAGGATGCGCGCCTGATTTTGGACCAAAAAGAGTCGATTTTAGCCCGTTAACCATGTTTGGCTTTTGACTTGGCGCGCTCAGCTTCGTAAAAATTCCGGCATGACCCCGTTGCGCAAAGCCATCCGTTGGCGCGACCGCCTGCTTGACGCGACCACACTGACTTTAAGTGGCTGTGGGACCTATCTCGCTTTTTCTGCTTTGTTTGGCCCTATTGCCGCTACCACTGTCCTGCTCGGCTGCGCTGCGATTGCCACCGCCGCACAAAACCACCCCCTGCCGGATAGCGATGCCCCGAGCAGCGAGCGCGGCCGCCGCCTGCTGAGCCACTTTACCGAGCGCGCCAATCTGCAACCGCTAGCCTATCGCGAAGTACCGCGCCTTAGAAACGGTCTGGCTGAGTTTATCGCAGCGCGCGGATTAGAGCTGAACCGCAAGCTGGCCCGCCGCGCCAGCACCCCCATGCTGGCGGGCACCATTGCACATGAACTGGGGCATCTGCTGTATGGCCGGCAGGTCAGCAATACTCTCAAGATGATAACGGCCGCTTCAAGCATCGGCCTACTACCTGCCGCCGGTCTGGCTGTGGCGGGTGGGTCCATGATGCTGATCGCTGGGATGGCGGGCGCTGCCGTCAGCAGCTATCTGCTCATGCAAATGCAGCAGCGCAATGCCGAGCTGGCCTGCGACCGGGTGGCCACCATTCTCTCTGGTGAGCGCGGCCTGATTCAGGCAATTGAAGCCAACCCCTACAAGCAGCAGCATCTGCCACTGGTGCGCAGTTGGCAGCAGAACTGCCGTCCGCGCTCGCTGGCCGAACAGACGATCAACTTACTGGACAGCCACCCGCCGCTTCATATGCGCGCCACCGCCATGCACGATTATGCTCGCACTTTTAGCCCGCATCATACCGGTGCGACCGAGCTGGAGCTGGAAGACAGCTTTGGCCATCTCTCCCGCCGTATCACCCGGCCACAACGCGTGCACAAACGCCTGAACCCCGCCTATCAGTGCAAGCCGGCCGGGTAATTTTTTACGACTATAAACCTGCAATCATCTGCGCTGCCTGATGATAGGCGTTTAAATTGTCAGCCCAGAAATCCTGCAACTCCTGCACACTGCATTCACCAATCGTGCGATCAAACCCTTCGATAATCAGCACTTGATTAGCGGGCGTTCCTTTACCGCGCGCTGATAATGCAACCTGCGCGTAATATGAATGCTGGAATAGCTGAATACGCCCATCCGGCATACGGCACGCCAAACACTCACGCAGCTCGACACGCCGATTAGTCTTGCCGCTCATCAGCGCTAGAATGTCTTCAGCCGCCAAACTCTTATTAATGAACTTAATCAGCGGGCCGGGAAAACCGTTGAGAGCCTCAAAATAATAACCAACGTCAGATTTAACAATGATGCCAGATGGGTGTGCAGCTGTTTGCACTGCCGCGCTGGCTACTTCGGCCACATCCAGACTTTGGATTTCAGGTACATCTATATCCAGCTGTGCGAGCGTCACACCATAGCGCGCAAAAACGTTGGCGGCTATTTGCCACTTTCCCTTATTGCCTGTCAGAAAATGAACGTCATGCATTTTTCCATATTAAATCACTTATCAAAAAACAAAAAGGGCCGGGGGTGAACCCGGCCCTTTCGTTTGGTTGCTGGATAGAGACTTAGAAGTCCATACCACCCATATCACCATGACCGCCGCCAGCCATAGCCGGCGCTTTCTTTTCCGGCTTGTCGGCCACCATGGCTTCGGTGGTGATGAGCAGGCTGGCGACCGAGGCTGCAGCCTGCAGCGCGGTGCGAACAACCTTGGTCGGATCGATGATGCCGGCCTTGCCCATGTCGATGATGGAGCTGTCGCCTTCGAAGTCATGCGCGGCGTTGAAGCCGAACTTGGGGTCCTTCTTGTCGATCAGCTTGCCAACCACGACCGAGCCGTCGATACCGGCATTGGCAGCGATCTGGCGTACCGGCGCCTGCAGCGCCTTGCGCACGATCTCGATACCATGCTTCTGGTCTTCGTTCTCAACCTTGATCTTGCCAATGGCCTGGCTGGCGAACAGCAGGGCCGAACCACCGCCGGCCACGATGCCTTCAGCCACAGCGGCGCGGGTTGCGGCGAGCGCGTCGTCCACACGGTCCTTGCGCTCCTTCACTTCAACCTCGGTGCCACCGCCAACGCGGATGACAGCAACGCCACCGGACAGCTTGGCCAGACGCTCCTGCAGCTTCTCGCGGTCGTAGTCCGAGGTGGTTTCCTCGATCTGCGCCTTGATCTGGCTGGTGCGGGCTTCGATGTCCTTCTTCTTGCCAGTGCCATCGATGATGGTGGTGTCATCCTTGGTGATGACAACCTTCTTCGCGGTGCCCAGCATCTGGATGGTGACGTTTTCGAGCTTGATGCCGAGGTCTTCGCTGATCAGCTGACCACCGGTGAGGATGGACATATCTTCCAGCATGGCCTTGCGGCGATCGCCAAAGCCCGGTGCCTTCACGGCAGCGATCTTCAGACCACCGCGCAGCTTGTTGACCACCAGAGTGGCCAGCGCTTCGCCTTCAACTTCTTCAGCAACGATCAGCAGCGGACGACCGGTCTGCACAACGGCTTCCAGAACCGGGAGCAGCGGCTGCAGGCCCGACAGCTTCTTCTCATGGAAGAGGATGTAGGGGTTGTCGAGTTCAACGGTCATCTTCTCGGTGTTGGTCACGAAGTAGGGCGACAGATAGCCGCGATCAAACTGCATGCCTTCAACTACTTCCAGTTCGCTTTCCAGCGACTTGGCTTCTTCCACGGTGATCACGCCTTCGGCGCCGACCTTTTCCATGGCGTTGGCGATCATCTCGCCAATTTCGCGCTCGCCGTTAGCCGAGATGGTGCCAACCTGGATGATTTCTTCCTTCTTCTTGGCATTAACCGGCTTGGACTGCTCCTTGAGGTTTTCAACCACAGCAGCAACAGCCTTGTCGATACCGCGCTTGAGGTCCATCGGGTTGGCGCCAGCGGCGACCAGCTTCACACCTTCACGGATGAACGCCTGAGCCAGAACGGTGGCGGTGGTGGTGCCATCGCCAGCCTGATCAACGGTCTTGCTGGCCACTTCACGCACCATCTGGGCGCCCATATTCTCGAAGCTGTCCGACAGTTCGATTTCCTTGGCCACGGTCACACCGTCCTTGGTGATACGCGGAGCGCCAAAGCTCTTCTGGATCACAACATTGCGACCCTTCGGGCCCAGCGTGACCTTCACGGCATCGGCCAGAATATCCACACCGCGCAGCATCTTGGCGCGGGCGTCACCTGAAAACTTTACATCTTTAGCTGCCATTTTGTTTACTCCTTCGATTTATTCATCCGTCATGCCAGCCTGTGCTGGCATGACTGTAAGGGGGGGAATGACTTAAGCTGCCTTCTTGGCGCTCTTGCCTTCGATGATGCCCAGAACGTCGCTTTCCTTCATGATCAGCAGGTCCTTGCCACCGATTTTCACTTCGGTGCCCGACCACTTGCCGAACAGAATGGTGTCGCCCGCCTTTACGTCGAGCGGAATGAGCTTGCCGGTTTCGTCACGGTTGCCCGAGCCAACCGAAATGACCTTGCCCTGCATCGGCTTTTCCTGCGCGCTGTCAGGGATGATGATGCCACCAGCGGTCTTGGTTTCGGCTTCAATGCGTTCGACCAGAATGCGGTCGTGAAGCGGACGGAAATCCATGTTTTCTCCTCCAGAAAAATTAGTGTCGGCACATGCCGAGCGGCTGTTTAGCACTCCCGCACCGAGAGTGCCAGACGTATATGGGAAGCGTCCCCGTCCCAATTCAAGGGGTGCAGTTTCAAATAGTTAGATGGTTAATAAAAATCTAATTGTTCTTTTTGTTTCAAATGGTTAGTATGAGTTATCCGATTTTTGAAAGGTCACCCATGCCCCGCCTGCCCGAGGACCAGTACCGCCACCCGCATACCGGCGAATTGCATGACGCCCAGACGCGCCTGACCCTTGCGGTGCATGGCTGCGACCTGCGCGGGGCCGGGCGCGCCCTTAAGGACGGCGCCAGCGCCACCGCCAGCCTGGTTTTTGAAGCCCTGATTGCCGACCCGCTGCTGATGACGGATGCCCCATCCCCCGCCCAAACCGACAAAGCGCTGGAGCATGAACGCCGCCGGCTGGTGCGCCGCCTGATCCGCGCCGGGGCTGACCTGACCCAGCCGGTCGCCGTCCCGCATCTGCAAAGCGCGCGCGCCGAGGATGTGCGCTACATGCAGGTCGGCACGCTGGCTTATGACCCCAATCTGCTGCCTTACAAGCCGTCTGGCGCGAGTGATGTCACCACCCGCGCGGATATCGTCATGCAGACCCTGCTGCAAAAGCCGGATTGGCAGCCCGATCATGCCAGTCTGTTCAAAAATATCGTTATGCCCACCGCGCGTGAAGAAGCAGCCCCGCGCCGCGCGCAAGCTGACACAATCGATACCATCAACCACAATATCGCCAGCCGCCTGCATAACCGCACCGGCATTGATCCGCTGGCCAAAAAATTGCTGGGTCAGCTGCCGCCTGATCGCCTGAAGGTCTGGAATAACCCAAAGAAAATTGATACCGCCAAAATGCCCAGCCCCACTGAGGCCATGCGCGCCTTAAGCCGTCTGCAATTCGGCCATGATCTGGAGCTATTCCGAAACCTGGAGCGCAGCTTCTTTAAGCCGTCATAAATAGGGCCTAATTAAAGCGCATCCAGCTCAAACAGCGGGATCCCGGCGCTACGCGCCAGAAACAGGCCACCACCCATATTGATGAAATGCGGTGCCAATTGGCGGCGGTACCACGCGCCGGTGCGCAGATAATCATGCTTTTCGCTGCGCTTCTTATCGATCACATCACCATCCCAATCACCTTTGGTGGCGACCTGCAAGAACAGCGCGCCCCGGCAATAGGACGCCATATAGGCCAGCGCCTGCGCGCATTGCTTGTTATCCAGATGCTGCAGCACCTGCTGACAGATCACCAGATCAAACTTCTGGCGCGGCTTGTAGGTATCGGCGGAGGCATGCACCCAGCCAAAGCGCTGGCAGGCAAACGCGCTCACCTCAACACCGGTATATTTGATAGCCGGATTGATTTTATGTAGCGCCGTGCGCCAATGCCCCAGCCCGCAGCCAATATCCACCACGCTTTTAACCGGCACCGCCAGATGCGCGAGATAGGACAGGACAAAGCTGGCCTCTACATCCTTATCCGCCTGCGTATAGGCCCGCGTCTTGGCGTGACCATACCAGCGGCGATAATAGGATTCATCAAAGGCAGCAGACATGGGGACACTCGCATAGACGCTAAAAGGTGGCGTTCCCGAGAGGATTTGAACCTCCGACCAACAGTTTAGGAAACTGCTGCTCTATCCAGCTGAGCTACGGGAACAACCTGTTCCCCTTATAGCTCTTAGAATATTGCGGCGCTAGCATCATAGAGGCAAATCAGTGTAATTATACAATAAATCAACATGTTAAGTTATACGCCCCACTCCAGATAAACGCAGTTTGGCCAACGAAAAGCCAATCAAGCATCTTCAAAAATAACCAATTCGGCAATGCAGCATGGGAGATTTACTTTCAGGCAAGTTATTAAGTGTTAATCTTGCAGCCATGTCTGATACGTCACCGCCTGCAGCTCCGGTGCTGCTCACCCAGATTGATAACGGCATTGCCACGCTGACGCTCAACCGCCCGGCGGTGCGCAACGCGCTTAATCTGGACTTGCTGGCCGCGCTGGAAGAGGCGGTGGAGAATTGCCGAACCAATCGCAGCATTCGCGCCATCATCCTGACCGGCGCGGGCGATGGCTTTATGGCGGGTGGCGATATTCGTCATTTTGGTGAGCTGATTACCCAAACCAATTACGCCGATACGTTTGGCCGCATGCTGGACCGCGTCAATCGCCTGATCCAGCATATGCGAGAGCTGCCACAACCGATTATCGCCGCCGTTAATGGCGCCTGCGCCGGTTTTGGCGTGAGCCTGATGCTGGCGGCTGATCTGGCCATCAGCACTGAAGGTGCCAATTTCACGATTGCCTATGACCGTCTGGCCCTAACACCGGATGGCGGCGCCAGCTGGCATCTGGTACGCATGCTGGGTCAGCGCCGCGCCAGTGAATGGCTGCTGACCGGCCAGACCCTGCCGGCCGCCAAGGCCGAGCAATGGGGCCTGCTTAACAAGATCGTACCGCCTGAACAATTAATGCCAACCGCCCACGCGCTGGCCGCCCAATTATGCAAAGCCTCTGCGCCTACACTAGCCCGCACCAAAACACTGATCAACACGGCCGCCGATAATTTGCTATCCCACCAGCTGGACGGTGAGGCCGAGAGCTTTGTGGCCCTCACCCAAAAGCCTGACTTTGCCGAAGGCGTCCGCGCCTTTATGGAAAAGCGTCCCCCCAACTTTACAGGTGACCTATGAGCCTTGCCAACAAGACCTTGTTCATTACCGGTGGCAGCCGGGGTATTGGTCTGGCCATTGCCAAACGCGCCGCGCGCGATGGAGCCAATGTAGTGATCGCCGCCAAAACCAGCGAGCCGCACCCCAAACTGCCCGGCACCATTCATAGCGCCGCCGCCGAGATTGATGCCGCAGGTGGCCACGCGCTGCCGCTGCAAGTGGATATCCGCGATGAAGCCCAAATTGCTGCTGCCATGGAGAAAACCGCACAGACCTTTGGTGGGATTGATATTGTCATCAACAATGCCAGCGCCATCTTTCTGGCGGGCACAGCCGACACACCCATGAAGCGCTACGATCTTATGCATCAGGTCAATGCGCGCGGCACCTTTGCCACCACACAAGCAGCCCTGCCCTATCTGAAGAAATCAGCTAATCCGCATGTGCTGATGCTCAGCCCGCCGCTGAACATGAACCCGCGCTGGTTTGCCCCGCATGTGGCCTATACCATGGCCAAATATGGCATGAGCATGTGCGTGCTGGGCATGGCTGAGGAGTTCAAGGAATACGGCATTGCTGTCAATGCCTTATGGCCGCGCACTGTAATTGATACCGCTGCCATGCAGATGCTGGGCGGCGCTGTTAAACCAGCCAATTGCCGCACGCCCGAGATTATGGCGGATGCCGCGCACGCCATTCTGTGCCGCCCGGCGCGTGACCAAACCGGCCAGTTCCTGATTGATGAGGACGTGCTGCAACAAGCCGGCATCACCGACCTTGGCCGCTATGCGGTTGACCCGGCCGGTGAGCTGCTGCCTGATTTGTTCCTGTAACCAGATTTCTGAAATCAAGAGGGCGCCAACATACCGCTGCGGCTGGCCTGCATGACCGAGGTTGACTTGCGTGCCTCTGCCGGAATGGCACCAAGATCCGTAAACCCGGCCGGGCATGTGCTGCGAAAACACAAGGCCTGATTGAAAATCTGCGTTGTGCTGCCTGCGGTATATGTGCAGGACACCATAGGAATAGCCTTTACCACCACAGTTGGGTTGCTGGCTGACATCATATTGATCGTGCCACCCCCAACAACCGCACCCAGCATAGAACAAGCAGGCGGCTTGGGGCCTACGCAAACGCGTTCGGCCGGTAAGCCATTGGGCACACATTGATCAGCCATATATGTGGTGGTGGTTGGCGCTGTTGGCGAGGTTGTTGTGGGCGAGGTAGGCGAGGTTGTCCCGCTCGTGCTTCCCGTTGTCGAACCCGATGAGCTGGTACCAGAAGATGTCGAGCTGGTGGGAGAGGAAGAGGTAACCATAGCATGCCCTACAACTGCACCCAAAATTGCAGCCAGCGGAAAAATAGGTTTTATCTTCATGTTACTGCCTTTGAAAAATTGTCTGGCCGCGATGTATAGATATTCCGCTACGTTAATGCCAATCTAAAATCTGCATATCAGCCAGTTACATTTGAAAAACCAGCAATATCAATGCGCATCGGCCCAATTGGCAGCCATGCCGGCTTCAGCTGTAAGCGGAACGGAGAGCGTTGCGGCCCCTTCCATCACCTGCTTGACCAAAGCTGCGGTGGCCTGCAGCTGGGCCTCGGGCACTTCAAACAGCAATTCGTCATGCACCTGCAGTACCATGCGCGCCGATAGGCCTGCGGCCTGCAGCGCCGGATTCATCCGGATCATGGCGCGCTTGATGATATCGGCAGCGGTGCCCTGCAGCGGGGCATTGATCGCCTGACGCTCGGCAAAAGCGCGGCGCGCCGGGTTCTTCTCGGCAATGGAGGGGATATGGCAACGCCGGCCAAACAAGGTCTCCACATAGCCTTGCGCGCGGCACAGCTCCTTGGTGGATTCCATATAGGCTTTTAGCTCCGGGAAGCGGGCAAAGTAGAGCTTGATATATTCAGACGCTTCGCCCTGCGCAATGCCCAGCTGACGCGCCAGACCAAACGCCGATATCCCGTAAATAATACCGAAGTTAATGGCCTTGGCCCGGCGGCGCAGCTCGGGCGTCATCTCGGCCAGTGGCACACCAAACACTTCGCTGGCGGTCTTGGCATGAATGTCGATGCCGTCCACAAACGCCTGCTTAAGCGCGGGAATGCCCGCCACATGCGCGACCAGCCGCAGCTCGATCTGCGAATAGTCAACCGACAGCAACTGATGCCCAGCAGGGGCGACAAATGCGCGGCGGATGGAGCGGCCTTCTTCTGTACGGATGGGGATGTTCTGCAAATTAGGATCAGAGGAGGACAAGCGGCCCGTGGTCGTCCCCACCAGTGAGAAGGCCGTATGCACGCGCCCGGTGTGGGGGTCAATCGCCTGCGGCAGTGCCTCGGTATAGGTGCTGCGCAGCTTGGCGAACATGCGCCACTCCAAAACCTTTTGCGCAATGGCATGGCCTTGCTCGGCCAGACCTTCCAGCACTTCTGCCCCGGTAGAATAAGCGCCGGTCTTGCCCTTTTCACCGCCGGGCAGGCCCAGCTTGTCAAACAGGACTTCGCCAAGCTGCTTGGGCGAGCCGATATTGAACTCGCAACCCGCCAGCGCCATCACCTCGCGCTCAAACGCGTTCATGCGAATGGCAAAGCTCTGGCTCAGCTGGCGCAGCACGCCGGGGTCAACCATCACGCCCGTGCTTTCCATCTGCGCGATGACCGGAACAATCGGCCGCTCGATGGTTTCGTACAGCGTTGTCATGCGCTCGGCCACCAAACGCGGTTTGAAGCTGTGCCACAGCCGCAAAGTCACATCAGCATCTTCAGCTGCATAGGCAGTGGCCTGATCGAGCGGCACCTGATCGAACGTGATCTGGCTTTTACCGCTACCGCAGACATCGGCATAAAGAATGGTTTTATGATCGAGGAATTTTTCCGACAGCTCATCCATGCCATGACCATGCAGGCCATTATCCACCACATATGACAGCAGCATGGTGTCATCAAACGGGCTGACGTGAATGCCGTGTTGGGCAAATACCTGCAGGTCAAACTTGAGGTTTTGACCCACCTTCAGCACCGCCGGATCTTCCAGCAGCGGCTTGAGTGCAGACACTACGTCGGCCAGCGCAAGTTGCGGGGGGCGGTCGGCCGCCAAAGCCAACTCACCGGCTGCAGCACTCACATGTGCGAGTGGAATATAGCAGGCCTGCCCCGGTGCCACCGCCAGCGAAATGCCAACCATGGTGGTGGTGCAGGGGGTGAGGGAATTGGTCTCGGTATCAACCGCGATGACACCAGCTGCCTGTGCGCGCGCGACCCAGCGCTGCAATGTGGGCAAGTCCTGCACACATTCATACGGGCCATAAGCGGCGGCCAGATGCGCCTCACTCAGGCGGGACAGCGCGGGCGGCGCCTCAGCCAGCTCAGGCGTGGCCACCGATACAGACGGTGCCGGATTGTTTGCCGGCACCGGAGCCGTTTGCCCCAGCTCCTTCTCGATCTTGCTGACCAGTGAGCGAAAGCCCTGATGCTGCAAAAAGCCGAGCAGGCCGGAATTATCCGGGTGCGGGCTGGGCAGCTCATCCATGGGAAGCGGTAGCGGCGCATGCTCATCCAGCGCCACCAGCTTGCGCGACAGGCGGATAATGTCGGTATTGTTGATGATGCTTTCACGGCGCTTGGGCTGCTTGATCTCATGCGCGCGGGCCAGCAGCGTTTCAAGATCGCCATAGGTGTTGATAAGTTCAGCCGCTGTCTTGGGGCCAATACCGGGGGCGCCTGGCACATTATCCGAACTGTCGCCCATCAGCGCCAGTACATCGCCTACCTTGTCGGGCGGCACGCCAAACTTGTCGGCCACTTCAGCCAGGCCAATATCCTTGTTCTTGAGCGGGTCAACCAGCGTGACGCCGGGACGGATGAGCTGCATCAGGTCTTTATCGGAAGAGACAATATGCACCTCCATGCCGCGCTCCACCGCCGCGCGCGCATAAGAGGCAATCAGGTCATCGGCTTCGTAATTCTCCAGCTCCAAAGCGGGCAGGCCAAAGGCCCGCACGGCTTCGCGGATGATGGGGAATTGCGGCACCAGATCTTCCGGCGCGGGCGGGCGATGCGCCTTGTACGCGGGATACAGCTCGGTGCGGAAACTCTTGCGGCTCACATCAAAAATCACCAGCATGGGCGAACCAACATGCGACGCGATCAGCCGGTGCAGCATGGCGCAAAAACCATAAACCGCACCAACGGGCGTACCATCTCCCGGACGGCTGAGCGGCGGCAAAGCGTGATAGGCCCGGAAAATAAAACCGGAACCGTCGACCAGAATGAGGGGTTTGTGCGCTGTCATGTGCCGATTATTAGCGTATAAACAAATTTATTTATAGATGATGATCGCTGCCTTCTTCTTGCGTGTTGATTTTATCTCATTTACTTTCAGGGCATGAGCTTCTCACAACACGGTGTTTACATGCAGAATTTTGATATTCCGACACCCCCTGCCCCGACCGCAGAAAATTTGACCCGTAAACAACGGACAGAAGCATTTTTCCAAAGCCAGCAGATTCCATATCTACCAACCTTACCAGTCATCCCGGACTCGACTCAAATCCCCATGCGTAACCCGCGTGCAGTACTATTTCGTGCCATGTGCCTTATGGCCGTTGCCTTTAAAGGAGAGGGGGTGCCACAAGAAAATGTTGATGCGATGATCTACGATATGGGGCTTGAGCCACTCCTCACTCCAAATGAATGGACGTTTATCAGAGACCCAGATCCTGAACAAATTACGCGAGTGCAATTCGCCTGGCGCTACGAGACTGCGTGGGTTTTATTCTGGGCACTTGGACATATTGAGCAACTCGGTCGTCCTGACGCTATATGTGATGTTCCGCTGCTGTCACGTCTTATACAGAGCAAGGACATAGATACTTTTTTAAATGAAGCGCAATTGCGTTCCACACATGAGATTCTAGACAAGGCCGATCTGTACTATCGCGCAGATTGGGCGGTGGTCAGCGCTCGCTTGAAAAAACTACCACCCCCAGCTGGGCTGGATACGGGTATTGTGCTCGAACGCCATTACGCCTTCAACTGGTTGATCAGTCACCGCAATGCGGAATGGGATGATGTCCGCACGGACACCTAATGAACCGCGCCGTGGTTATCGAGTAGCCCAAAGCTGCAATAAAATATCCATATAAAACAAAGAGTAACAGCAAACTTCAGAAATTAGCAAGAGCTGGCTGGCAAACTGGTAGTTCGGGAGCAGCAGGTTTATCTTGAACAACCAGCCTATGCAGATCGTGCAGCGCCGCTTTGGCCAGTTGCGCTTTGTCAGTTATATCGGTGTGCAGATGGTCAGCATCATCACACCGCTGCTGGTCTACAAACTCACCCACAGTTTGAGTATGGCCGGGCTGGCCCTGCTGGCCGAGTGGCTGCCCAAACTGGGCTTTTACTTTGCCAGTGGCGTCTTGGTGCAGACGCTGGGTCTGCGCCGCGCCTTGCTGGGGCTGAACATTGTGCGGCTGGTTGCATTCATCCTGCTCACGCTGGTGGTCACCCATATTGGCTCGCTGGCGCTGGTGGCGCTGGCAGCCGCGCTCTATCAATGTGCCAATGCCGTATCCAACGTGCTGTTCGAAACGGCGGTCACCAGCTGGTGGCATGCTGAGGAGCGCGCCAGCGGCTATACCCGCCTGATGAAGTTTGACCAGCTGGGCTGCGTTGCCGCCCTCACGCTTGGATTGTGGCTGGCCGACCCGCTGCTGCTCTGCCTGATCGGCGGTGCGGTGCAGCTGGCCTGCCTGCTGCTGGTCGGTAGTATCTGGAAACAGCTGAGTATTCACGCCTCCCCCACACAAATGAGCCTGCGCTGCTTTACCCGTCAGTTGGGCGCCGACCTGACGGCGGTGCGTCAGCGCGACCTGCTGACTTTTTCGGCCGCGTCGATGCTGATTGCCATGCCGGTCTGCTGCCTGTTCTCCATGCTGGTCTTCTACCTTAATCGCGCCCAGCCGGGCTTGGCTGATGGCGCCCAGATCCTCTCCCTTGTACTACTGGGCAAAGCACTGATTGGCTCGGGCGTGCTGGCGTTTATGCAAAAGCTACTCAGCCGGGATGAGCATAATCACCGCATCGGCCTGATTGGCATGATCATGGTACCAGTGGGCACCTTCATGGCGCTGCTGCCGCTTGGCTTATGGCCGGCTATTGCGTTGCTCTTGCTGATCAGCGCGGGCTGGCTGATCTATCAGCCATGGATGCGTACCTTGCGGCAAGAGCTGGTAATGCGCCATGTGCCTGCGCCATCACGCGCTGGGGTGACTGGTATTCTGATTTCCATGGAAGCGGCCTCTTATCTGGCGGTTGGCGGCCTGCTCTATCTCTCGCATAACCAGCTGGAGCTTGCCCTGCTCTGCTCGGCCCTGCTGGCCAGCCTTGGGATTGCCTGGCGCTTTAGCCACAGCGTGCTGGCGCCGGTACGTGCCAGTTAACTATCTGAAATTACAGATATTCATGTTTTTTCAAAAATCTGCGCAGGATAATCAGCCCGGCGCCGTAACAAATACAACCTGCGAGGAGATCAACATCATGCGTCATGGTTTTTCTGTTTTAGCTTTATCGGCGGTTCTGGTTCTCTCATCTTCTTTGGCGGATGCGCGTGAGCGCAGCGGTGCCTTTGAAGGCTCCAATGGCCGCAGCGGCACTTATAGCCGCAATACCGAGCGTGAGCGCGGCAGCGTCAGCCGGGACAGCAGCGTAACAGGCAGCAATGGTGAAAGCGCTAGTCGCTCATCCACCCGCCTACGCGACCGGGAAGCGGGCACCTCTACCAGCAGCAGCGAAACCACCGGGCCGCGCGGACATACCCGTAGCCATGAGAACACAACCACCAAGACTGAAGATGGCAGCTATAGCAATAGCGGCACCACCACGCGTGCAAATGGCAATGTAGTTGAGCATAACGGTACCACCACTAAAAACGAGGATGGCAGCCTCTCGCATAGCGGGACACAAACCGGCGAGAACGGCACACGCACCAGCACATCAACCACAACCAAGACTGAAGATGGCCGCATTACCACAGGCACTTATGAAAACAGCAATGGTGGGTCAGGCAGCTTTACCAACACCACCACCCGCACGGATGATGGCGTAAGTCATACGCATGACAGCACACACACCAATGCAGATGGTCAGACTGTTACCAAATCGGACAGCCGCACGCGCGAGGGTGACACCGTCAGCTATAGCCATAGCGTTACCACCCCAAATGGCGAAACGCATGAGCGCAGCGGGTCTTACACCGTAACGCCAAACAAGCCGGCAACACCGGAAACACCCACTGAGCCTGTCACCGAACCAACTACGCCGGCGAGTGAATGAGCTGGCGGCACACTAACAAAAAAGCCCGGTTACGCCGGGCTTTTTCTTTTGGGCTTTTTCTTTTTTACTTAAACCCAGCGCTAGGGTCTATACCCATTTGAAGCAAGCTATATAAACGACATAATGTGTCATCCCCGCGCAGGCGGGGATCCAGACCATCGCGCGGCTGCGCGTTTTTAAATCTTATACTCGCTGAATGCTCGCAAAACCTGGATTCCCGTCCGTCTTTGCCAAAGACAACTTTGGCGCGCGGGAATGACGATTATTAGAATCTAATGAGTCCACACCCTAATTTAAGGCGCCACCGGACGCGCGGCACGATTGCATGAGCCAACAGCTACAGAAGATTGCGCAGGGCATGGACGCACCTCATTCCCGCGCGATGGGGCTGTGACGGCCCGTGTCGCCGCAGCATCAGCAGGAGGTGTTTGCGCGATCTTGACCTGTGCCACCGCTGCCGCAACAGACAGCCCCGCAACACCAACGCAATAGACAATCGCGCCAAGCGTGCCCTGCTCGGCCGAACGAAAGGTTGCAACATCACGAAATGGCAGCCGCATCATGATAATCTCCGCTGTTCTGTTTTACGTATTATTTTCCGGCATCATGGCGGACGTAGCGGCAACGTGGCAAGCGGAATTCGGCCCACGCCCTAAAAAGCAAAAAGGGCGCTGGTACCAGCGCCCTTTTTAAATTCGTTCAGCTTGCAATTAACCTGCAGCGGCTTCAGCCTCAGGCTTGGAGGCTTCGCCACCCTGCGGGTCGCGCAGCACGTAACCACGGCCCCACACGGTTTCGATATAATTGGCGCCATCCGTGGCGTTGGCCAGCTTCTTGCGCAGCTTACAGACGAACACGTCGATGATCTTCAGTTCCGGCTCGTCCATGCCACCATAGAGGTGGTTGAGGAACATTTCCTTGGTGAGCGTGGTGCCCTTGCGCAGGCTCAGCAGCTCGAGAATGCCGTATTCCTTACCCGTGAGGTGCAACGGCTTTTCATCGACCGTTACGGTGCGAGTATCAAGGTTTACCGTCAGGCGGCCAGTCTTGATGACGCTGTCGCTATGGCCCTTGGAGCGGCGCACAATCGCCTGAATACGGGCAATCAGCTCACGCTTGTCAAACGGCTTGGTCAGATAATCGTCGGCACCAAAGCCCAGACCCTTGATCTTGTGGTCAAGTTCGGACAGGCCCGACAGAATGAGAATGGGGGTATTCACCCGCGCCGAGCGCAGACGACGCAGCACTTCATAGCCGTCGATATCCGGCAGCATCAGGTCGAGCAGGATGATGTCATAATCATACAGCTTACCGATCTCCAGACCGTCTTCACCCAGATCAGTCGTATCGACAATAAAGCCTTCGCTGTGCAGCATCAGCTCGATGCTCTTGGCTGTTGAGCTATCGTCCTCGACGAGCAGAACACGCATGACACCAACCTCCATACGGGAATTAATTATTCTTACCCTTAACTGTTACTAATCTTCCCCTAATTAGTTAATAAAGCATGACTCCTAACGCGAGAATCGTCAAATTAACTTTTTCATAACCAAGATTAAGTCGTTTTATTGAGCAAAATCACTATCTTAACATTTGGATCTGATTTATAATTTTAACACAGTTTAAGCCGGTATGAGCCGGTCAACCCCGGGGAAACCCCTCATGACGGTCGATCTGGACACTTTTATTGCCACGCTGGGCGAGCTGCCGAACCAGTCTTTTTACGGGCGGGTGACGTCAGTTCTGGGTCTGACGCTGGAAGTCGCCGGGATTGAAAAGCAACTCTCCGTTGGCTCACGCTGCGATGTAATTGCCCGCAATGGCCGCAAGGTGCCGTGCGAAGTGGTGGGCTTTCGTAACGGCAAAGCCCAGATGATGGCCTTTGGCACGCTTGATGGCGTAGGTCTGGGCTGCAAGGCAATTGTCAGCAGTAATCAACCCGCTTTACACCCGACACCGGCCTGGTTGGGCCGCGTGGTTAATGCACTGGGCGAGCCGATTGACGGCAAAGGCCCGCTGCCGATTGGCCCGGCCGCCTGCCCCATTCGTAACAGCCCGCCGCCCGCCAGTGAGCGGCAACGCGTGGCGGGCAAGGTTGATCTGGGCGTTAAAGCGCTCAATACCTTTGTCACCATGTGCCGCGGTCAGCGCTTGGGTATTTTTGCAGCCTCGGGCGTGGGTAAGTCGGTACTGATGTCGATGCTGGCGCGCTACACCGCCGCTGACGTCAACGTGATTGGTCTGGTTGGTGAACGTGGCCGCGAAGTGCAGGAATTCATCACCGATACATTAGGTGAGGACGGCTTGGCCCGCTCGGTGATTGTGGTGGCCACCTCGGATGAACCCGCGCTGATGCGCCGCCAGGCCGCTTACACCACCATGGCAATTGCCGAATATTTCCGCGATCGCGGCCAGCATGTGCTGTGCATGATGGATTCCATCACCCGCTTTGCCATGGCCCAACGCGAAATTGGCCTGTCCGCCGGTGAGCCGCCCACCACCAAAGGCTACCCGCCCACGGTGTTTGGCGAACTGCCCCGCCTGCTCGAACGCGCTGGCCCCGGCATTAACG